>Ga0255051_10000538_pt1 | contig 13919 bp, 12 predicted proteins | sample JV7_2_9_MG_FD_181719 | JGI IMG/M metagenome (GOLD analysis project Ga0255051, IMG submission 181719) | Seawater microbial communities from Jervis Inlet, British Columbia, Canada - JV7_2_9 | ecosystem: Environmental > Aquatic > Marine > Inlet | place: Canada: British Columbia | collected 2016-10-06
TCGACTCGACCTCTGCCTGCAGATCCACGATGAGCTGGTCTTTTTCCGATGCGGATCCCTTCAGGGGTTTCTTGGTAGCGGCCTGAAGTCGCAGCGATGCACATTCTTTCTGCAATTCGCTGACCTTATTTTCTAGCTCGCCGAAAGCCTCGTCTCGCGAATCCAGCTTGCCCTGAAGGTCCAGCAGCTCGTCAGCCTTGTTCTCAATTTCATCCTTGAGTTCCGCAGTGATCTTGTCGATATCATCATTATCGACTGCTCGCTCTTCGGCCTTCTTGAGCTCGGCCTTTAGATCGTCGACCCTTGTCTGCAATTTGGATTTGCGGCTGCTTAGCTCATCTACCTTCGTATTGGCTTTAGCAGTGTCGGTTTGTGCGCTGATTGCCGTTTTTCTTTCCTTTTCCAGTTCATTCGCCAGTTTCGTCGAAGCTTTTTCGCTCTGCAGCAGCGCTTTCGTGCTATCGGACAGTGCCTGTTTCAATCGCCCGATCTCGTCGTGGTGGTCATCGAGAACACTGGAGAGCTTCTCGGATTGTGCGGTCTGTGTAGCAATCGCCGCCTTTTTTTCCTTCTCCAGATCTTTTGTAAGTTTCGTTGCAGCTTTTTCACTTTTCTGAAACGCGTCCTTGTTGTCAGAAAGTTCTTTAGTTAATCGCCCGATCTCGGCGGTGTGGTCCTCGATCGTACTGCTTAGCTTATTGGATTCAGCAGTCCGTGCGTCAAGCTTGCTCTTAAGATCACCAATTTCCTTTTCACGGGCGCCAATGTCGTCGAGACCCTGCAACCTGTCCGCCCTGAATTCACCAACTTGCGCTGAAAGCTGGGAAATCTGTTGCAGCAGATTCGTGTCGCCGGCGTCCGGCTTCCTGGATTTTGGCGTGGCTTTGTCAGCTGGTTTTTTGGCCTTTGAATCTCTGGGTGTAATGCGTTCCTCGTCCTGATCGTCAGGCAGCACAAGCTTGAATTCAGGATCGGTCTTGCGTCGTCCCTTGCCTTGCAAGGGAACTACATGGGGCAGTAGCCGCCGGGCATCTGCGACTGTGCGTACGAGTTCTTCCGTGATTTCATGCGATTCCAGACCCTGCGCTTCCGTGAGCAGGTCATGGCACAGCACGTTAATCAGCTTGGGGATCCCGCCGGTGTAGCGGTAAATGAGCGGATGTGCCTCGTTTGTAAACTTGACGATATCACTGCCGCCCGCCAACCTTAGATGGTGCCAGACATAGTTCGCCGTTTCCTCCTCGGTATAGACGCGAATATTGAAATGGACGTGACTATCGAAATTGATCTGACTCATGGCCGGTGAGTCCATAATGCGCTCGAGATCGGAATTACCGGCAAGTACGACGCTCAGCACCCGGCGGTTATTGACTCTGATCGCGGACATCAGTCGCAGCTGCTCGTAGACCGCCGGATTAATGAGGTGTGCGTTATCGATGATTATCAGGACTGTGTCGCCAGCCATGCCACGATGGACGAGGAATTCCTTGGTGATACGCCGCAGCTCCGGCGCAGTGCCAGTTATATCCGTAAATCCGAGTTGTTTCAGAAACGCACTGTAGAACGGTTTCTCACCGGTGCAGTTTTCATCGAGGGTTGCATAAGAGACGTCATCACCAACGCTGGTGATGTAACGGTTCAACAACGTTGTTTTTCCCGAACCATCGGCACCGCAAATGACTACCAGGCAATCAGGTTGTTCGGTCGCGGTGGCCAGATGGGCCATAAGCAGGGAATATTGTTCGGTATGAAAAATATGTGAGGGCCGGGAAAGCCGGCCAAAAGGTGGCCGCGTAAACCCGAAGAATTCGAGATACGTTGGTTCAGTACCAGGACTCTCTAACGCATGTACCACGCACCGTTCCCTATGTTGTGTTTATTATGGTCTGGCAGACACCCTGTTTTCATTATATTAGGTGCCTCGTTGACGACGTTTATTCGCCAGCCGCTCAATGGTGCTGAGTACATTTTTATACCCAAATCCGAGTGTTTGGAAGTCAATTTAGCCAACTTTTTAGACATTTATCATAACACATTGAAAATACGAATTATTTTCCGATATATTTTGTTAAATAGCGTAACCTGGCCGCCCCGCCGGGAGCCGCCGATTTGCCTTTTTCTGGCGACGCGCGCGCCCTGCCAGCGGAATCAAGGGCAGGCATCAAAATGGGGCCCGGGAAACAGTCGATCAAAGCCAGCGAAATTCAGGCATTTCCCGTTCGAAACCCCGTGACATGGCGGCCTTTTCGATCAGTTTCCGCAAGTTTCCCTGTGATCAATTTTCCGGCCCCGGACCCGCAGCGGACAGTCGAACCTTACTTGACGATCGACATTGGCGCAGCGATACTCGGCTGCATGAACGCTGAACTTTATGCCAATCAGAGTTGGTGGTGGCTGCCCTGCAAGGAGTGGGTGGCTGGCTGACGTTTAGCATTTAAAAGCGAATTACAGGAAACCCATCTCCGCCGCAATGTGGAGATGGGTTTTTTTGTAATTGAATCGCGGCTGAGGCCACTCCTACAGAATATTTGAAAATGACTGATACAACATGCAACCACCGTTCGACATAGCAGCCGATCTCGATACACCCGTATCGGCGTACCTGAAACTAGTGGCACTGAAGCCGAGGTTCTTGCTTGAAAGTGTCGAAGGCGGGGAAAGACTTGCGCGATATTCCTTCCTCGGTTTTGGCGATGCGCTCGACATACGTCTCGATATCGACGGGCTCAGGGTTGGAGACGGCGTCCAGGAACATCCACAGAACAAAGACGAATACCTGGACGCACTGCGTGCCGCATTGAAACTTGCACCGGTAGCAGACCCCGAAGTAGAGGGCCTGCCATTCACCGGCGGGCTGGTTGGGGTTTCCGGTTACGACATCGTGCGTCTGTTTGAAAAGCTACCGCGTACGGCTACGCCGCAGGCCGGAATACCGGAAGCGGCATTCTGTGCCACATCTTCCGTACTCGTGTTCGATCACCTGACGCGACGGGTTGCCCTTTTGCACCACGGGCCGGAAGCGGAGCGTGCGAGTCTCAGGAAGGAAGTCATCAAACTGCTACGTGGTGCCGTGCCGGCGAACGGCAGCGACATCTCGATGTCTGCGCCAGCAGCAAACATGAGTGAGCAGGAATTTGCCGAGCGGGTGCTCGCATGCAAGGAGTACATCGCCGCAGGCGACATCTACCAGATCGTCATATCGGTGCTGTTCAAGGGCCGCAGCAATGTGCCGCCATTCGAGGTGTATCGGGCGTTACGATTATTGAATCCTTCGCCGTACATGTTTTTTCTCGAATTCGGTGATCTGAAAGTTGTCGGCTCATCGCCTGAGGCGCTCGTAAAGCTCCAGGGCAATACAGCGTCCTTGCGACCGATCGCCGGTACCCTGCCAAGAGGCGCCACGACTGAAGAGGACCTCAGAAACGAGCGGGACCTGCTCGCGGACCCGAAGGAGTCTGCAGAACACGTCATGCTGGTCGATCTTGCACGAAACGATCTAGGTCGCGTCGCCACTGCCGGTAGCGTGCACGTCGATCCATATCGCGCCATCGAAAGGTACAGTCACGTCATGCACATCGTCAGTGGTGTGCAGGGCCAGCTGGCTTCGCAATTCGATGCATTTGACTTGTTTGCCGCCTGCTTTCCGGCAGGAACGCTGGTCGGTGCGCCCAAGGTCCGCGCGATGGAAATAATCGACGAAATGGAACCGGCCGGTCGCGGGCTGTACGGCGGTACGGCGGGGTACTTCGGTATCGCCGGTGACATGGATCAGGCCATTACCATCCGCACACTGGTGTTCAATGGCGATGAGTTCAGCCTGCAGGCCGGCGCCGGCATTGTCGCCGACAGCGTGCCGCAGAAGGAATTCACGGAAGTGCTTGCCAAGAGCGCCATTCTGCGTCGCGCGCTGGAGATTGCCGGGGAGGGACTATGAGCGGCGCACGGATCCTGTTGATCGATAATTACGACTCGTTCACCTACAACCTGGTGCAGGCATTTGCAGCCGACGGGGCAGAGGTGCGGGTATTTCGTAACGATGCGATCGGCACCGACGAGGCCGTCGCCCTGGAGCCGACGCACCTGGTTATTTCTCCCGGCCCGGGGCGTCCGGAGGATGCGGGATCTTCCCTCGACATGATCGCTACTTTCAGTGAGCAGATTCCCTTGCTCGGCGTTTGCCTGGGCCACCAATGTCTCGTCAGCTATTTCGGTGGCAGTATCGTGCGGGCAGAGCGCCTTATGCACGGCAAGACGTCGCTGGTACAGCATGACGATGGCTCCCTGTTTGCCGGTATATCGCAACCGTTCGAAGCTGGCCGCTATCATTCACTTTGCGCGGAGCCGAAGACACTGCCGGCAGTGCTTAAGCTGACGGCGAAGACCGAAAGAGGCGAAATTATGGGGGTGTGCCACAAGTCACTGCCACTCAATGGCGTACAGTTTCACCCGGAGAGTGTGTTGACGCCGCAGGGGAGTAAACTTTTGGCGAACTTCATGCGGATGAGCACACGATGAGCAGCAAATATTCGGCGTTACTGGATCAGTTACTCGATGGGAACGCCCTGAGCGAGGCCGAAGCTTCCGACCTGATGCATACAATGGCTGGAGGCGAGATCGACGCCGCGCTAGCGGGTGCCCTGTTGGCAGGGTTGCGCGCGAAAGGCGAGACGGCCGAAGAAATTCGCGGTTTCGCAACCGCGATGCGCGAACTCGCGCTGCACCCGGCTATTCCAGACGGTCCGCCGACCGTGGATTCTGTCGGCACGGGAGGTGACAACTCCGGCAGCCTGAATCTGTCCACCGGTGCCGGCCTGCTCGCGGCAGCTGCCGGTGCCCGAGTGGTCAAACACGGCAATCGCTCCGTCTCCAGTCAGTCAGGCAGCGCCGATGTACTCGAGTGTCTCGGGATGCCGTTGCCACTTGACGAGCAGGCGGCGATCGATTGCCTCGAGGCAGTGAATTTCACGTTCCTGTTTGCACCCGCATACCATCCCGCAATGAAATCGATTATGCCGGTGCGCGGCGCGCTTGGAGTACGCACCGTTTTCAATATGCTGGGGCCACTGACGAACCCCGCCGCGCCACCGTATCAACTGATCGGGGCATTCAGCGAAGAGGCGGCCAAGCTGATGGCGGACACCATGTCCGGTATGCCGATCGATCGCGTGTTCGTCGTGCACGGTGAACCGGGCTGGGACGAGGCATCGCCGGCCGGTGATTTCATACTTTATGACGTGCGCCCCGGTTCGGTCGAAAAATCGGTTCGAACACCGGACGACTACGGGGTTAACCGCTGTCAGCCGGAAGAACTTGGTGGCGCGGACGCCAGTCACAATGCTGCTGAACTGGCAAGAGTTTTAAGGGGCGATGATCAGGGCGCACATCGTGACGCATTACTGATGGGCGCGTCGCTGATCCTCGAGGTGACCGGGCTGGCCAGCGATCATAAATCCGGTTTCGAAACGGCAATGCTGGCGATCGACGATGGCCGTGCTGCCGCGTTTCTCGAAGCGCTGGGAGAACATTTTCAAGTTGATGGGTAACTTCCTTACAGAAATGGCGCAAGAAAGTGCCGAGCGCGTGGCAGCAACCAAAGTGTCGTTCGCGTCACATGCGCTTGATCGGCCCGTGTTTCCGTTGCGCCTGAACGGCTTTGACCTCATCGCGGAAGTAAAAAGCCGCTCGCCCGCCGAAGGCACGCTCGCGAGCGAAGGGGAATCACGTGTTGATCGCGCGATGAACTACGCCAGAGGTGGCGCTGCCGCGATATCCGTTCTGACAGAACCGAAGCATTTCGATGGCCAGCTTGCCCATCTCGAGGAAGTTGTCGATGAGGTCTCGGCGATTGAGCTTCCGGTCATGCGCAAGGACTTCCTGGTCGATACGATGCAGATCCTGGAGGCGAAAGCTAAAGGAGCAAGCGGCGTGCTGCTGATCGCCGCGATACTCGATGACAAGCAGCTGGCAAGCATGCTGGATTGCGCGTTCGACAATGAGCTGTTCGTATTGTTGGAGGCCTTCGAAGAGGACGATCTGGAACGCGCATCACGCATATCTCAAAAAGTGAAAATTCGTGAGCAGGCGGCGAAGCAAAAGTTCCTCGTCGGTATCAATACGCGAGACCTGAGGTCACTTGATGTCGATAAGATGCGGCTGCAGAGATACGGACCACGATTGCCGGAAGGTGTTACCTGTGTTGCAGAAAGTGGGTTGCTGATTGCTGCAGACACTGCGCGGGTTGCCGGGTGGGGCTATCAAATGGCGCTCGTCGGTACCGCATTGATGCGAGCAGAAGATCCCGCAGGGCTGATCGGCGACATGCTTGGCGCAGGCCGCGACAAGGTTGCCGCGTGACGCCGTTCGTCAAGATATGTGGTTTGACAGACATTGCCGCAGTTACAGCTGCTGTCGAGTCGGGCGCCGACGCTGTCGGCTTTGTATTCGCAGACTCGGTACGCCGGGTTAGCGTGCAGCACGCAGCCGGGATTTCGGCACAGGTACCGAAGGGCATCAAAAGAGTCGCGGTTATGCTGCACCCGTCCATCGATGAATGGCAGGAAGTCAGAACTGGCTTCCGACCGGACGTATTGCAAACGGATCTCGCCGATTTCGAGTATCTCGAAGTGCCGGACGGAATCGAGAAATGGCCGGTGTTGCGCGAGGGCGCTACGTCGGCCGGCGAAATGTTTCCGAAGATGTTTGTATACGAAGGCGAGGCAAGCGGCAGTGGTGAGACCATTGACTGGCAAATCGCGGCGCAACTGGCAAAGCGTGGCAAGATGATACTGGCTGGCGGGCTGAGTATCGCCAACGCTACTGAGGCCATAATGAAAGTTGCCCCTTACGGCGTCGACGTGTCGAGCGGTGTCGAATCGGCGCCCGGCAAAAAAGATTCGACAATGATCCAGGCATTCATCGATGCAGTGAGAAATGCGGGAGCAACCGAGGAAGCAAAAGCATGAAAGCGGTACTGGATGCAGACGAAGCGAGTGAATTATTAAAAGCGTCGCTTGCCGGTGAGCTGCCGGATGAACGCGGCCGTTTCGGCCCATTCGGCGGTCGTTATGTCCCGGAGACCCTTGTGCCCGCATTTGAGCGACTTGAGCGCGGCATCAAAGAGCACCTGCCAAGCGATGAGTTTCAGGAGGAGTACCGGAGAGAGCTGCGCGACTGGGTCGGCAGACCGACAGCACTGACGCATGCGGTGCGCTTATCGGAAAGCTGGGGCACCGACGTCTGGTTAAAGCGCGAGGACCTCGCACACACCGGCGCGCACAAGATAAACAATGCCATTGGGCAGGCTTTGCTTGCCAAGAAGCTTGGTGCTCGGCGCGTTATTGCGGAAACAGGCGCCGGACAGCACGGTGTCGCTTCCGCCGCGGCATGTGCCCGGGTTGGCTTGCCCTGCCGCGTCTACATGGGCGCCGTTGATATAGAACGGCAGGCGCCGAACGTGGATCGCATGCACCGTCTTGGCGCCGAAGTGTTACCGGTTGACTCCGGCGATAAGACACTGCGAGCCGCGATTGACGAGGCACTGCGCGAATGGGTGTCGGACCCGGACGGGATTTATTACATGCTCGGGTCAGTGGTCGGCGCGCATCCCTATCCCTACCTGGTGCGGGAACTGCAGTCCGTGATCGGCACGGAGGCGCGGCGGCAAATGCAGGACCTGGCCGGCGGCTTGCCGGACGTGGCTTTCGCTTGTGTGGGCGGTGGCTCCAATGCGATTGGTCTTTTTTATCCATTGCTCGGCGACAGCGATGTCGAACTGATCGGTGTCGAGGCCGGTGGCACCGGCGATGGTCTGGGACAGAACGCAGCTACCCTGGCGACCGGCACGGCAGGCGTACTGCAAGGCTGCTATTCGATCATCCTGCAGGACGAACATGGCAATGTTCAGGAGACGCACTCCATATCCGCCGGGCTTGATTACTCCGGTGTTGGTCCGGAACACGCGCTTTTGCAGGCGCTTGGTCGCGTTACCTACATCACCGCAAGCGATGATGAGGCACTGGAAGCGCTGGAGGAATTGTGTGCGATGGAAGGCATATTGACTGCGCTTGAAACCGCGCATGCTTATGCCGCCGCGAAACTCTGGTCAAGGGAAAACCCCGGCAAGCGCATATTGATCGGCAACTCCGGTCGCGGCGACAAGGACATGCCGACGCTGACTAAGTATCCCGCAAGGACGAATGTCAATGCTGCCGCATGAGCGCATAGGCCAGGCAATCGCTGCCGCGAACAACGATGGACGGACGGGGCTCGTACCGTTCATCACCGCAGGCTATCCGGACCCCGGCACATTCGGTGCAACGTTGCAGGCGATCGCAGAGGTCGGTGATGTGGTTGAGCTGGGCGTACCATTTTCCGACCCGATGGCGGATGGCATGACCATTCAGCGCTCGAGTTTCGCTGCGATTGAAAATGGTGTAACGCTTACCTGGATTTTTGAACAACTCGAGCAGCTGCAGGACAGTGTGAATACGCCGCTCATCATGATGTCCTACCTGAATCCATTGCTGGCATTCGGTTACGCGAAGCTGGCAAGCCGCGCCAGGGAAACGGGGGTATGCGCCTTCATCGTTCCCGACCTGCCGTACGAGGAGAGTGCAGAGATATCCGCCGCACTCGATGCGGAAGGCGTGGGCCTGATCCAGTTGGTGACGCCAGCGACGCCGCTCGAGAGATTGAAAATACTGGCTAATGCGTCACGCGGTTTCCTGTACGCAGTAACGATCACCGGAATTACAGGTGGCGATAGCGGTTTGCCACCAGATCTTGCAGCTTACCTGGACGACGTAACAGCGGTGTCTTCCCTCCCGGTTTGTGCGGGCTTCGGTATTCGCACCGCACAGGATGTCCATGACGTCGGGAAACATGCAGCTGGCGCCATTGTCGGATCCGCCCTGGTCGAGGTGCTTGAACGAGGCGAGGATCCGGCCGCATTCCTACGGCAAATCAGATGAAGAAGGTGACGTCAGCTGATTCACTGGTCACAATTAATCACTATAAGAATTTGCTGACCAGCGAGGGCATTGCAGCCTTTATTCGGAATGAGCATCTCGGTGGAATTCTTGGCGAAATGCCGTTCCAGGAAGTATGGCCCGAGTTATGGGTCGAGAACGACCTCGACTACGATCGCGCGTTGCAGCTCATCGACAGCAACAATATTTTGCATGAGAGCCCGCAATCAGCCTGGCGTTGCAATAATTGCAAGGCTGAAAACGAGGGTCAGTTTTCCGCCTGCTGGAAATGTGGTGCCGTCGAATATTAAGTTCGCCCGCTGGGGCGGGCTCCTGCTGTCGGAGTCCGCCCCAGCGGGCGATTCTTTCAATTACGGCATTCCTCGCGACAATAGACGGGTACCGGCGATTTCACTTCTAAGAATTGACGACACTTTCTCTGCCTTTATCGGTCGGCTGATCAGGAAGCCCTGCGCCAGGTCGCAATTACAACTCCTTAAGAATTCGAGTTGCGTAATCGTTTCCACGCCTTCGGCCGCAACCTCGATATCGAGACCGCGCGCCATGGCAATGGCGGCACGAACGATTCTCTGGTGGCTGCCGTTGAATTCAACATCCTGAATCAGGGACTGGTCGAGAACGAAGCTGTCTATTACGCCGGTATCCAGGGAGCTGAATGAAACATCCCGCGTACCGAAGTGATCCAATGAGAGCCGCACGCCTAACGCACGCAAGCCGTGCAGGGTTTCAAGTTCCGTAGACCGCTGACGTACGATATTGCCGTCGCCGATTTCAAGCTCAATACAACCAGGATCAAGTGCGTTGTCGGTCAACGCTTTTTTTACCGCTTTGACCAGCCTGCCGTGCTTCAACTGCTGCTGCGACAGGTTTATCGCAATAGAAAGATCCGGCAGTTCGAACTGACGTTGCCAGGAAGCGAGTTGGCTGCAGGCCGTGTTGAGCACCCATTCACCAGCGGAATGAATAAGGCCGCTACTCTCCAGGATTGGCAGGAATCTGGCAGGCGGTAATAATCCGAAGCGCGGATGCTGCCAGCGCAACAACGCTTCGAGTCCAATCAGGCGACCACTATTGACATCAATACGCGGCTGGTAATGCAGTAAAAATTCTTTGCGCACCAGCGCGTGTCGCAAACCGAGTTCCAGTTCTTCGCGCTGCTCGAGCTTGGTGTTCAGCGAACTCGAGTAATACTGGAAACGGCCGCCACCACGTTTCTTTGCCTGGTACATTGCCAGGTCCGCAGCTTTGATCAACCTGGCCGCTTGTTCGCCGGAACCCGGATAGATAGCGATGCCGATACTCGGCGTGGCATAAACCTCGCTGCCGCAGACGTCATATTTCTCCGAAAGTACCAGCACGAGCTTTTGTGCCGCAGCGGCTGCGTTTCGTTGTTCGCCGAAATCTTCCAGACAGACGATGAATTCGTCGCCGCCCCAGCGTCCCGAAAAATCCCCGATCCGCAGGTTCCGGTTGAGACGTTCCGCTACCTGGCGTAACAATTCGTCGCCAATATCGTGCCCGAGCGTGTCATTGACCGATTTGAAACGATCGAGGTCAATGAACAAGACAGCGAGCGGCCGGTTGTTGCGTTGACTACGACCGATCGCCTTCTCGAGTTGTTGTGTGAACAACCGGCGATTCGGCAGAAGAGTCAGATCGTCGTACTGTGCGCGCTTCTCGAGTTCGACCGTCTTGCGCATGATGTCGGTAACGTCGCGGAAAGTGATGACGCCTCCGACCAGCGCACGGCTGCTGTCATACAGACCCTGGCCATTGATACTCAGTGCCGTGTCGGCCTGACCCGGTGCCCGGTATACCGCGACCTGGTTGGAAAACTTGTGTCCTCTGCAAGCCTTGACCAGGGGCAACTCCTCATGGTCGATTTGTGTTTTGCCATCTGCGGCGAAATTGCAGAATGATTTGCCCCATTCGATGTTGGTTTGCTGTCGCGGCGTGAGCCCGAGTATCGAGCGGGCAGCCGGATTGATGTCGAGCACGTGACCCTGGCTATCGACGACGATTACGCCATCGTTAATGCTCTGCAGAATCGAAAGAACGGTGTTGTCTCTTTCGGAGAGGCGCACCAGCAGCCGGTGCCTCTGGATGGCATGTTCGATTACGGCTGTAAGTTTGGATTCCTCGGCGTCGTCCCCGCAGACATAGGCTTGCGCGCCGGCGCGGACTGCCGCAATCCCACGATGCTCCTGATCACGGCTTGTAACCGCGATCAGCGGCCATTTCGAGAGCTTGTGGATAAATGACGGCAGGGTCTCGCCGGACTGTGGTATCAATGGCCCGGCCTCAAAAATGACCAGGTCTACCGTTTCAGGTGCTTTCTCGGGAAACTCGAGGGATGGGGAACCGGTGAACTGTTCGCAAAGGGCCAGGCCCTTCAATTTGTCACAGAATTCGGCGGCAAATTCGCTTCCGCCGAGATACAGAATCGAACGTCCTGCCATCAGTTTTGCGCCGCCTCCAATGGCAACCTACCCGCAATTTCGTACATCCTGTCCAAATCGGGCTAAGCTATTTAAGTTAATGCCATTTTGTTCTTGTTCAGATCGTCGTTGCGGTGCCCGCAACGTCAGGAAAGGCCTGAGGCATAATACCAGAATCGCCGTAAAACTCAGTCTGAAATCAATAATTTGCCGTCAATCGACGGCAGCGGATTAAACCAATGAGCGCGAACGGACATCAAAGTAGTAAAGGAAAGGGAGATTTCGCGATTGGGATCGCTACTGACGGCAACAGCCGCGAATGCAGCTTGCGAGGCCACGCACGTGACGGCTGAGTCTGTAGCAGAAGAGTACGGCTGGATTCGCAAGGCTCAAGCCGGTGATGCGCCTGCTTTCGAGCGGTTGTACCGGATGCATGTCGACAAGGTTTACGGGCTTTGTCTGCGGATGACCGGCAATGTCGCCGAGGCGGAGGACTGCGCACAGGATGCATTCATCCAGGCCTGGAGCAAGTTGAACAATTTTCGCGGCGACAGTGCGTTTGGCACCTGGCTGCACCGGGTGGCGGTAAACACGGTACTCGGCCGGATGCGCAAGTCGCGCCGGGAACAGGACCGGATCAGGGCAGTGTCTGACGTGTCAGCGACGCCCGAGATGATCGGCGATAGTGGCGGGCTTCGCGACCTGGAGCACGCGATAGATGAGTTGCCAAGTGGAGCAAGACACGTATTTGTACTGCAGGCTGTCTATGGATACAGCCACGATGAAACGAGCGAGATGCTCGGCATCGCGGCGGGAACGAGCAAGGCACAATTACACCGCGCGCGCAGATTGCTCGCGCAACAACTGAAGACGGAATGCGCATGAACGAAACAGACAACAAAAACTTCGATGACGAGCTCATGGCCGCTGCGGCGGAGCTCGCCACCGAAGTGATGCCCGAACGGGATCTGTGGCCGGGCATCGAACAGGCGATTTCACAACCTGCGAAACCGGCGCGTACGGTGTGGAACAGTGTCTGGGCACAGGCGGCGGCAGTCCTGTTGCTCGTCGGCGGATCATCCGGCGTGACTTACCTCGCGATGACAGACGGTGCAGAGACTTCGCCAGTGGCTGCAAACGGGCCGGTCCTGATATTCGAACCGGTTGCGGGAAGTTTTGGCAGCATGTACCACCTCGGACCGGACTATCAGGACGCGCGACGATCCCTGGCAGCGAAAGTCGATGAAGAATTGGGCCGGCTGACACCGGAAGAGCGTGCGGAGGTGCAGAGGAACATTGCCGTAATTCGCACCGCAATCGAAGACATCAACAAAGCACTGGCGGAAGAGCCCGACAATGCGTTGCTGCAGAAGCTGCTACTGAGCACCTATCGTGAGGAGCTTGATCTCATGATGAGAGTTGACGGAATTACGGGCGCCGCGATGCGCAGGGGCGACATTTGACGATTGAAATATCAGGGTGCGGCCGGATGGGGCGATGCTCCGGTCAGCATCAGGAACGGGAACTGTAGAGAGAGATAGAAGATGAAGATTTATACACTTACGTTGTTGGGTATTTTCAGTGCCACTACTGTTGTGGCCGCGGAGATCGACGAGTCCATGGATGCGGCTGCGAACGGCACCGTTTCCATTTCGAATATCGCCGGATCAGTCGATGTGCAGGGCTGGTCGCGCAACCAGGTCGAGGTTACCGGTGAACTCGGTAGCGATGTGGAGGAATTGATATTCGAGCGCGATGGAGATGAGATCGAGATCCAGGTCAAGACGAAGCGAAGACATTCGCGTGACATAGATGCCGACCTGGTCGTCAAAGTGCCGCTCGGCAGCTCCCTGGAAATAAATACGGTCAGTGCCGATATCGATGTTACCGAGGTCACCGGCGAACAAAGTCTTGAAAGCGTCAGCGGCGAAATCACCACAGAAGCACATGCCTCGGATATAGACGTTGATTCCATCAGCGGTGATCTCGAGATTGAAGGTGACAGGCAGTCGATGCGCGCCAGGCTCAGTTCAGTGAGTGGCGATATCGACACGGATAACCTGTCAGGTGAAATCGGCGTCGAATCTGTAACTGGTGACCTTGTTGTCGTCAATGGTGTCTTTGACAGGGCGTCACTGGGCACGGTCAATGGCGATATCGTGTTTCGTGCGCAACTGCTGGATGACGGCAGACTGGACGTGGAGACCGTTAACGGTGGTGTCGATATTGAGTTTGCAGGCGATGTGTCAGCACGATTCGATATCGAGACATTTAACGGGGATATCCGGAACTGTTTCGGACCGGAGGCGGTCAGAGTCGACAAGTATGCACCCGGCTACGAGCTCACATTCACTGAAGGCAGCGGCTCGGGCCGCGTGACGATTGAAACCCTGAACGGGGATCTGCGCCTCTGCAAATAAGCGACGAAATCTGGGGTCAGACCCTGGGTCAGACCCCAATTTTCAGGCCGCCGATCTCTTAAGGCGGCCTTTTT
>Ga0255051_10000539_pt1 | contig 13895 bp, 43 predicted proteins | sample JV7_2_9_MG_FD_181719 | JGI IMG/M metagenome (GOLD analysis project Ga0255051, IMG submission 181719) | Seawater microbial communities from Jervis Inlet, British Columbia, Canada - JV7_2_9 | ecosystem: Environmental > Aquatic > Marine > Inlet | place: Canada: British Columbia | collected 2016-10-06
CATCCTCTGGTTTGGTCGGTCATTACCAACTCAACCATCTTGGCTGTCATCTTCTTGCTCCTCTTCTACTAATTGTTCTATTTGTTCTCGAGTCCCTCTGGGTACATGTTGACTGCATATCTTAAGCATTTGAATAAGTTTCTTGTTGCTCCGGTCATATCTTTGAGCTAGCTTCAACAGATTTAGTGATATCTCTTGCCAATAATTCAGCATTAGCTCTTTTCGATTAAGTTCATTATGTAATGACTGTATAAGTTCAGCATCACTGTCTATCAACTCCTCAAGTCCAATTAAAGTATTTTTGTCTGTTTCAGGATTTGTCATATTGTTATCTCTCTTCCAGGCCGCATATTAGACCAAACATTCCAACATTTACTGATATAAAACCAATACAACCATAACCTATAGCCATTAATACTGCACCTACAATAATTACAATACTACTAATAAATGTATTCATCCATTGGTCTCTACTACAGTCTCTAGTGGCCAGTATGATGGTAGGTTTTGAAAACGCTGGCCTTGACGAAGTATTACATCAAGAGGTACTTTGTGTATATTTCTTTCACTTGCTACAGCCAAAATACATGACATCCTAACAATCTCTACTTTATAGCCAGCAAACTTAGCGTATGCCAAATAGGGACTAATTTCGTGTAGTTGTGTGTTGGTGTTATCTATAATGATGACACGAGTCATATTGTGACAGCTTTGAACAAACGAAGTGAAACAATACTCATGAGCCTTATCTAAACACTCATGGATAAAATGATAATTTCCATTACTATCAGTGAAATATTTATCCGCCGAACAGATAAAACTTGACCTACCTGCTTTCTCAGCTAGCTTGTTAGCATGACTCGATTTGCCACTACCACTTACCCCACGAAGCAATACGCATTTCATTTCTTTTCTCCTTCTTTGGTTTTAATCTCACACAGACGAGTAAAAGTATCAATTTGTTCTTGAGCGTCTACATTCTTATCTTCTTCATCTAGCCGGGAATCATAACCTTCATTCTTATCTTTAAGAGAGTTAAGGAACCTATCTAGTGGATCAGACATTGTTTACTCCTTTAATGTCAATTGAACATATCCATAATATCTTCTCCCAAAAAATACATTAAACCACAAACTATGCATAAAATTATCCAGAACATATCTTTCTCCTTACTTGTTAAACAACCCTCGAGGAATCACTGGATTCCAGATTCTAATTTCGCCAACACCGTCACATGCATCACACTTAACATGGTATTTGCATTCTATTTCTGTATAATCAACTACTGTTCCACGTCCACTACATGTACTACATTCAATTCCATTTCTAAATGTACCTGGGATAAACACACCACTTTCAAACCATCTTGTTCTCTTACCTTGTGGGTAAAACCATCCACTACCATGACACATCTCACATTCACCAACATTCTTATTAGTCCTTGGATTTCTATAATAACCTAGACCACTACATGATCTACATGGATGTCTAACTAACTTTGCGCCATCACAGGATGGACATGTAGTTCTAATGTTTTTTGTTTCATGGAATGTTTTGTATCCCGCGCCATCACAAATATCACATGTATTGGCACTAACAGTAATTGGATAACCCTTACCTAAATTTAACAGTGAAATAAAATCAACTGTCTCGTCCTTCTCGGTCCAGACTGTATGAGTAACATCAAGCAGCATAACATAAGCTTCGGCTAACTCTTTGAATTGTTCTTCTTTTCCTCCTGTATCGGGGTGACATATAAATGATAGCTTGCGAAATTTAGCTTTTAGTTCGGATGTAGTCGTGGAATTATCATTGTACTCGAACATTCTCTTGGCATATTCTAGTTCCAACTATTCCTCCTTTGCCTCTATACATTGACAGTTTGTAAGCTTTGTATAGTCTAGAAACGTGATGCATCCAATTAAAAGTCCAAACATAAGGAACATTAGAATAAAAACAAAAGCAACCACTTTATCCACAGGATCCATTTATCCCTCCTTATTTCTTTAAAAGTTTGGCAATCAATTCTTGCCAGTACTCTATTGTCATCCATTCTCTCTTACGAGGCCAGCGTTTACCATCTTTAGACATACTCCATACATCATAGACCTCACTAACCTTGTCATGAAATTCAGTGTGCTCATCCCATTGGTCAAGCATTCTTTTCTCTTCCCGACGAAAAGTGCGATTGGCTATCCGCTTGTCTTGTTTCTCACTTCTAGCATGTGTATGGCTATTAATGGGCACTTTCTTCTTGGAACGGCTCACAAGTCCTCCTTACTCCCAAGATAAACACTCAGGACAGATAGTTACCAAGACCATGTTATCCATATCCCAGTTCATGGTTGCCTCGTCTGTTGGATTAACATAGAATGTATGCCCACAGTCACAGTCTACCTTGTGGGTATGATTTGGCTCCTCATCTTGATTCAATACATGTGTAATTTCAAACATTACTTAAGTTCCTTTAAGTTATACTCATAAACTCCAGCTTCTTCTCTAGAGTTGTATTGCATGGACCATTTGCCGCCGAACCGGCGAAACATTTCAGATCTAGCCTCATCAGAACTTTCTGCCTTGATTACATGAAAGCATCCTTGATGTTGTTGATTACAACCAAATGTAAAAACATATTCTTCTAAATTCTCTGGTTGATACTTCATCTTATTCCTTTCTTGGCGGGCCATTATATTCTAGAATACACAATGCTGCTTTGATAGCAAGAAACACATCTTGTATCAAATAGCCACATTCATGAAGATATTCTGCTGCTTCTATATCAGTATTATGGATAAGAATACCCATAGCTCGGTTAATTAACTTTCCCATATTGTTCCTTCCGTACCATAAACTCACAACAATCATCGCACAAATATGCAGGATTGCCTTCTTCGTCTAATATTGACATCATTAGATCAGGAATAGCCAAAGTATCACAGTTATGACACTTGCGAAGACGTTGTTTGCCAATAAAGTTAGTTGCTTGTCTCTGCTGTTCCATCTTTTACTTCCTAACCATAGTAAAGAGTTCATTTAAGTCTAAAGATTTATTAAACTTTATCTTTTGCTTAGACAAAAGTATCTTGTACATTCGACATAAAGCATCTTGTTTTTCTAAAAAGCCATCCACTTTATCGACTAGCTTTGGTCCACCATGAACATCTTTTAATATACGCATTACTTTCCTTTTACCTTTTAAACAAGTAGCAATTTTCGTTGCTACAATTAATTGTCAGACCGATTACAGCTGGTGAACCGCAGTACTCACATTTCTGCTGATGTGTATTGTTGCTTAAAGTCTTTGTGATTGCTACATTAATTGGTGCTTCTACTTCTTTACCATTAATCCAGTATTCTTGAGAACCATTAGAATATTCAATAGCTGGTAGATCATTGTCTCTATGACGTTTACCATTTTTATACCAACATTTAGAACCATTAGCATATTCAACAGCTGGCAGGTCATTATCTCTGTGACATTTACCATTTTTATACCAAAATTTAGAACCATCAGGATATTCACAAGCTGGAAGATCATTATCTCTGTGGCGTTTACCATTTTTATACCAAAATTTGTCGCCATTAAACCATTCTATAGCTGGAAGGTCATTATCTCTATGGCGTTTACCATTTTTATACCAAAATTTAGTACCATCAGGATATTCACAAGCTGGAAGATCATTATCTCTGTGGCGTTTACCATTTGAATTATACCAACGTTTAGTACCATCTAAATCTATTTTTGGATTTGTCATTATTATTATTACCTTACTGTTTGTTTGGCAGTTCCACAACGGACACCAGTTCATCAGTTTCAGGCAGATACACCCATCGAGCCAACTCTTGAGTGTGCTCTTCTTCCTTAATCCGAGCACAAATCTCATCAATTCTTGCTACCAATAGCCCTACTTCTCTATTCATTTCTTACTCCTCATATGATATTGTTGCAACAACCTTATTGTTAATAGTAAATGTGTTATCGCCGAGATGGAAAGTAACATCATTAAGTAGAACTTCTTCTTTCTCAGCGATAATTACCCATGCTTCAATAATATCTTCACATACCATTGAACTATCACTTCCACTGAAGGTAATTGATACTTGAGTCACTTAATCCTCCTTAACGATAGCTTTCAGTTCTTTAATTAGTTTTATTAGCTCTTTATGGTCTTCTAACAAAATATCATAGGACATGGTTAAAGATGAGATAGTTCTTTCAAGTAATTCGTTATCGTCTTTGAGTTGCGCGCAAGAAGAACAATCTTTGTCCTCTTTTGGAGGTTTCACTGATGGCATTGGTGGACAAGAATCTACTTTTGGTAAACCATGATCAGCTTCATCCATAAATGCACTAGCTGCTACTGCATCTGCATCTCTATAACATTTACTCATTATCATCCTCTTCTTCCGGCGGCATATTATCCCACATTGTTTTAATGGTACATGCATATGGGTTATTACCACGGTTAACGATTTCAGTGAGTGTTCGCCCGTTTCCAAGAGCCAAATTCAACTCAGCATTTGTGACTTGACCGTGTCTAACTGCCCACTGTAGAGCACCAAACACTTTGGTTGGATCTGCACTTGGCTCAATACCAAAGTCTACACATGTAGCAAAGTTTGGCATTAAATCACAAGCAATACCATCAATTAGGCTTTGAGTATTGGGATACATTACTTTCTCCTTTTGTTGCGGGCAATTACTTAAACCTATCAAGTTCAATGTTACTATGTGTAACTGCATCTGCTTTCGTTATTAGATACCATTGCTTTGGTCTATAGTCACCTGTATAAGACCAGTCTTCTAGTTCCTGTTGTGAATACACAATTCCAGCGGCCCTAAATGGGCCATTCTCTACCAAACACACCAGGCAGCAATCATCGGGAACATCGTCCCACTCCCCTGGACCACCAAGTCGTGTTCCATTTTGTGCCAACCATTCTTCTTTATTGCTACCATCTACTGGATTAATATAGAACCCCATTGTTTTCTCCTTATGTTGCGGGCGATACACCTAACTATTTCCTAGCTTGAAAGCCAGAGAAATGGTCATTGTTATCTTCGAAGGTACGAACTAGACCTTCTGGTGCTTGTTTACACCACTCTTCTAGTTCTTTAACTGTTGCGTCTTTATCTTGTCCATCAGCGAGGACAACAACCTTAACCTGTACTGGACCATAATTACCTAAACTTACCATTGTGTTCTCCTTAGTTTGTTATAGCAGTAAGCCAGCAGAGATTAAACCTGCTGCACCTGCATGCAGAATATGCACACCAAAAGTTGAACCTCTATTAAAAATACAGGCATACAAGTACGGTACACAATATCCAGCTAATGCAATGCCACCAATTAAAAATTGTTCGTTCATTATTTCCATTTGTTTATTCCTTTCTATGTCTATTAGCATACATAACTATGATAATTAACATCTCCATATTATTCTGGCCAGACTCCCTGAAGTGGCTGGCACCCAGACGATTTACTGTTCGTCTCAAACGTCTCTTTGAATGTCATTGTTCTTTCTTACTATCTGTGAATAGGTTTCCAGTTTTCAGCCAATGTTTCATTATTAAATGTCTCTTTATCATGATTCTTGAATGTTGCCTCAATCTTACCTCTTAAGGTCCAATACATGTCATGATACATACATGCACGCTCTCTAGCTTCGGTCATCTCCCTTGCTGTTTCTTGATTGTTCTTCTTTAGATATGTAATTCTGTCACGTAGTTCCTGCATCTCTTTGTGGGCCTCTAGCTCTGTTATAGTTACCTCAAGACATTGATGTCCATTCTCCTTTGGTTCGTCTACTTGTTTACCATTTTGATACCAAGATTTGTCACCATTAGCCCATTCACAAGCTGGAAGATCATTATCTCTGTGACGTTTGCCGTTGGAATACCATTCTTTAGAACCATTAGCATATTCAACAGCTGGCAAATCATTGTCTCTATGTTCTAGACCATTTTGATACCAACGTTTAGTACCATTTGAATCTATTTCTGGTCCATTCTCCTTTGGCTTGGATATTGCTTCACCATTTTCCTCAAGATCCATCAGAACATAGTAGACAACTTTTTCAATCTCAGCCAGCGCACTTGCTGCAGTCTTCCCGTGAGCAGCCAATAACTTAAATTCAGCCACTCGCGCGACATACGCTTCGTCTTCTTCTAACCAAGCAACTGTATAAGTATACTTGCTCGCTTTCTTCTTTGACTCGGGCGATACATTTACAGCATCTTTCGGTGCTCGTTCTGGGTTAAACAGTGGAACGCCACCATAACCATCGTTACCATCAGTCATATATTCCTCCATGTTAGCCCTAATGGACCTTACTGTTAGAGTGGCTCTACACTTTTACATTCATCTGTTACTGTACTAGACCAGAACCAATGGTCTGCATCATGCTTACACTCTGCTAGACAAGTATTAAACATTATAATGTCATGTAATCCATCAATACGATGTGGATTGTTCTCCAGACTTTGCTCAATAGCAGCTCTTCTCCTCTCGTATCTATATCCCATAACATTAGAACCAACTGTCAGTGCTAGTGATACTGTACAAACCAGAAATACCATTATAGACACACCGACAATTGCTTCATGGCAGTCGTTATAATACCTAACACCAACGATTACTGATGCTGTCATTAGTATTAGTAGCAACCAAATCATTCTTAGTTCTCCTTACTGATTAGAGTACTCGAGGTACAAACCAGTCCATGTTGTCCAGTTCTTCTAGACTGGGTTTCTTTTTAAACGAGCGACACACATATACAGGCTGCATGGATGCATATCCACTTACCATTCTAGTTGGACACTTAGTGATTTTGGGTCTCTTGAGTTTGTATCGCCGGCGGAAATCAGAGTCCATTAGCTCAGACAATGCTGGCTCATGTTCTTTGTTATCTGACATATTATTCTCCTTGATAATTTGTTTTAGAATCCTATGAAGCCTCCACAGTAAACACAAATTGCTTGAAGGGCATTGTTATGACATCGAATCGCATTTTGTTTAGTGTTCATCACACATTGCTTAGTCACATACTGTACTTCTACAGTATTTTCTTCGTAACAAGTTTGAAGGCACTGTGTTGATTTATCTAAATTACATCCATATGGAATAATACATATTAAAAATACGTACAATATGTTTTTAAACACTGTTCCTCTCCTAACTGTTCAGTTCTCTTAGTCTCTTAACCTCTGCTACTGAGAGGTCACCTAGATGCTGATTGATGTATGTCTCTACACTTCTCCTTACTTGTCCATATTGTTTTACTGAACAATAGTCCTACTTTCTTGATTGTATATTCAAACATTAATGATATTGCAATTAGAGGCGCAAGGCCTACACATATTATAAAATCATATACCTTCAATTCTTGATTATATCTTGCAAACAATGGCAATACTATTGCAGACGTAACGAGATAACACATGACTATGGCTAGGCCAATATAATCTGTCATTATTCTTTTTCCTTTCGGGCGATACACCTATAAATTACAGTGCATACTTAGTACGTGTCTTTGAAGCTTTCTTGGCTTCCTTCATGGCATAGAAGTTTCTCTTCTCTTCCTCAATCTCTGACTTCCATTGTGGTATAAACCACTTCTTTAGTATTTGAATACCTACTGTAATTGCAAAGCCTGTAAACAGTCCTAGAATTGCAGCTTGAAATCCCATTGATGCACCAGCTAGCCCAAAAGCTCCACCCATTAAGACTAGTGTAACACCAGCATCTAATGGTGGAAGCAATTTACATAGCACTAGGCGCAATGAGATTGGATATCCTGAGATTGGAATGCGTGCCGAATTTGGAATGTATTTAATCATTCTGTATAGTCCATACATAGTAAGAACTATGACTGCTATAATCATCCAAAATGCACTCATTTAGAGCCCCTTTCGTAAATGTGAACACCTTCTTGAGTTTCTAACCTAGCTCTATGATATGGATTGGTAAACAATTCCTCCTCTAAATCCATTGAGCCATCCTCATTAAAATGATATGTTCTGCCTGATATAATGGCTTTATAAGCTGTGCCACTACCTTTGTGATAGTAGTATGATTGACTGTCAATCTTGTTCTGCTCAGATAGTTTGTTGCCCATATAGATGAGAGCAACCATACCAAATGCTGAGAACAATGCTAATCCAATCAAGAATGTTCTAACTGGGCTTGGTTTTGATTTTGGGATATAAGTAGTATGAGTATATGTTACATTAGCTACCACATACACATCATCTTTCTCTACATACTCATGTGGAATAAGTTCCTCAAGTGTTAGTACTGGTGATACAGTACCTTGTAGATTGTCATCAAGTTTCATTTGATAGGCATATCTATCTGGAAACTCTTTGATATCTTCAACGACATCTAGAGGTACAACTTTGACTTCGTTGTACATTTCTACGCCATCATATACCTTAACTACACGTATACAAGTCTTTTTGACAGGTTGATCGCGGAATCCAAACATATTATCCTCCTGTTTTGATTGTAACGGCGGATTAAACTAACTCAGCTACTTTGTTACCTACCCAGCCGATACCACAACCAACTGCAAATGACACTGGGATTGATGCTACTAGCCCAACTGGTCCAAATAGACATCTACCAGCTACTCCAATACCAAAGCCAGTTACTGCACTGACTACCAACGTTCCTGCGAATACAACTGTTTGTTTTGTATCTGTTGACATACTGTCTCCTTTTGTTAGCCATCAATGGCCTAACTGATTGTTTTTGTTGAGTGTTTGTCCCGGCGGGACACATTAAACTGATTGTTCAGATTGAAGTCCATCGGCTTCATTAATTGCTTCTTCAACACTATTGAATGTACCAATAACATGTCCTTGGAAAATCACACCTTCTACTGTAATGTTCTGAGTATTAGGTGCTACAGGCACACACATGTTTAGGGAACTTTCTTGGATAATTATGTATCCTGATGAATTATCATCTTGTTCAGAATGTATTAATAAGAACCTTATACCTGACATATCTATTCCTTTCTTAGCGGGGTAACCCCTAAAACTTTATTAGGTCTTGATAGTTTGTTGGCGGCATAACATCCACCTCTCCATCTTCAAGATAGGAGTGCAAACGTCTCCATGCATCATGCTCATTCTTTGAGTTAAGAACAATACTTATTACATCGCTAACAAATGTATGAACACCTGATTGTCCTAGCCTATTGGTATCTGTTGGTGTATGACTAACAACACCTGAAGTACCAAGAGCCTTACATACCTTCTGTACCATTGCTGGGAATGTCTTTGTTTTCATGATTCTCTTCCTTTCTAGGTTTTGGTTTCTTTCCCATCGATGGCTTAATTGTTATTCTTTATCTGTTGTATGATACCAACAGTCTTTTGCTGGATCGCTATTCATTAATCCATCTACATCGTTCCACATAGAAGCATGTTCTACTTTTAATGCTACTGAGGTTGTATGCCCACAAAATGTAATGTTCTTGTTGTCCTCTGAGATAGTACAACTATGTATACAGTCTTTACATTTCTTCATGATTCTCTTCCTTTCGGGCGAACCAACCAGAGTCCATCAATAGTCTGATATTTATCTTGTTGTTGCCACCATGTACCAACATAGCCAGAACAATTAAGTATCTTGTTCTTGTCTTCATAGGTAATATTCTCATCAATAACAAGCGTCAATTCTTCTGCATATTTATGACAGTTCTTTATAATAAATTCTTTCTTAACATTACTGTACCATTCTGCTACCAAATTCAACTCTCCATATTTATGGAAAGTACCTTCGCCAGACTCGGGCTGATATGAGAATACTATTGCTTTTATCATTTGTTCTCTTCCTTTCGGGCGATACACCTTAGAGCAACATCTCTAGCTTGAAGGTAACTACTCTTCCACCTGCATATGTTGCGCTAAATCTAGCTGTATTGATATTACAGGTTAGACATGATGGAGCTAGTCTTTCAAACCACTCATCGTGTTGAAACGAATAGCATGCACCATCCTTAATGACTGCATACATAACATGATTACCTAACATTTACTCTCCTTTGTGAGTCTAAGAAAGAACTCACCCAAGTTACTATCTTGATAGAACGGGTCTGCTTCAGTACCACGTAGCCCATCAGCCAGTTGAGGATTTATTATATACAATGCATTAAACCACGCTTGTCCTGACCTTAATACAGGATACTTGGCTTTAAGACTTTTAAATACACTGGTCAGTTGGTCCCAATCTTGTTCGGACATTACTTACTCCTTTCTTTCCGGGCGAATTATCCCTCCAAATAACCCTCTAGGTCTTCAATTATTAATCTGATGGTATCTTCATCTACATAGTCTCTTATTGCTTTAATAGTACTACTTAAGTTGTTTAACCAATATTCCGTATCTTCTTTAAAAGATGGCTCACTCCTCTCTATTGCTTCATGTATGTAAACTAATGCCTCAGAATCCTTGTTTGTACCAAGTTTCTTCTTGGCTATCTGTATTAAGTCATACATTTGTCTTTGTGTACTTACTAACATTAAATTACTCCTTACAAAATGGTAAAACCAATCTACTAACGAAAGGATGATTGTGATTTGGATTACCTTCATCACCATCTATTGTTACGAAGTAGTATCCTTCTGTAATCGTATTTACAATAACCTCTGTTTGATTTGCTTCAATATCTGCTAAGAGTTTATTGTCATCCCAATAATGTTTAGATGGAATTTCTGCTGTGCCACCATAAGCCCACTTACCACTTGGTTTATAAAGCTTCCAAGTAACTGTACGAGTTAACATCACTTATTCCTTTTTGGCGAAAATATCACCAATTATAACAATGCTTGCAATATATATAATTAACTTTCTCTAGACACTCTAATCTTGTAGAGTGTGGTCTATTAAAGCATTCCATTACATACGTTTGGTATTTATCCTGTGCTTCACATGTTTTGCGGCATTCTTGTACCTTATGCATATCAACACATCCTATTGTTATTAGTAACATTAATATCAATACCTTCATTACTTACTCCTTTGGCCAAATACCTATCTTGATTTGCTCATCAGGATGGATTTGGTTAAAGAAACTAATTACATTATTTAGGAATGTATTCCTAAACATAGTAGTTCTAGTTTTACCCTCTCCACATGAATCATATTCAGTATCAATACCAAACAATAGTTCTTCAAGTACATCTGCTAATGCTTCTTCCTCGGAATAATCTAAGTCTTTAGCTAATTGTTTGGCATGATTGATTATTTCTGTTGTCTTACACATTACTTACTCCTTTGTCCCGGCGGAACACACATATATTGACAGTCCATAAAAGACTTAACTATTAAGTAGTACAGGGCGTTACCCTGCAAGTTATCATAACGATACCTCCTTATCACTAGTTAATTATTCAATACATTGCAAATATTACCCTAACTGATTCTTACTTTCTCCTTTTACGTTGTGAATATAATCGCTTGGCTTCTTTTTCTTTGTCCGAGCGACCAACACAAGACTGAGTATTGTGTATTTTGTTATAGAAATAACATTCTAAAGCTATTGGACACTCGAAGCATATTTGAATGACATTACCCTTAACACTCATTACTTACTCCTTTGTTCCGGCGGAACACACCTACTATTAACCAAAGAACAAGTCTTCCCATGGTGGGTCATACTCTTCTGAGTCACACATCTTTTGGATATGTGCATCATGTAGAATCTGCCAACACATTAGAAACTGTACCTCACGATGTTGTCCCATTCACCATAGAATACTTTAGTTTCTCCTGTCTCAAACAAGAGAGTTTCACAAACTAATCTACTTGCTCCACATACAACACATCTTTGTAAGTGTTGTTGTTGTTCTCCGTCCTCCCATATATCAGAGCCTACATTCTTAGTTAATGTAATCTTCTCTTTCTCGCCACATATACCACAAAGTTTCTTCTTGATTTCATTGCGAGTCATTGCTCTCTCCTTCTTCGGCGGAATACATACCCACCATACATTGATAGCCCCCCAAGGGCCTAACTGATTCTTAATACCTTAGTAGGGCCCATAAGGCCCATACTGTTCAGGTCGTCTCTTCTAACGGCGGGACATACCCACCACATACTCCATTGATAGCCTAACTAATACATATAAAAATACATAACTACTCAATACTACCCATCTATACAGAGGGTAGCTGAGCGTAGCGGAGGTAATATACTTGCTACGCAAGGATAGTACCGTAGCGAAGCGTTCTTAATCTGAAGGGAGGCCCGAAGGGCCGACCGTCTCCCCTCCCAGGAGGCCGAAGGCCGACCTCCCAGGCGAAGCGTAAATGGTACGAATGAAAACGGTCTTAATTAGGTGCATACGCGAATTAAGTAAGATAATAGCCGGGATGAAAACGGTAGTATTAAACTTCCTCCAATACTGGAGTGAGTTTATAGGGATCAGCATCCCTAGCATCCAAGATACTATAGAATGCATCTTCCAAAGGAATAGAGCATTTAGCAGCCAAGGACCTAGCTTGTGCCATCAGGTCCACAGCTTCTTCCATATCAAAGTTCATCTCACCAAAGAATCTATCCTCATACGAGGCAACCTTAGTATGGTTAGTATTATTGTGCTTCCTGAGGTTCTTGAGGGTGGCATCCCAGCCACCCCTAGGACAGTTATTAACTAGCCTATAACACACAGCCAGCCCACATTGAACATAGTTCCACCAGGATATCTCTTTATTCGAGCGCATACCCTCGAGGACATCCATGATAACAGCCAAGTCACCCAGAGAGAACTTATCGATATACAGTTCCATATACGTATACATAGACAGTACATCTACGTCTTCCTCTTGTCTAGACAAGTCTACCTTATTAACATAGGTATCCAGATTGTCCCTCAGTTCAATACCTTGACGGATATCATAATCCGCAGAATCAGACTTCTGATAACGCTTATGGTCAGAACCCAAGTGCTCATAATGAACAGAGAGACAGTGGTCTCTATGGACATCCAGCTCTTCGGTCATAGCCTCTATACGTCTCTCAGCGTCCACCAGGGACAGCTCTACGTCACGGCCATAGTACCAACCGAACACATCACCAACCGAGCCACCGTCCACCTGGACTTGCTCAAACTCTCTTTGACAGAGGAACTCATCGGGCTCTTCGACTACCTCGATACAATCCAGATGGAAAGTATCTTTAGTAGGCGGAAGAATATTATCTCTCCAATCTTTTCGCGGGTTACACACCAACATTGCCATTTGTTCAGCAAGTTCACTAAAGTCACTACTTGGCTGTACCATTGCTTTCCTTGTTTTGATATTGGGAACAAATTCCAACGCAACACATACACTTTTGATAGACATAGTTACACTTCCTTACCATGCGGAGTCATATCCGCACTTAGAATTGTTGACACATAATTACCTTGACCACAGATAATAACAACAATATTGTTCTCATTATCTTTCACAGTTCTATACCATTTACCATTAGGCATAGTTCTTTGTTTGAATCGGCGGACCAAACTAGACATAGCTCTTTTTATCAAAGATTCAGGGCAGTTACCAACCCTATTACTTCTGAGGGCCAAATGTTTCCAGTTAGCTCCAACTGTCATGATTACTCTCCTTCTTTATTATCACGGATAGCATCATCTACTAGTTGCTTAATAAACTTAAATGCCCAAATAGGATCTTCGGCTTGCTTAAACTCTTGTTTCAGCTTGTCTTGTAATTGTTGAAATGCACTACTGCCTATAATTAATCTATTTGAATATTCGTTCATAAACATACTCATATTATTCTCCTTCTCTTTGTTCGGCGGGCGAAATTACCCTACAAGCCCCACTAACGAATGCTAGTGGAGCCAAAGGACAATTAAGACTAGATGCCTGCGTCTCTGAACT
>Ga0255051_10000540_pt1 | contig 13867 bp, 12 predicted proteins | sample JV7_2_9_MG_FD_181719 | JGI IMG/M metagenome (GOLD analysis project Ga0255051, IMG submission 181719) | Seawater microbial communities from Jervis Inlet, British Columbia, Canada - JV7_2_9 | ecosystem: Environmental > Aquatic > Marine > Inlet | place: Canada: British Columbia | collected 2016-10-06
CTGTGGGCGCCGCAATCCGTGCACACATACGCCGTTTTCGCTCTTGCCATTAGTGAAGCCCGTCACATCCCAGCCGATTCACCGCCTATCCGGTAGCGGAATCCCAATCATAGCACCGCGATCCGGGCTGCTACGCCCGAAAAAGTGCCAACCCTATCTCATTAAAAAGACTTGCTATTTTCTATAATTTTCGCGTTATGTAGAGAGCCCGATATTGGATAAACAAAGAAAAGAACGCAGGGACCGCCTGCTAGCGCTTAGTTTCGTCAGCGTTCTGCTGCTGCTCATCTATGGGCCAGCGGCGCCGTGGTTCGTTGCAGCAGACCGAATGATCTACGATCAAATGGCGGGCATCGTGAACAACGAGCCACTGGATAACAGCCTGATCGTCAGTATTAGCGCCGGCAAAATGACTCCGAAAGAGGTCTCGCATCAATATGGGAGACTCATACAATTCTTTAAGAATCAAAATATTAGGAGGATTGTCCTCGCCAGCCCGCCGGAAATGGATGATGCACACGAACTGCCGGGATGGGCCGCCACCTTGTCCAGTGGCGTACCAGTCTATGGTCCGAATGACCACCAACTGGCAGACCTGGTCAGCAAGAGCGGCTTCCTGGATGTCACCGTCGACAACGACGGCGTCTTCAGACGTTCGGCGCTGTGGAAATTTCATGGCGGACTGATGTCTCCGTCGCTTCCCCTGGCGATCGCCCTGGATAACCCCGACTCGCGCGCAGATCCGCGCCTTTCAGGGGCTGACGATGCGATCTTCCTCTCGAATTACCAGCCCATCCCCCGGATGACGCCGAAAGACGTCCTCGACGGCGGCTTCAACGGCAGCGATCTCTTGGGTACCACGGTATTTATCGACGCTGCGCCGCCTATCGTAGCGGCGGCGGCAGTGCTGCCGTCCGGCCAGTTCGTGACCCGCTCCGAGATTACGGCGGCATTACTAGCCAATGTCGAGCAGGGGCGGTCCGTCTTCGCACCTGGCTGGATCAGGGCGCTCGAGGTTCTGGTGCCAGCGCTATTGGCGATCGTCGCAGTACTTTTTATGCCGGGTCGAATTCGCCGCGACATCATTATGATGACCGCAATCACTATCGTCGGACTGGTTATCGTCGAAGCGCTGCTGCTGATGATACTGAGAGTCCGACTGGATTTGGGCCGGCCAATATTCATCTTCCTTGGTGTAGCCATTTTGAGTTGGTGGCTTGCCGGGGCCGTCAAGAAAGCGGCCGTCTACGCCTACAAGCGCGGCGTGGATTTCCTTGCCGCCGGCAGACTTGAACCCGCGTTTGCAGAGTTCCGTCGTTGCGAGCCGAACGAATCCCTGGCGACCGTGATGTACAAACTATCGCTCGCATTCGAGGAACAGGCGAAGCCCGAACGTGCGGAAGCCGTACTGGATTGGATGAAACAAACGCACGGCTCTAGCACTAGCAACCAGTCTCCATTCGGCGGCAAGAACGGCGCTCCGGAGCGTCTCGGTCGTTACGTAATCGAGAGAAAAATCGGCCGCGGGGCCATGGGCGCCGTCTATCTCGCCAAAGACCCGAGAATCAATCGCTCGGTCGCCCTTAAGGTCATTCCGATAGAGAAGGAGTTTGAAGACGAAGAACTCGAGGAAGCGCGCCTGCGGTTTTTCCGCGAAGCAGAGTCCGCGGGCCGACTAACGCACCCGAATATCATTACCGTATTCGACGCAGGCGAGGACAAACATCTGGCCTATATAGCGATGGAGTATCTGGAAGGCGCTGCGTTGACGAAGTATACCGATCCGAAAAGACTTCTGGCCCCCGGCAAGGCGCTCGAACTCTGTGCCAGGACGGCGGAAGCGCTGGACTATGCCCATAACCAGGGTGTTATCCATCGCGACATTAAGCCTGCGAATGTCCTGTACAACGTAAGAGACGATACCCTCAAGATCAGCGACTTCGGCGTCGCGAGATTGACCGATAACAACCGGACCAAGACTGGCATTGTGCTTGGCACGCCGATGTACATGTCACCCGAACAACTCAATGCGGAGGAACTCACAGGTCTCTCGGACTTGTTTTCACTTGGTGTTACCCTGTATGAGCTTTTGGTGGGCGAGGTGCCCTTCAGTGCATCGAACATCGCAGTGCTCATGACCAAAATTACGACCGAGGAACCCTCTCCAATATCCAACCGACGGCCTGGCATACCGCCCAGCGTGGACTCTGTATTGGCCAAGGCGTTGGCAAAACGACCCCAGGATCGTTTTACCGATGGCGGCGAGATGAGTATTGCTCTCCGTAACTGCGCCCGCTACGCGTCAGCATCCTGATCAGCAATAGAGCGAATATGAGCCTGCGATCAAAAATACAATTTGCTGAGATTACCGATACCGGTATGGTTCGAGACCACAACGAAGATGCGATCGGCTCGGACAACGATATTGGCCTCATGGTGCTGGCCGATGGCATGGGCGGATACAACGCCGGCGAAGTCGCCAGCGGCATCGCCGTTCAAACGATTACGGAACTCGCCCAGGAAGGAGCCGATCGTGAATCGCGGAATGAAGTCGATCCGTCTACCGGCTTGATGCGGCAAAGTATCGTGCTCCGAGATGCCGTGTCGCGAGCCAACAAAATCATTTTTCAGACCGCTCAGAGTCAGACGCATTGTGAAGGCATGGGTACGACGCTCGTCTGCGCCTTGTTCTACGATAACAAGGTGTCGCTGGCGCATGTCGGAGACTCCCGAGCCTACCGCCTCCGCAGCAACAAATTCGAGCAACTTACGCTGGACCACTCCCTCTTGCAGGAACTGGTCGACAGGGGCTTTTATTCCGAAGAAGAGGCTCAGCGTTCGACAAACCGCAACTATGTCACGCGGGCGTTGGGGGTCGAGCCGACGGTGGAGGTCGAGGTGCATGAGTTCGACGTGTTGCCAGACGATGTGTTTCTACTTTGCTCGGACGGCCTGCCGGACATGGTCGAAGATGAGGATATTCACTTAACTATCAGCACGTTTAATGCTAGCCTTGATGTGGTTGGTCAACAGCTGGTCAATTTGGCCAACGAACATGGTGGGCGCGATAACGTGTCCGTGATGCTGGCGCAGGTCCTCGATTCGTTCGCAGCGAGACGAGGCCTGTTGGCTCGTATTGCGAACATGTTTCGCTCATGAAACAGGCGGGGCGTCAAACTGGCGTTCAGCGAACCTCGACTAGAAGAGCACGGCACTAAATATGGCACGTTTAATTCTGAGTTTGGACAGTCAGGTTCTGGCTGAATACAACATGTCCAAAGAGCGTTACACGATTGGACGCCTTCCAGACAACGATGTTCGCATAGACAACCCGGCGGTCAGTGGCCATCACTCCCTCATTATCAATATCCTCAACGATTCTTTTCTCGAGGATCTGAACAGCACCAACGGCACCTACGTCAACGGCAAGTTGATCAAGAAACATGCGCTGCAGCACGGTGACGTGATAACGATCGGGCACCATCAGCTCAGATTCACCGACCAGGAAACATCCGATACCGACCAGGACGAGTTCGAAAAGACGATGGTGATTCCCGCAAGTCAGCAGGACTCGGCGCAACTGGCCAAAGCCGAGCAAGCTACTGCTGCTGCAGCGGAAGAGGTCTCAGAGAGGGGCGAGGAGAAAGTCGCGGCAAAGGTCGCGGAGAGAGTCGACGTCAAAGTCGATATGTCGGAACTGGAACCTGCCGCAACGAAATCTACTGCGGATACGGGCACCGCGGCAGGCGTCGATGCGAGCAGTCTGCGCACAACGATAGCCGCCGATTCGGTCCATGCGCGGACGACCGTAGGTGTCGATCCGCATTCGGCGCCCAACGCACTGCCGATGGCCAAGCTTCAGGTCTTGAGTGGCGCATTCGCCGGTCGTGAACTTGAATTGTCAAAGGCTTTGACCACGCTCGGGCGTCCCGGCGTACAGGTTGCCGCGATCACGCGCCGGGCTGAAGGTTATTTCGTCGTTCATGTTGAAAGCGGCGAGGAAGGTGACTACCCGCTTGTAAACGGACAGCCGATTGGCGCCCAGGCGCGGAAACTTGCGGACAACGATGTGCTACAGCTAGCCGGCGTCAAAATGGGCTTTTTCGCGACCTAACTGGTAAATTCGCCCGGCTCCCGATTCATTACGCCACAAACAAGCTGGTATGGAATAGTGCCGGCTTGATCCGCTATTTCCTCTACTGGCAGGCCTTCACCCCATAACAATGCCGGATCACCGACCGCGTCTGACGCGCCCGGCCCCAGATCCACTGCGATCATGTCCATCGAGACTCTACCGGCGAGCGCCACCCTGCGATCATTGACGAGCACCGGTGTCCCGGTCGGCAGGAACCGCGAATAACCGTCTCCGTAACCGGCGGCAATGATGCCGATGATGCTGTCCCGTGCAGCTTCCCAGGCGCCGCAATATCCGACCCTTTCGCCTGCGCTGATTGGCTTGACGGAAATCAGCTGCGACCTGAACTGCATGACCGGGCGCAGCCCCAGGTCGGCACCCGAGGCGCCCTTGAACGGAGATATTCCGTACAAAGAAATGCCCGGCCGTATCCATATATCGCCGGATGGCGCGAGGCTTGTGTCCGGCCAGCCAAATATTCCAGCTGAATTCGCGATACTGACATCGCCGTCAAAGTTTTCGCTAATCGACTGAAACAGTCTCAACTGCTTGTGTGTTGTGTCGTCATTCCGTTCATCGGCATTGGCGAGATGGCTCATCAATCGTAACTTCCCGATGGCGCTGCATTTTCGAGCGCGATCGATCAGTGCATCCGCCTGCGAAACAGGAAAGCCCAATCGATTCATACCGGTATCAAATTTAAGCCAAACAGCGAGGTGCACGGCTCCTAGCTGCTCCAGCAACTCCAATTGCTCCATGCAATGCACAACGATTTCGCAATTCGAGCTGGCTGCCACGCCGAGTTCCCCGGCAGTAAATACGCCTTCGAGGATTACGACTGGAGATTCGATGCCCGCATCCCGCAATGCCTGCGCCTCCGTTACGCGGGCAACGGCAAGACTGTCGGCATCGGAGAGCGCATCGGCCACCTCGAGCATGCCGTGGCCATAGGCGTTGGCTTTGACGACAGCCATCACCCTGGTGTCTTTCGCCTTATCGCGAATTACCTGGAGATTATGCTTGAGTGCGCCGAGCTTGATGAGGGCTCGTGCCCCAAAACTCACGGATATGCCTCATCCGCGTAGGCATCGGGCACCCAGTTTTCGAATTTGGTGAAGCGGCCAACGAATGTCAGGGGAAAATCACCGATAGGGCCGTTACGCTGCTTGGCAATACTGATGTCAGCAACCCCTTTTCGCGGTGTCTCCTGATTGTAAACTTCTTCCCTGTAAATGAAGACAATCAGGTCTGCGTCCTGCTCGATTGCACCGGACTCGCGCAGATCTGACATTACAGGCCGCTTGTCCGTTCTTTGTTCGACACTACGATTCAATTGCGACAGGGCGATGATCGGCAACTCGAGTTCTTTGGCAAGCGCTTTGAGCGAGCGAGAGATTTCGGATATTTCAGTTGCCCGGTTTTCCGTGCTGCCGTGAACCTGCATGAGCTGCAGGTAATCCACCACGATGAGTCCAAGGCCGTGTTCTCGTTTCAATCGTCTCGCACGTGCACGAATTTCAGTCGGCGATAGTGACGCAGAATCATCGATGAAAATCGGCGCATCGGACATCAGCTGCACGGCCGTATTGATCCGGGACCAGTCTTCGTCGGGAAATTTACCGGTTCGGAGATGCGTCTGATCGACCCGACCAAGCGACGATATCATTCGAAACGCCAATTGTTGCGAAGGCATCTCCATCGAAAATATTGCTGTGGGTACTCTCGCGCCGATTGCCGCGTTCTCCGCGATATTGATCGCAAGTGTCGTCTTGCCCATCGAGGGCCGGCCGGCAACAACAATCAGTTCACCTGCCTGCAAGCCTGCCGTCAATTTGTCGAATTCATTGTATCCGGTCGGGATACCGGTAATGTCGCCACCCGACTGGTGCAGAAGATCGATTCGATCGACGGCATCGGGGAGAATGTTCTTGAGGGGCCTGAAACCAACCCGCCCGCGCGAGCCTTTCTCGGCGATTTCGAATACCAGTCGTTCCGCCTCATCCACGAGGTCAGACGCGGTGCGCCCATCGGTCGCATAGGCGTTACCGCTGATCTGGTTACCCGCACTGATTAACGATCTGAGCGAGGACCGTTCTCTGAGAATCTTTGCATAAGCGCGAACATTAGCCGCACCTGGCGTTTCGTTGCTAAGCAACGCCAGATACTCGAGTCCGCCCGCGGTTTCCAACTCGTCGCGGTTGTCGAGGAACTCGGATACGGTAACAACATCGCAAGGATTGCTGGTCTCAGCCAGCTGCGCGATTCCGGCGAAAATCAGCTGGTGGTCTTTTCGATAAAAGTCCGAAGCGATGACCAGGTCGGCGACCTTGTCCCACGCCGAGTTATCAAGCATGAGACCGCCAAGCAATGACTGCTCAGCCTCTATGGAATTCGGCGGCACCTTCAACCGGTGTTCGGCTGAATCGATTGCTGCCCCGTCGTCCAGCGCTCGAACCATTCAGATAATTCCTTAGGTCATTTTGTAGGTTTTGTCTTTCGACCCGGATGGCGAGGCCTTACCGTATCACACGGACGCCTCTTCGTCCGGGACTTCATCCCCGACGACCTTAACCGTTATTTCTGCATTCACATCGGAATGAAAATGCAGGCCCACTGCATAATCACCGACTTCGTGAATGGGCCCGTCAGGCATTCGGACCTCACTTCGAGCGATTTCAACGCCGACTTTCTCGCAAGCTTCGGTGATATCGATCGGCCCGACTGACCCGAACAACTTGCCTTCCGTGCCGACATTCGCCGTAATGACAAGCTCCATTCCCTGTACCAGGTCAGCGCGTGCCTTGGCGGAGGACAGCTCGTCGGCCCCCTGCTTCTCCAGCTCGGCGCGTCGGGCTTCGAATTCCTTGATATTGGCAGGCGTTGCCAGCGATGCCTTGCCCGAGGGCAACAAGTAGTTACGACCGTAGCCGGGCTTAACGGTAACCAAGTCACCGATATCACCAAGATTTTCAACCTTGTCCAACAATATAACGTTCATTTCTTAGTCCCTGTCGCCTGTATCTTACGATATGCCCAGCGCAATGCTTTGCGCAAGCATTCATTGGCTTGCAATATGCAAGCATTCATTTCCTGGCAATCCGCGGCCGGAAATCGAACCACGCATCTGTGTAACCCATCACGCCAACTACTGAAACGAGCAGCGGGCCCAGCAGCACCGTCAGGACATAAACAGCCGCCAACAATATGCTGGGAAACCGGCCTCTGGCACGTAGCCAATGCAGCATGGCCAGTCCCTGCAGCCAGAATATCGCGAACAACAGCAGCGCGATATTCTGCAGCCAGACCGAGCTGCTCACCATGGCCGCGATCGACGTCAGCGCCAGGACCGCTGCCAGAACCTGACCGAAATTAATCTCCGATACGCGGCCGTATGCGCCTGGTTTACCCGCAAGGCTCACATAAGCCGCATAACCTGCGAGGAACGCGACAACATGCACCAGCCAGCCGATCGATACTACGAATCCTCTCATGTACGGCGCGTACGGTAGCAGCTGAATAAAAAGGTCTGCTTCCTGCTGCTTGCCGTTGTCGCGCAACAGGCTGGCGAATTCCTTGAACACCTCCTGCCAGTTTGCGCTGGAATCGCCTGCAACGATGAACAAACCGACGATGACCAGCAATGCCGCCAGTACCGTTATCTGAAGCGATAAAGTCAGCGACCTCGTCCGTTGCAGCAATATCGCCAGCAACATTCCGGGCAGCCAGATCGTCAATGCGATCTGAATCAGTGTCTGCACTGGTACAGTAGTGACCAGCGTCATAGCCAGTATTGCCAGAAACGAAATCCCCGCTACCTGTGCCGCGCGCGCGATCCCGCGGCTCAATACCAGCAATACCAGCACAGTGCTGCCCAGAATCTGCGTGAACGGAAGCGGGAACGTCGCAATCAGGACAAAGACTGCGCGCTCCGGCCGGGCAACCAGCCACGCGGCTATCGGTTGCACGATCTATCTCTTACCGCGCCGGTTTTAGTGCCGGTCGGTGTAAGGCAGCAGTGCCAGGTATCGAGCGCGTTTTACCGCTGTCGACAATTGCCGTTGGTAATGGGCCTTCGTGCCCGTGATTCTGCTCGGCACAATCTTGCCGGTCTCCGTTACGTATGCCTTCAACAAGCTGAGATCCTTGTAGTCGATCTCCTTGATTTTCTCGGCCGTGAATCGGCAATACTTGCGTCTCCTCGAATAACGACTCATATTTTTCTCCGTCAGGCGCGTTTGGCTTCGGCCGCCGGTTCTTCGGCTGCGTCTGCGGTGGATTCTTCGCTGCTATCGTCAGCGGTCTCATCTGTCTTTTCTGCTGCTGCGTCATCTGCCGGCGCTTCCTCCGCAGGAGTCTCCTCTGCAGCGCTGTCCTCTACCGGAGATTCTTCCATGGCAGGTTCTTCTGCCGGGGTTTCCTCGACTGCAGCTTCTTCTGCCGGGGTTTCCTCGGCTGCAGCTTCTTCTACCGGGGTTTCCTCGGCTGCAGCTTCTTCTACCGGGGTTTCCTCGGCTACAGCTTCTTCCACTGGGGCTTCCTCGGCTGCAGCTTCTTCTGCCGGGGCTTCCTCGGCTGCAGCTTCTTCTGCCGGGGCTTCCTCGGCTGCAGCTTCTTCCGCCGGGGCTTCCTCGGCCGCAGCTTCTTCTACCGGGGCTTCCTCGGCTGCGGCTTCTTCTGCCGGGGCTTCCTCCGCTGCGGCTTCTTCTGCCGGGGTTTCCTCGGCTGCAGCTTCTTCTGTCGGGGCTTCCTCGGCCGCTGCTTCTTCCGCCGGGGCTTCCTCGGCCGCAACTTCTTCCGCCGGGGCTTCCTCGGCCGCAACTTCTTCCGCCGGGGCTTCCTCGGCCGCCGTTTCTTCCGCCGGGGCTTCCTCGGCCGCTGCTTCTGCTGCCGGCGCTCCCTCGGCCGCTACATCTTCCGTCGGGGCTTTCTCGGCCGATGTTTCTTCTGCGGGGGCTTTTTCCTCAGCGGTGTCACCCGGAGCTTCAGATTTTCGCTCCGGCGTACTCAGCATCGCCGTCTCCGCGGCGGCCTTTGCATCACGACGCCGCTGAGATTCCCGTTCCTTGACCTTCTCTTCCTCGACCGCGAGCGCCATAGGCGACGCTTCTTTTACCGCTTCCTTGCGGCTAATGACGAGGTGGCGAAGAACGGCATCATTGAATCTGAATGCCCCGGTGATTTCTTTCAGCACATCGTGATCACACTCGACGTTCAACAGAACGTAGTGCGCTTTGTGGGCTTTACTGATTGGGTGTGCCAGCTGGCGCCGGCCCCAGTCTTCGTGGCGGTGAACGTTGCCACCCGAATTCGTGACCATGCCCTGGTAACGTTCCACCATGGCAGGTACCTGTTCGCTCTGGTCCGGATGAACCAGAAACACTATTTCATAATGTCTCATTGTATCCCCTTACGGATTACAGCCTCCCGGATTATCCGGTGAGGCAAGAGGTTACCCTGCCATTTATGGCGGGGACGCGAATCCTACCCAAGCAGGCGACCTTCTGCAAGGCGGAATGGGGACAGACACCGGGTCTGTTCCCTTCTTCGTCTATTTCTGCCTCTGGCGCAGTACCTCGTACAGGCAAATTCCAGCAGCGACAGAGACGTTGAGGCTGGCCACCTCACCACGCATCGGCAGGCTCACGATCTTGTCACATCGGCCGGTCACGCCTTTGCGAAGCCCTTTATGTTCGGCGCCCATTACGATCGCGACCGGACCTGTCAGGTCACAGTCAAACAGGCTCTCTTCGGCTTCGTCACAGGTGCCGATAATCGTCACTGAGTAATCCGATAGCCAGGACAGAACGCGGCTCAGGTTGGCGACTGTAACGAATGGCAGCGTCTCGGCCGCGCCGGCGGCCACCTTGCTTACGGTCGGACCGAGTCCGGCCGCACCATGCCGTGGCACGATGACGGCATCAACGCCAACGGCATCTGCGCTTCGCAGGCAGGCGCCAAGATTGTGCGGATCTTGAATCGCGTCCAGGACAAGCAATAACAATGGCGGCACCGGATACTCGGTGAGTCTCTCCTCCACCAGCGTGCGCAGATCTGCTTCGTCGACGGTGGGGCTACGTTTAATCTCGGCAACCAACCCCTGGTGACGTAAATCACCGCTGATTTGTTTCAGGCGCGCTCGATTGGCTTCCTGGATCTCCACCCCGATTTCCTTGGCCCTGGCTATCACCTCTTCGATCCGGGGGTTGGCCGTTCGATACTCTACGAGTAGCTTCTTGATATCGTCGCTGCGATTAGAAATTAACTGCTCGACCGCACGAAGACCGGTAACAAAACGGGCTTTACTCAACGCCTGCTCCTTCGCCCTGCCCTGCGACTTTTTTCGTTATCCCCGCTCAGTCGAAAATCTATGCGCTTCGACTCCATGTCGACGCGGGCAACCGTAACCCGCAATCTGTCTCCGAGTCCGTACCTGGTGCCGGTCCGCTCCCCCACGAGACACATTTCCCGTTGCTCGAAGTGATAATAGTCGTTAAGCAAACTCGTTACATGGACAAGACCATCTATCTGCAGATCGACGAGCTGTACGAATACACCGAAATTGGTAACACCAGTGACTACACCATCATAATCCTCGCCTATCTTGTCGGACATGTACTGGCACCTCAAGAACGCCTCGACTTCACGTGTCGCATCTTCCGCGCGCCGTTCGTGGGCCGAACTGATCGCACCGAGCCTTTCCATATCCCCATGCTGGTATCCATAACTGCCGGCCTTGCCGCCACGAACTATGTGGCGCAAGGCGCGGTGCACCAACAGGTCCGGGTAACGTCGGATCGGTGACGTGAAGTGCGCATAGGCGTCGAGCGAAAGACCGAAATGCCCGATGTTTTTCGGGCTGTACTCGGCGTGGGCGAGCGACCTCAGCATGGCCATCGAGATCGCATCTGCGTCCGCTCGACCCTGTACCTGTTCCAGTATTTGATTGAACTGTCGCGGTTCAACGTGCTCCGAGTGCGGCACTTTCAATCCCAGGCTTACAAGGAACTGCCGCAGATCATCGAAACGATCCGGATCGGGCTTTGCGTGAATACGGTAAAGGCCGGCAATTCGGTGCCGGCGCAGGAATTTTGCCGCCTGTACGTTCGCGGCAATCATGCACTCCTCGATCAATCGATGGGCATCATTGCGCGCGACTGACTGGATTCCCTTGACAGCACCTTCATCGTCAAGCTCTATGCGCGCCTGCGGAATATCCAGATCTATTGCACCACGCCGCCTGCGTGCCCCAGCCATTGCCTTGTACAGGCCGTGCAAACTCTTGAGCGGTTTGTGCAGACCCTTCGGCACGCCGTCGCCCGGTTCTTGTGAGAGCAAACCATTGACCTGACCGTAAGTCAGGCGGGCGGCGGAACGCATCAGGCCTTCATAAAATTTGGAGCGCGTAACCTTGCCGTTTGCGTCTATTTTCATGTCGCAGACCATGCACAGGCGGTCGACTTTCGGATTCAACGAACACAGCCCGTTCGAAAGTACTTCCGGCAACATCGGTACGACACGATCAGGAAAATAGACGGAGGTCCCTCGCTTGATGGCTTCCTTGTCCAGCGGTGATTCTTTTTCGACGTAGTGACCGACATCGGCAATCGCGACAACCAGGCGCCAGCCATTGCCTGATGACTCACAGAAAACGGCGTCGTCGAAGTCCCGGGCATCCGCCCCGTCAATAGTGACCAACGGCGTATCCCGGAGGTCAACCCGGCCCTTCTTTGCAGCCGCCTCAACGGATTTGCCCAGTTTCTTGACTGATTCGCGGACATCCTTCGGCCACACGGTCGGAATGCCATTCGAATGTATCGCGATATCGGTAGCGATCCCCTTCTTCTCCGGTTCACCGATTACGCGGACGACTTTGCCGGTCGGCTGCTCCACATCGGTCGGATAGTCGACGAGTTGTGCAATTACGATCTGCCCGGGCGAAGCCTTCGCAGATTCACCCTTCGGTATCAGGATTCGATGTGAGATTTTCGGATTGTCGGGTATGACAATGCCGATTCCTCGCTCGCGTATGAATTGTCCTGCAACCTCTGACAGGCCGCGCTCGAGTACTTCTACGACCCGACCTTCCAGGCGCCCCCGGCGGTCTTTACCGGCAACCTTAATCGCAACCCTGTCGCCGTCAATCACCGAGCGCATTTCACGGGCGGAAAGATAAATGTCTTCATCGCCATCGTCCCGCCGCACGAAGCCGAAGCCATCACTATGACCACTGACCGTCCCGGTCAGCAGATCGAGCTTCTCCGCCAGGCAATATTCGCCGCGCCGGTTCACGATGATCTGGCCGCCCCTGGCCATCTTCTGTAGCGTCTCGAGCAACTGTGCCTGCAAGCGCAGACCCTTCAGGCCGAGGCCCTCCATGATAGCGGCGGGCTTCAGCGGCTGGCCCGCGCGCTTGAGATGGTCGAGAAGCTCGTTTCGCGAGGGAATCGGGTGCTTGTATGTCTTGCCACGACCCTTCCTGGTCCTGGACTTTTTGCGTTTTACCACGCGGTTCACTCTCTATTGGAATTGCGGCCCGATTGACAGAATTGGTGAGCTTTGAGTACAGTGCGCCACCCGCAACGAAGGCCGTGATTGTACGGACTTTTGCCTGCCGAGGTGGCGGAATTGGTAGACGCGCTAGCTTCAGGTGCTAGTGGGGCATAGCCCCGTGGAGGTTCAAGTCCTCTTCTCGGCACCATCTTAGAAAAGCCCCGCAAGGGGCTTTTTATTTTTCTGCCTTGATTCAGACCATCTCCACATTCAATAGCCGGCTTAACTCGGGGTTCCGTTTAACCGCCGCAAACCCACATTCGTGAAACGTATATTGCTGATGGCTTTCTATTCAATACTTTTCTTCATGTCCTCGAGGAGCGCCACGTAGATGGCATGACAAAATTCGGCTGCCGGCTCGTCGTTGTCCTGCCAGGTCGATGACCACTCAACGAGCGTACCGTCACCCTGTTCAGCCTGCCGCACAGTGACCTTTCCCACGTAGTTTTTCACGTCGTCTTTCGAGACCGGTGATGGCCCGTCATCGATGCTGTACGAAAATGTTTTGTCTTCATCATCCAGGGTCAGAAGCGTTTCCCGGAACGCTCCGTTTAGCAAACGAATCGCCCCAGCCTCATCGCCCGGTTTCTCTCCGATTGCTTCAAGGTTAGTGATGACATTTGGTGCCCAACTCAAGTCATGGAAATCTCGAACGGTCTGCCATACCTGATCCGCCGGTGCCCCGATCTCTATGGTCTGGTGAGTATTTCCCATTTCTTGTCTCCCGTCGGTAGTCAAACATGATTGGTCTGGTTAACGTCCGCTTCAATCCTGCTGGCTTGAGCTCCGGACGATCTCATTTATATCGCTTCTTCGTCGTCGCAAGACATCTGCTGATAGATTATCGCGCCAATTCCTCAGGTGTCCACCAGTCCCCGGTAGATCCCGACCGGACTTTCCCAATCCAGTGGATAACACCGGGCTATTATTTGCGCTTAGAAGGAAATCATATGAACAATCAACGCTATTCAGCGGATTTCAAGGATGAGGAGGTCCGGTCGAATGATAAAGTGGCGCGCGTACCGCTCTTTTCGGACTAAGCATGATCAAGCGCATCGTCGAATCAATTGTCACGACACTTAAGGCCACAAATTCACCGGAATCCGAGACATCGGATCGGGAAAGTGCGCTGCGGCTTGCAACAGCTGTCCTGATGGTCGAGGTGGCGCGCGCGGATCACGT
>Ga0255051_10000541_pt1 | contig 13855 bp, 13 predicted proteins | sample JV7_2_9_MG_FD_181719 | JGI IMG/M metagenome (GOLD analysis project Ga0255051, IMG submission 181719) | Seawater microbial communities from Jervis Inlet, British Columbia, Canada - JV7_2_9 | ecosystem: Environmental > Aquatic > Marine > Inlet | place: Canada: British Columbia | collected 2016-10-06
CGAGCAGGATGCGAGTTGAAGCGTGCCCGCCTAAATCGGTTCATTTCCAGGGAGCCGAAGGACACACGATTGGGCTGCCCTTTTCTTGGTTACTTCTTTTGGAGCAAGCAAAAGAAGTAACTCGCGCTCTTACTCTGCAGTAACTACGAAGTATTAAGAGCCCTGGTGTGCGAAATATTGATGAGTTAGCTAATAGAGGACCGGAATCTTTTAGGCTGGAAGGCATTGTTTTAAAGATTCCCGCTTCCGCGGGAATGACGGAATGAGACTAAGGCCCAGCACTCCGCTGCATAAACTTAATACCATTCCCAATCAACTGGTTCTTGGTCCTCGACAATTCACCGTTATCACCATAAGGACCCAACAATACACGGTGCCAGGTATCATTGTTCACCTGGGCTGACTTAATATTGGCCTCGAGGCCGAGTAACGCTAGCTGTGCCTTCAGGCTATCGGCCTCGGTCACGCTTTGAAATGAGCCAACCTGAAGGATAACGGTTTCATCTGCGGTCTTGTTGATCGATGGGTTTTCGATCGCCTGCTGGTCTTCCTCGGAAATCGGAATATCGACAACTCGGTCGGGAAGAATTGAATAAAAATCAATTCTTGGTTTGTCGTTTGTCTGTTTTTTGGTTTCTGTTACCGGTGTAGTTGTACTATTTTTTACAATCTTTTGGTCGAGAAAAAGTATAAACGCGGCAAACAGACCGAGAATTATAAACAGAAATACCCAGGCCCATGAAAAATTCGATGTCTTTTTCGCCATTACATTTTAGAGGGAGCTGAAACACCCATTAGCCTGAGTCCATTATTCATAACCTGCCCCACAGCACTCGCCAGCGCCAGACGGGCATCACGTAATTCGGCATCGTCAACGATGAATTGATGTGCGTTATACCAGGAGTGAAACTGGTTGGCGAGGTCACGCAGGTAATTCACCACGATATGCGGTTCGCGACGTATTGCGGCACTTAGAACTCGCTCCGGATAGAGACTTATTTGCTTGATCAATTGCTGCTCGTGGCTATTGTCGAGACGGTTCAAATTAGCGTTTTCCAGCGATAGTTTCAAACCCTTTTCTTCGCATTGGCGCTTGACGCTGCAAATGCGTGCGTGTGCATATTGCAGGTAATATACCGGGTTATCGGATGATTCATCACGCGCCAGATCGAGGTCAAAATCCATGTGCTGGTCGCACTTGCGCATCACGTAAAAGAAACGTGCTGCGTCTAGCCCGACGTCTTCGCGCAACTGTCTCAGAGTGACAAATTCACCCGAGCGTGTCGACATTGAAATCTTCTCGCCATTCTCAAATAAATTGGCGAATTGCACCAGTTGTATTTCGAGCCGATCGGCATCGTAGCCGAAGGCGGTCAATGATGCTTTGACCCTTGCCATATAACCGTGATGATCTGCACCCCAGACGTTGATCACGCGGTCAAAGCCGCGATCAAATTTATTCATATGGTAGGCGATATCCGATGCGAAATATGTGGTTTGCCCATTTTCACGTTTGACCACGCGATCCTTTTCATCGCCGAAGTCGGTAGAACGAAACCATAGAGCGCCATCCTTATTATAAATATGCCCATTCTCAGTCAGGCGTTGAATCGCGTTTTCGATATGACCATTATCGGCCAGTGAACGCTCTGAAAACCATTCGTCATAATCAACGCCGAAGTCGTGTAAGTCCTTGCGAATGACATCGACCAGTGTGTTCAACGCCTGGTCGAAGACGATACGGTAGCCAACTTCACCGAGTAATGACTGGGCCTTTTCGATCAGGTCGTCGATGTGTTTTTCCTTGTCACCCTCGGGTGCGTCGGCACCAACATTTTGCATCAGTTGTTCATTACTGACCTGGAAACGATCGCCATGTTGACGATGTACAGTGGCGGCGATATCCCAGATATAATCACCCTGGTAACCATTGCTCGGGAATACAATTTCGACACCACAGAGCTCCAGGTAACGCAGCCAGGTCGAGGTGCCGAGTATATCCATTTGCCGGCCGGCATCGTTAACATAGTATTCGGTTTGCACATCGAATCCGACATAGCGCAATACATTGGCGAGCGTGGCGCCATAGGCCGCGCCGCGACCATGACCGACATGCAGAGGCCCGGTAGGATTGGCTGATACAAATTCGACCTGTATTTTCTGGCCTTTGCCGTAATCGCCGGTACCGTAGGTTTCACCTTGTTGCAAAATGGTATTAACCACCAAGTGACTGGCATCGCTTGCAACAAAGAAATTGATGAAACCCGGGCCTGCTACTTCGATTTTCTCGATAACATCGTGCGCAGCTATTTGCGCAACAATCAGCTCGGCCATTTCACGCGGCGGTTTTGCGGCGGGCTTTGCCAGCATCATGGCGATATTGCTGGCAAAATCACCCTGGCTACGATCCTTGCTAGAGGTCACCTGGATGTTAGCCTGCAGATTGACCGGCAAGACTTCGGTTTGTTGTAAACCGGCAAGCGCTTTTTCGATCAGATCGTAGATGGTTTGCTTCAAGAATTAAAAACTCGTGTTGTTAACGGCCTGTTAGGCGGTAAGGCTGAAAAATGAATCGCGATTCTACATGGATGCCGACAAGGACTAAAGTAAAAACCGGCTTGTAAGCTACTAAATAGACTTTTCCCCTGATTGAGTGGGTAATACCTGCAGAGTTGAATTGGGGGAAGCCACTAAAGGGTACTCTATAAGTCAAAAGCATCTACATCTATCACCCATTTTACCGATTGTGTCCTTTTTATTTCTTCGATTTCTGGCATTGCCTCGCGTAACACACTGCGCAACTTGCGAATATCCGGACTTATCAGACATAGCTGGGCTCGATAACGACCGATGCGGCGTGTCATCAAGGCCGGGATCGGGCCGATACATTTCACATTCTGCCGGGCCGCACTGGCCATTAAACAGTGTTTGATCTGGTCGAGTTTTTCAGTCGCCTGTAGAAGACTCAGCGCATCGGATCGAAACATGACCACGCGGGCGTAGGGTGGGAAGCCTAGCATTTTGCGCTCCTGTGTAATCGTAGCGGCAATTTCTCCGTAGCTCTGGTTAGCCAGCGCCTGCATTAACGGATGATCCGGAAAATCCGTCTGCAGGTATGCCTCACCCTGCTGATCACCCCTGCCCGAACGCCCCGATACCTGGAATGCGGTTTGCACCAGGCGTTCGCTGGCACGATAGGCTGCGCTGAACAAAGCCTGATCTGCATCGAGAATCGCGCTCATGGTTATCGCCGGGTAATCGTGGCCCTTGGCAATCATCTGTGTTCCGATCAACAGGCAGGGTTCACCCTGGCGCAGGGTTTCCATCTGGCGTGCGAATTCGTCACGCGAAGTAATTGAGTCGCGGTCTATGCGCAATACCGGATAATTCGGAAAGCGTTTCTTCATCGCCTGCTCGAGTTGTTCGGTGCCAATTCCATAGTGCTTGATATCGGCATTACCGCATTCAGAACATACGGTCGGTACCGGCTGAGCAAACCCGCAGTGATGACACAGTAGTCGATTCAACGAATGGTGTAAGGTCAATTTTGAATCGCAGTACTGGCAGACAGCTTGCCAACCACATTCGTGGCACATCACAACAGGGGCGAATCCACGCCGATTCAAATACAGCAATACCTGTCCATTTTTCGCCAGGTGATGGTCGATACGTTTTAGTAAATTAGGCGAGCAACCGTGCTCTAATTTAACATTGCGGGTATCGATCAACTGTATCCCGGGTGGCGCGTAACGGGTGGGTCGTTGCGACAGGCGATAGTAATAATAATGCTCGCGTTCGCAGTTGTTCAAACTTTCCAGTGAAGGCGTGGCCGAGCCGAGGACGATGGGAATATCGAGCATCTGTGCCCGCTTTATCGCTACATCGCGGGCATGATAACGAATACCATCTTCCTGTTTATAAGAACTATCGTGCTCTTCGTCGATAATAATCAGCCCTAGCCGATCGCTTTGCGAAAACAGGCTGGATCGGGTGCCCAGCATGATTGTTACATCGCCCGCTCGAAATCGGTCCCAGGCTTGGTATTGCTGCCGCTCGGTGAGGGCCGAATGCGATATTGCAAATTGCTCACCAAATCGATGCCGCACACGCTCTACCAGTTGTGACGTGAGCCCGATTTCAGGAACCAGATAGATCACCTGCTTGCGCTGTTTCAACTGATTTTGGATCAGGCGAAAATAAACCTCGGTCTTGCCACTGCCGGTTACGCCATCGAGCAAATGAACCGAGAATTGACCGAACCTGTTCTCCATCTGGCTAAACGTTAGCGCCTGTTCCTGGTTTAATTCGGGAGGCTTCTCCAGTGTGGTAACTGTACATCCCGGTTTCGACCATTCCCATGCAATGACTTTTTTACCTTCCAGGGATCGTACCAGTGCATACCAGTTTGAATTGATCGCCTTTAATTGCAGTGCATTAAGGCCAGAGCTGGCCTGCTCAATAGCGAGTAATATCTCATGCTGTCGAGGCGAGCGTTGTTCTATCTTCTCACGCAACTCTGGGTCGAGGGTAGTTGCGTGCCAGTATTTTACCCGCACCGGTTTTTCACGCCGGGCAGCACGCAAATACCTCGGTAGACACTGAAACAGGACTTCACCAATCGGCTGCAAATAATAGTTAGACATCCACGTCGCCAGCGCTATCAGATGCCCCGATAATACCGGCGACTCGTCGAGACATTCCTGCGCTGCTTTGATCCGGTCTTCCTGCACAGTGGATGAATCATGAGTATTTAATAAGATACCAGTCCTCGATCCCTGTCCGAACGGAAGCAAGTATCTTGTACCCATCTGAGCTAGCTGATGATTTTCGATTGCATAGTCAAATATTCGGTACAACGGAATTGCGATCGCAAACGATGCAAAACTGTTTAGCGTTTTATTTGGCACTTCGCAGAATCCAGAACGAAAATGCAATCATACTTGATACATCGAACTACCACAGTAAAACTGGCACAAGTTTTGAATAGTTTTTGGCTAATGTTTTAGTAAAATCGAATCCAGCTTGTTAATGCTTCGAGTACATACTTAGCGTCAATTGTTAAAGATATTTCTAGCGTTCTAAGGCTAACTTACTAAAAAATCTGGATAATTTTTGTTATGCACAATTTCTGTGGATAAGTCTGTGAATGAAATGTCTGAAAAGTGCTACAAGCCGCATCATGCCTCGTTCTCGATTAAATTGTTCACTATTCCACCGGTTTGTAATTTTAATATTAAAATCAATCACTTATAGTTTTTGCACAAAACTGGGGCAGCCGTCTCTCGAGGTTCGCCACTATAATTTATCTATTAATCAAACGGTGTGTATATCTTTTCATGTCAAGACATATTTTGCCCATATTTGATTATTATTTTCAATTGATCACGGCAAATATATTGATTTTGTAAAAATCCCTGTCAAATGCTTGACGCGTAACCTGGCAGTGACAAGCGCAACGCGCGGCATTAAACTAAGCCCTTTTTTGCGCCCACTATAGATGCCCTTGAAAACTGCGGTACTGCTTACCAATCTCGGCACCCCGGATAGCCTCGACAAGGCCGCGGTGAAACGATTTTTAAAGCAGTTCCTGTCTGACGAGCGCGTGGTCGAGATGCCCCGTCTTCCCTGGTGGTTGATACTCAACGGTATCATATTACCCTTTCGAAGCGGTAAATCTCTGCAAGGCTACCAGCGCATATGGACTGACCAGGGCTCTCCTTTAATGAATTTTTCGTTAAAGCAGCGGTCTGCCTTAGAGCAAAAACTGGGAAGCGAAGTATCCGTTGCATTAGCGATGCGATATGGTAAGCCGTCTTTTGAAACCGTGGTCGAGGACCTAATGGCATCGGGCCTGGAACGACTCATCGTGCTGCCGCTGTACCCGCAAAACTCGGCGACCACAACCGCTACCACGTTTTACCATCTGGCTGACACGCTGGAAAAATATCGTAATCTACCATCGGTCCATTTTATCGACAGTTACTATCAGCACCCGGTTTATATCGAGGCACTTGCGAATTCAGTTCTTGCTCACTGGCAACAATCGGTGAAGCGAAACCATCTCGTCATGTCATTTCACGGTCTGCCCCAGGTCAGTGTCGAGCGCGGTGACCCGTATTACGATCAATGCAAAATAACCGCCAAATTACTGGCAGGCAAGCTCGAGCTTGAAAAAGAAAGCTGGTCGTTATGCTTTCAATCCCGTTTTGGCAAACAGGTCTGGTTAAAGCCCTATACTTCGGATGTATTGGGCGAACTTGCTACCAGGGATACTAAAGCGGTCGATATCATTTGTCCGGGATTTTCAGCCGATTGCCTCGAAACGCTCGACGAAATACATATTGAGTACCGCAACTTGTTTATGCAACAGGGCGGTAAGCAATTTAATTATATTGCCGCGCTGAATGACAGCGATGATCATATCGAGATGATGCGTGCCCTGGTTCGACCGTATTTATGAATCAATAGTAGCCAGCGATGTCTACAATCCCTATCGGCGCCCTTTTGCAGCCCAAATTAGATAAAGAGCTCTAAATCATGTTTAAATCTTTCTTTCCGAATCCGAAATTATTCTTCACTTCCGTCGTCGTGTATTCGGCTATTTGCAGCGCTATCTGGTATGGATTCAACGAGCAGATCGGTGCGTTTTTTGGTTTTGACCTGGAACCATCACAACCTGTTATCGGCCTGGGACATTTTGTAACCGACTCTTTTTTACTGTTTTATTGGTATTACCTTGTTTGCACCGGTTTGTTCACGATATTCTGGTTCAAGGTTTCTAAACACCCATGGCAATGGTGGTCAATCGTCGGCTCGGCGTTTATTTTATTTTCCACCTATTTTTCCGTACAGGTTTCCGTTGCAATCAATAACTGGCGCCGGCCCTTTTTCGATCTGGTTCAGGACGCATTGAAAGATTCGCTGTCCCAATCATCTGGAAATACAAATAGTGTAGTATCCGAGGAAACCATCTCGTCGATTTCCAGTGAATTGTATGACCTCATCATAATTTTTTCTGAAATCGCATTCCTGGCCATTTTTGTATTCGTCATCACCCGGTTTTTCGTCAGCCATTTTATTTTCCGCTGGCGTACCGCGATGAATGATTACTACACCGCACAATGGGAACAGGTTCGACACATTGAAGGCGCATCACAGCGCATACAGGAAGACACCATGCGGTTTGCAGGGATAATGGAAGGCCTGGGTGTTTCAATTGTTGATGCTGTGATGACCCTATTCGCATTTCTACCCGTGTTATGGGCACTTTCTGAATATGTCAGCGAGTTACCCATTGTCGGGGAAATTGCACATCCCCTGTTTGTTGCCTCATTGGTGTGGTCGGTTTTCGGCACTGGCCTGTTAGCCGCAGTAGGCATTAAATTGCCGGGACTGGAATTTAAAAATCAACGTGTTGAAGCCGCTTTCCGCAAAGAACTGGTTTATGGTGAGGACGATGCCTCGCGCGCACAACCCCCCACGCTCAGGGAACTGTTTGCCGATGTGCGTAAAAATTACTTTCGCCTGTATTTTAACTACATGTATTTTAATGTTGCGCGCATGCTGTATCTGCAGGCCGATAACATATTTGTGTATATTCTTCTCATTCCAACCATCGCCGCGGGTGCAATAACCTTTGGCATATTGCAACAAATTTTGACCGCGTTCAGCCAGGTCAGCAATTCGTTTCAATACCTGGTCAATTCGTGGACGACCATTGTTGAATTGCTGTCGGTCTACAAGCGTTTGACTTCTTTCGAAGCAGCGATAAAACATGAGCCGCTGCCGGGGCTTGATGCAGTAGCGTCGTGATTAACCAAAATATAGTTACTAGTCACTCATGTGCTTAATCCTGTTCGCCCTGCAACAACACGAAGACTATCCATTGGTGGTGATTGCCAATCGCGATGAGTATTACGCCCGCCCGACCCAGGCGGCGCACTGGTGGCCGGATACTCCGGGCATTTTTGCAGGACGTGATTTAGAGGCACGCGGTACCTGGATGGGTGTTAACAAAAACGGGCGCTTTGCCGCGGTAACTAATGTACGCGAGCCCGGTAGCTCTGGCCCGGGCAGGCTATCACGCGGAAAGTTAACGCGTGATTTTTTATCCAGTCGCGAACCAGCCGAGGCCTTTTTAAAAAGCATCGAATCAGCAGCGCATGATTACGCTGGTTTTAATCTACTGGTCGGTGATAGCTCGGGTTTATATTTTTATTCGAACCGGGATCCGGGAATACGCTGCATCCCGCCCGGCATCTACGGTATTAGCAATGGCCTGTTTGACGAGGCCTGGCCCAAACTCGTTTCCGGTAAACTGGCGCTCGCCGCTAGTCTGAAAACCAGCCTCGACAATAACCTCTTAATGCAAATACTCACCGACAATAATACCGCGGCGGATGAACATCTGCCCGAAACCGGCGTTCCCCTTGACATCGAACGCATGCTGTCGAGCCGCTTTATACGCTCCAACGACTATGGAACCCGGGCCTGTGGCATCGTCAAGTTTGGTAGTCAGAAACAAATTATTTTTGTCGAGCATAATTACAATCATTCTGGAATAACGGATGATTCAATTACCGTGGAATTTCAGGTGGAAAATGCATCTCAGGGATAATTTTTTGATGCTCTCGCAAAGGAGCCAGGCACGCAAAGGTTGATTCGAATTGTTCGATTAAGACACTAACTGCAAAACGGATACCCTTCGCCGTATCGACGATACGTTTCCCTAAAGCACTTTCTCCCATTTCAGGTATTTTCCTTTGCGTGCTTTGCGCCTTTGCGAGAGTAGGTTTTTCATCATGCCTATAAGATTTTCTTAAGGATATAATAACCTCGAATACAGTATTGAAATTATGGAAATGCGAGCGTAGTCTGTGTTTATGGAAGACACTGATCATTATCGATGTCGGCTCATATATTTAAGACAAACCGCTGACCTGTCCAAGCAGGCTGATGCCGCCTGCGATACGCTGGCTGGCATCGAAGGAATTCTTCTCGCAGCGCCAGCCGATCTCCACAGTATTCATCTAATTTATTCTCTCGACTACCTCTCCTTCGAACTGATTATCGATCTGCTGGATGAACTGGGATTTGAAATGGACCATTCGATTCTGCTGGTTTTACAAAAAACGATTTTCCAGTATCTGGATACCAACGCGCGCGAAAATATGCACATCGATGTCTCCGAATTTAAACAGGAACCCATGGAAACTCCGGAAATTCCGCACGAGTCCTCTGAAAAATACTGGGAAGATTATCATTAGGGCGCCTCGATAAATGCGCTTTTTCGCGATAGCTGCGTCACCGATTTTTGCTCCTGCAAAATCGGCATACCGTACATCCTTGTACATAACCGATTTTTTTGCTCCTGCAAAATCGGCATACCGTACATCCTTGTACATAACCGATTTTTTTGCTCCTGCAAAATCGGCATGCCGTACCTACTGTAAATCAGCTCCGTGCTGATGCGTCTGCCCGGTCGATCCTCATGTACCAGATAACGCTCGTCGACATTGCAGTCGCCTTTATCCCTGTGCTGGCCACTGTGATTATCATCGGCTACTGGTCGCATAGTACAAAATCGGCACTTGTTGCAATTTCGCGCATGCTGATACAGCTCCTGATGATCGGTTACGTACTCAATTTTATTTTTGACGCGAATAGCCAGTGGATCATTCTTTTGGTATTGATATTCATGCTATCTGCGGCAAGTTGGATAGGGCTTAATGCGTTACCGGTCGATTCCGGACCATTGTTTATCTACAGCTTTGCTGCCATTTCTTGTGGGGGTGGCTTCATTTTACTATTCATTTCTCAGGGGGTTTTACATGTCGACCCCTGGTACCAGCCACAGGTGATGATTCCAATTGCGGGAATGATTTTCTCGAATTCGATGAACGCCGTCAGCCTCGCGGGTGAACGCTTTTATAGCGAACTTGACCATCACCAGGACTTTTCCAAAGCACGCAATATTGCGTTTCGTGCGGCGATGATTCCGCTGATCAATGCCCTGCTTGCGGTTGGACTGGTTTCGCTTCCGGGCATGATGACCGGGCAAATACTGGCTGGTACTTCACCGCTGACCGCAGCACGTTATCAAATCATCGTCATGTGCATGATTTTCAGCTCTGCCGGGATTTCTGCGGCGCTGTTCTTGTCTTTGCTGAAATATCGCATAACGGATCGTCAGTAACAGGGTTATGGTTATAGCACTCAGCATAATAGCTACGCTAATCATGCTTGCGATGATTTATCTGGCCAGTCTCGACGGCAATTATCGAATCCGGCGTGGCCTGCAGATCAATGCCCCGGTTAAACAGGTATTTGCGGTAATTCGAGATCTCAAAACCTGGCACGAGTGGAGCCCGTGGATACTGCACGATCCCGAGACAAAAATCGTCTATAGCAAAGACTGTAACCAGGAGGGTGGATATTATCGCTGGGATGGCAAACTGGTTGGTGCCGGCAAACTTACCCATTTGAAAATTAACCCTGAAAGTAGCATCGACCAGCAAATCGAATTCATACGCCCGTTTAAATCGTTGAACCAGGTGAACTGGTATTTCGAGAATAAGAATGGCTCGACTGTAATTGAATGGGAAATGATCGGTTGTATGCCATTTCTACTCCGCTTTATGAAAAAACAAATAGAACCAATGATAAGTAAAGATTACGACCTCGGGCTGGCCCTTCTAAATGGCTATCTTTTACCTGCGGCGCCGCATCCGGTGATTTCGTTTTGTGGTAGAGAATCTCTCGACAACTTCCAGTACTGGTCTATTCCATTTAGTGGCAATCTCCGCGAGATGCAGATGATACGCAAACCCGGTTTGATTGCGCTGGAAACTGCCGCTGGTGAAAACGCTGGACTGGGACTGACGATTTATCGCCAGATCGATTGGCGCCAATCTCAATACCGGGGGGAGATTGCAATTCCGGTCACCGAGTCATCGACGCAATCAAACTATACTAGCAGGCAATTTGACGGCGGGGATTATTATAAAGTCGAGGTCAAGGGTGATCACGACTTTCTGCCATTGGCCTGGTATGCGGCGTTTTCGCATTGTCGTATGTTCAAGATCAAGCTCGACAAATCACGGCCCTCACTTGAAATCTATTACGATAACCCTGAAGCAACCGACGACAGCAACACGATCAAAACCATCCTCTATGTTGCAGTTAAAAAAGCACCAAAAAAAATGGCCGGTTGAGTAATCAACCAGCCATAATTGTCGTAATGACAAATAACCAAAGGAGGACATCAGTAACAAAGATTAAGTGCTCAACCTCTGCTACTAATGTTTATATAGTACCTTTTTGATTTTTTGCCAGTAATTGTGCAAAAAAGCGTCAAATATTGTCGTTTACCATGCCAATTCCTCAATTTCGAGAAACATTTTGTCGATGTGCTTGCCGAGCTGGACGTCGAATCCCGCCCAGTCACTATAAGCATCGAATCGCTGCAAGTTGGCCTGTTTTATTTCATATCCCTGTAATTCTTCTTCGATTCCAGCCTCGACGACCTCACGTAAAAGATACAAATACTCTAAATAGGGTATGACTGCTTCGTCCAGGCTACCACTTAACCCGTGACCGGGTACAAATTGTTTAAAATCCAGATCTGTTATGGCTTCGAGGGCTTCGATATTACCGATAATTTTCGAACTGCCATCAAATCGCCCGATTCGACCATTTAAACAATTGTCACCCAGAAACAGGGTTTTGCTATTAACATGCTCGATCATAATGTCGGTGTCTGTATGCGCGGGGATAATGCCATGGATGCGAAAAACTTCGCCATCAACCCGGATTTCGTTACCCGTGATCAGCGATTCTTGCGGTACAACTAGCCGGGTCGGGTCACTGAATCCCTCGGTGCGTCGAGACATTAAATCAAGCCTGTTCGAGCATTTTTTCATGGGCGTAAATCTTTACATCAGGAAATGCCCGCGCTACCGCATCATTGGCGAGCCAATGATCACCATGAATGTGCGTATTAAAGATAGCCAGTACGGGTTTTTCGGTGATTTTACGCATTTCATCAAGCACCCTTTCACCCACGACCAGTGATGAGCCCGGATCTATCAATATCACGCCATTTTTCGAAACGACTATGCCGGGATTATTCAAAAATCCCCGGTTCGCTACGTTTGGCTCGGCGTTTGGATCCTCAAAGGGCCCATGCATGACGTACAGGTTTGTACCGATAGATTCAAATTTATACTCACCGACGCCGGGCAGTTCCCAGGCAATTGCAGAATTGCAGGCTAACCAGGTAAAAATGAAAAAGAACATTTTATTCACAACCTGATCAATTTATATTCAATTTCCCAAAATTGATATATGCCTGAGGTGATGCTGGCCCTATATCTATTTCTAGAGATATGATTTCGGTTAAATCGATTGACTTATCAGCAAGATAGGGCCGTACCTGTTCACACAATGGAAGTATCAATTGTACCCCCTGATAATCCGCTGATTCCTGATCTAGACTTTTTACCAACTGGTACAAATGCTGAATGTAACTTTCGACACGCCTACATTGCTGATCGGTGTCCAGGTTCTGGAAATCTTCGCGGAATCTGACTTCTACTCTTCGACAATTGCGAGATTCGTCGTCAATGACTTCAATTACAAACGGACCCTCAATCTGCATTTTAATGTAGCGCCAATGGCGGGCCGTCAGCGGGCGCGCCATTTTTGATTTCCGCATCACTGGCTTCACGGATCGCATGAATCTTAACGCGATAAATCAAATTCTTGCCCACCAAAGGATTGTTGCCGTCAATCGTGATTTCTTTTTCGCTGACGTTTGTGACTACAAAAGATTTAGTTTCGCCGCGGTCATTCTGGAAACCGACCTCGGCTCCGACCCGATGATATTGCGGCGGCACGTTATCGACACTATCGGTAAATATCAGCTCAGGATCAGGCTCGCCAAACCCCTCTTCGGGTGTCAGGCTTACTTCGAGAATATCTCCAACCTGCGCACCGTCCATTGCTGCTTCGACCTTATCGAACATACGCTGAGTTCCACCGTGAATATAGGGGATGGGCACTTCAATCGCTTCCAGAACTTCACCTGACTCGACGTCGGTAATGGTATAGCTGAATACTACGTGCTTGTTTTTTCCAATAACCCGCGACATAGGTGTTTACTTGCGCGTGAGCCGACGAATCAGGCTCGAGGTATCCCAACGTCCACCGCCCATCGCCTGAATTTCAGCATAGTAGTCATTGACAATGCGCGTAATAGGGAGAGCAGCACCATTTTTCTCGCTTTCCTCGATGCAAAATCCCAGATCCTTACGCATCCAGTCAACCGCGAAACCAAAATCAAATTCGTCTTTTAGCATGGTATATGCGCGGTTTTCCATCTGCCAGGATCCAGCTGCACCCTTCGATATTACGTCAACAACCCTGGCACCATCGAGGCCGGAACGCTGGGCAAAATCGAGTCCCTCCGACAATCCCTGCACCAGACCCGCAATACATATCTGATTCACCATCTTGGTGAGTTGACCCGCGCCGGCCGACCCGAGCAATTCAGCCGCGCGCGCATAACTCATAATCGCCGGTTTTGCCTTGTCGAACGCGGTTTGCTCACCACCTATCATTACAGTCAACACGCCATTTTCAGCACCAGCCTGTCCACCAGATACCGGCGCATCTAGAAATGGCACCTGCGCCTTTTCTGAAATTTCACGCGCGACATTAGCCGACGCGATTGTATGATCAACCAAAATAGCGTCATCCCCAATACCCGCCAGCACACCATCGTCGCCGTATACCACCGACCGCAGGTCATCGTCGTTACCGACACAGATAAATACCAAATCGGCACCCTCGGCGG
>Ga0255051_10000542_pt1 | contig 13848 bp, 11 predicted proteins | sample JV7_2_9_MG_FD_181719 | JGI IMG/M metagenome (GOLD analysis project Ga0255051, IMG submission 181719) | Seawater microbial communities from Jervis Inlet, British Columbia, Canada - JV7_2_9 | ecosystem: Environmental > Aquatic > Marine > Inlet | place: Canada: British Columbia | collected 2016-10-06
GACCCTTATATAAGAGGTACATGCTCCAGATGAGTGCCGGCACGAGAGCGATGATGTTGACAAACACGTGTGGGTACAGGTGAATGATGCTGCCGACGACGAGCGGCGCACCGACGATCGTAATAACAGCGTAATGGATACCCAGCGAAAGACGGGCACCATAGGTTGCCGCCATCCACTTCGCGATGACAGCAGAGCTTACGAATCCGAAGAGGAGCACGAAAAAATACGCGATGCTGATCCTGAGTAAAACATCCTGACTCAGATACAGCGGCTCCTGAGCGCCAAGCCTCCAGCCGAATTTGGATCCGCCGATGTAAGCCAGAACAGGAGGAATTGCGACAAGCCAGATTACGAGTTTGAAAAAGACTGCGTTGGCCGTCGGCCTCGTGTTCGATAGCACCTCAAAGGCTTCAGTCGGTTTAAATAACAGCCAAATAAGCATTGCAGGCGATGTTGTTTTGGGTGTACGCATGCGGAAGTCGTTGCTTGTCTTTTATTATTCCGCAGGCGGAAATCCTGCGCTCCTGTCACTCTCAGATCAGTTTATATCAATTGCCTGTTCTCCGTGTAGGTGTTTTCCGAAAACCCGGGGTCCCCCTCACTGGCAAGTACGTGTTTCTCGTAATGGTGCAATTTGGCCAGACGGCTAGACTGTTGGTGAGAATATGAAAACGGACCAAGCAGATGATGAACATTGACACTATTATGACGACGGATTTGATCACGATCCCGGCGACCGAGAGCCTCGAAGCTGCACGCACGTTGATGCACGACAACCATATTCATCATTTACCTGTGGTCGACCCGGATAACAAGCTTGTCGGCCTTGTTACGCTGACTAATGTTCTGGCGGCCACCGATTCAATTCTCCGTGACCCCGACAACCGTATGCGCGCGAGTGACATAAGCATACGAGACGTCATGATCACTGACGTCGCAACCGTCGACGAACACGCAAGCATGCGACAGGTCGCGTTGTTTCTCGAAAAGCACGGCATTGGTTGTCTTCCAGTGGTCACAGACGGAAAATTGCACGGCATCATCACAGACACGGACTTTGTCGGCGTTGCCATAAACCTGCTCGAGCAGATCGAGGATGCAGAGCCCGAGGAATAACAGGGACTCCCCACCAATTCTCCTCTATGATTCACGGACGATAATGAGGAATCATCCCTACGCATGGACGCCAGCCGTCGCCAACGCATACTCACCCTCGCCTTGCCCATCGTCGGCGGCATGCTTTCGCAAAACCTGCTCAATGTTATCGACACCGCAATGGTCGGCTTTCTCGGAAATCCCGCGCTCGCTGCCGTCGGGCTCGGCAGCTTCGTCGTCTTTATGTGCCAGGCGCTTATCTTGGGTATCTCTACCGGTGTCCAGACACTGGCTGCCCGCAAGAAAGGTGAGGGCCGGGTCGAACGCGCGGCAAACATTCTGAACACTGCGTTGTTGCTGGTTCTCGTCGTAGCACCGCTGCTCTCCCTGATTCTTGTTCAGCTTGTCGATCGGCTATATCCAATCCTGAACAAAGATGCGGCTGTAATCGAGCAGGGAGTTCCCTACCTCAAATGGCGACTCGCCGCTATCGTATTCGTCGGCATGAACTTCGCGTTTCGCGGATATTGGAATGCACTCGACCTGTCGCGCCTATACATGCAGACACTGATCGTGATGCACGCATGCAATATATTCCTGAATTATGTGCTGATCTTCGGGCACTTCGGCTCGCCCGCACTCGGTGTTACCGGCGCCGGCATGGCCAGTGCCATCTCGATGGCAATCGGCACGGTGATCTATTTTTACTTAGGCGTAACGCATGCCCGCAAAGATGGCTTCCTGAAACGTCTGGCCAACCGCCAGGAGACTGGCTCGCTGATCCGGATATCCATTCCGTCCAGTCTGCAACAGTTGTTCTTTGCCGCGGGGTTCGTTGCGATTTTCTGGATCATCGGCTTAATCGGCACAACCCAGCTGGCGGCCGCAAACGTTCTTATCACCGTGACGTTGTTCGCCATTCTTCCCGGTCTGGGGCTGGGACTCGCGTGCACTACGCTGGTGAGCCAGGCTCTCGGCCGTCGGGAACCGGAGGATGCCTACTGTTGGGCCTGGGACGTAGCCAAAGTGACTATGGTCGTTATGACCGTGCTCGGGTTGCCGTTGTGGTTAATACCGGATCTCGTGTCGAGTATCTTCATACATGATGCGACGACTCGCGACATTGCGCGCTGGCCGATGCGTCTTGTCGGGCTAACGATGCCTGTCGAGGCTCTCGGTTTCGCATTCATGCACGGACTGTTGGGAGCCGGTGACGCCAGGGGTGTCATGTTGGTTAGCGTCAGTATCCAGTGGCTGTTGCTGATTCCCCTGGCCTATGTGCTTGGACCCGTGCTGGGTTTTGGCCTGTTGGCAGTATGGCTGCTTCAGGGCGGCACCCGATCGATGCAGTCGGCAATTTTTCTACTTAGATGGAAAAGCCGACATTGGCAGAAAATAGAAGTCTAGCCGCTCTCTTTGAGCCGCCTCCTCTCCAGCGCATATTCCGCGTCCCTTTCTGATCCGAGAAACAGCGCGATCCATTGCGTGCGCTCGTCCCTCTCCAGCCCCATTTTCAGTGCCATCGTGAGGGGTACGGATAACAGCATGCCGACCGGGCCGAATACCCAGCCCCAGAAAACCAGGCCTATGAAAACGACCAGCGGCGAGATTCCAACACCGTGCCCCAACAGGCGCGGTTCGATGATGTTGCCGAACAGCATGTTGACGCCGAGAAAACTCACCGCAACCGCCATGGCTTCACCGGCACCAAGTTGCAACATCGCCATCAATACTGCCGGCACTGCAGCGATGATCGAACCGATGTTTGGCACGTAGTTGAGAAGAAACGCGAGCATTCCCCAGAGCAGCGGAAAATCGAGCCCGATTGTCCAGGTCAGTATGCCGATAAGTAAGCCCGTCGCGATACTGACGACCGTCTTGATGCCGAGATAACGACCCAGGTTGTCGAGGAAAATACGCGGGCGTTCGAACTCGTCCGCGCCTTTGCCGAATGCCGCCGCGATCTTGGTTGGTATAGTCGATGCCTCGAGCAAGATAAAGACCATCGTGAAAAAAATCAGGAACACGTTGGTCAGCACGTCGCCTACACTGTTCAGAATCGATGCCACCAGGCCCATCGCCCACCCCGGGTCCAGGCGCTCACCGAGACTCTCTACGGACAAGTCTCCATCGACACGCTCGGCGACGAACGTAATAATCTTCTTTACAACAACGTCAAGCCGTTCCTGATAGGTCGGCAGTGCCGCTGTGAATTCTGCGACGGATGAACCGACGATCGCGGCGACTATCGCAAGAAGAAACATCATCGCCGTTACGATGATCAATGCACCGGCGACCGACGGCACGCCACGCTTTTGCATCCAGAGCATTGGCCGGACGGTAATCAAAGCCAGGAATATCGCGAGCAGCAACGGCACCAGCAAAACCTTGGCTGCCTGCATTCCGAAGATAAGGATGATGACGGCCGCTGCGCTGATCATGGCGTTGGTATTTTCCCGGACGATCGCGTTCAATCGCTTTCCCTTCGCAAACTAACGTTTTTGCCACCCGTTGACCGAATCATCGAAATTGGTTTGCCTGGCTGTACGCGCTTTTATGCCGGCAAGGCTTGTTCAGGCGCCTCGTCGATTTTCCTTATTGTAAACCCCGTGTAGCCGTAGATCACTGACACTACCGGGTTGATCAGATTAAAAAACACGAACGGCAAATAGGCAAGAGTCGCAACCCCCAACGTGGCTGCCATATAAGCGCCGCATGTGTTCCACGGCACGAGCGGCGACGTCAGCGTGCCGGAGTCTTCGATGATACGCGACAGGTTTCTCGAGTCGAGATTGCGTTTTTCGAATTCCGCTTTGTACATTTTTCCGGGCAAAACGATCGAGATGTATTGATCGGCTGCGATGATGTTTATGCCGATGCAACTGAGAACGACTGTCAGCACCAAAGATCCGGTCGACTTTGCTGCCTTCAACGCGGACTCGATCAGCCGCATCAACATGCCGGCGTGCTCCAGCACCGCCCCGAACGCCATCGCAGTAACCACGAGCCAGATGGTGACCAGCATGCTACTCATGCCGCCGCGCGTCAGCAGGTCATCGATACCGCTGTTGCCCGTATTCGATACGAATCCGTTGGCCAGGGCCAGCCACACACCCTTGGTCATCGCCATCCACTTCGGCAGGTGCGGAGAATCTGCGAACGCCAGGACGGTTTCTGGTTGAGTGATTACAGCCAGCACTCCTCCCAGCAGCGCGCCGAACAGAATCGTCGGCATTGGTGGTAATTTCTTGTACGCCATGAAAAACACTACGGCTAGAGGAAGAAGCGACCAGGGAGTGATGTTAAATACAGAATCGAGCGTCGTTTTCAGCTCGCCAAGCGTCGCGCTATCGGCCCCGGCTTCTGCGCCGAAGCCTACCGCCGTAAACAGGACAAGCGCGATCAGGAATGATGGAAACGTTGTCCACGCCATGTGCCGGATGTGTGTGAACAGGTCGGTACCGACTACGGCCGGCGCGAGGTTGGTCGTGTCTGACAGCGGCGACATCTTGTCGCCGAAGTACGCACCCGAGATGATCGCCCCCGCGGAAATCGCGGGTGACAGACCCAGACCCATGGAAACACCGATGAGCGCGACGCCCAGGGTGCCGGCGACGGTCCAGGAGCTTCCGGTCGTCAGCGACGCGATTGCGCAGATAAGACAGGCAGCGGCATAGAAAACCTGCGGGTTCAGAAGTTCGAGCCCGTAAAAAATCAAGGACGGCACAGTACCTGACATCAACCAGGTGCCAATTAACGCACCAACCGACAGCAGGATCATGATTGCGCCCATGGCCGTGCCGATGCCCGCAATTATCGCTTCCTGAATTCCCGCCCACCGGTACCCGTTCCTGATTGCAACGATGGCCGCAATCGCCGCACCAATCGTCAGCACTATCTGATTCGGCCCGGACGAAGAATCTGCACCGAACAACTTGACGGAGAGACCCAGCATGAGGATCAGCGATACGATAGGAATCAGTGCATCTATTAGTGATGGTGTTTTTTTTGTTGTCATTTCTACCTTGTAATTCGATCAGGATGCGGCCTTGATCGACTTGGTTAAGTAATCGCAAACATCGGATTCGGACCATACTTCGGCATACTTGGCCTGCATGTCAAACAGGTTTGCATCGTGCGGCGATTCGTGGCGATCGCCGCAGGCGTCTGCGACGACGATCGGAATGAACCCGTTCGACATCGTGTCGACACATGTCGCCCTGATGCAGCCACTGGTCGTCAGTCCCGTGATGATCAGCGTATCGATTCCTTTCGACGTCAGCGTCGAGGCAAGGGAGGTGCCGAAAAACGCACTCGGATATTGTTTTGAAATAACGAGCTCAGTTTCGTGCGGCTGGATGCCCGCTGCCCAGTTCCCCAATGGATCGCCTTTGCGGAAATGCCTCAGCGGCAATGCCTTTTCGTAAAACCGTCCACCGTCCAGGCCGTCTCCCTGATATACGACGTTCGTGTAGATAACAAGTATGCCCCGCTCTCTCGCAATCTCCAGAACTCGCAATGCGCTCTGCAACGCACTGTCTACGTCCGCATAGAGCTCACACTCGGGTTCGAAGTATGCCTGGACGAGATCGACCAGAATCAGGGCTGGATTGGACCCGGGCGTCAGCGAATTGCCGTATGCCTTCGAATAATTTTTATCAAGGCTGGACGTCATTTGGTCTGATGAATCAGGACTCTTTCAGGTCCGCTTCCATCTTGTAACTGAAGAGGTCTGTATTGTATACGCCCATCAGGAAATCCACGAGTTCTCCGTCGTCATCGTATGAATACCGCACTCTCTTCAGCAGCGGCTTCCCGGTTCTGATCGTCAGAGCCTTTGCGATCTCCGGTGTGGCTCTTTCCGCACTGAGGTATTGCTCGAATCGTGCAATTTCGATTCCGTATTCAACAAACAGTTCGAATCGTGCACTCGTCTCCAGCTTCTTCTTCGTCAACGTGCGGTCGAAACCACGCGTCCATGTATCGTAGTAAACGTACGGGACTTCATGAATATTACGTAGCCGGTGAAGATTGCACAGCTTTTCATTACCGACACCGAATTTCTCCGCGATCTCCGTGGGTGGCACAGTGAAGTTTATTTTCAGCGCGGTTACTTTCGTGTTTATTTCATCGAGACCCTGCATTAAATCAGTTAACGATGCATGAATCGGGTCATGTTGCTTGTTGTAGTCAACAACTGTTCCACGGCCGCGCCGGCGAATGACCATTTTTTCGTTCGCAAGTTCAGCTAATGCGCGACGGGCTGTATTTCTCGAAACATCAAATGTCGCCGCGAGTTCCTTTTCAGACGGCATTTTCGATCCTGAGCGCAAAGCGCCACTGGCAATCGCATCTCGAAGCATTGTGTACAGTTGATAGTACAGAGGGGCCGGCGACGACGGATCGATAGTGCGACGATTCAGTTTTCCCATCAGGTCGTCGCGATCAAAAACTACTTTTGAATCCAACACTTATTCCCGCTTGCTGTTCCGCTAGTTCTTCGCTAGAGTACTAATGTTCCAACATTAGAACAATTAAATAAAGTGATCAAGGCCGGTCCCGGCCATCTTGGAAGGTGTCTTCTGTGGCCACAGCAAGCATAGAGATCGTCGAGGTAAGTCCGCGCGACGGCTTGCAAAACGAAGCTCAGGCTGTATCGACGGAGGACAAGTTGCTTTTGATCGAGCGAGCCGTTAGCGCAGGAATCAGGCGTCTCGAGATCGCCAGTTTTGTTAATCCGAAACGCGTTCCGCAAATGGCCGACGCGGAGGAAGTCGTAGCGAAGGCCCCGCGATCAGAGGACGTGACTTATATCGGACTCGTTATGAACCGGCGCGGCGCAGAGCGCGCGCTTGATACAGACATTGATCAACTTGGCGCAATTACGCTCTGCTCCGACACCTTTGCACAAAAAAATCAGGGGCAAACAGCGCGAGAAACATTGGCTGTCGCATCCGAAATCATTCGCCTGGCACGCAAGGAAGGGCGTGCCGCAACTGTCATGATTTCATCTGCATTCGGTTGTCCGTTTGAAGGAGAAATTAAAGAAGCTGACGTAATCGAGTACGCAAAGCGACTGGCTGAAGCGGAGCCATGCGAGATTGCCCTGGCCGATACGATCGGTGTCGGTGACCCTTGGCGCGTCGGCTCGCTGTTCGACAAGCTGCGTGACGCTGTACCCGGCATGCCGCTGCGTGGCCATTTCCACAACACGAGAAATACCGGCATCGCGAATGCGTACGCCGCTATCCAGGCTGGAGTCACCAGCATTGATGCCAGCATCGGCGGACTGGGCGGGTGCCCGTTCGCGCCCGCCGCAACCGGAAATATCGCGACCGAGGATCTCGTTTATGTGCTCGATCGCGGCGGCATAGACTCGGGAGTCGACCTATCTACAATTATGGATGCGTGTAGCTGGATGAACGGCGTTGTCGGCCGACAGTTACCAGCAATGGTCAGCAGGGCCGGCAGTTTTCCCTGAATTCTAATGTGCGACGATTAATTACGGACCAAAGGAAGAACGAAGATGACTTATCGATTGGGCGTAGATGTCGGCGGTACTTTTACCGATCTCTTGCTTTTTGACGACGCGACCGGCGCGACAAACCGCGCGAAAGTTCACAGCACACCGGCGGACCCCTCCCAGGCAGTGTTGTCGGGGACAAATTCCATTTGCTCGCAAGCCGGCATCAAAGCATCGGAAATCGAAAGTTTCCTGCACGGCACGACGGTCGCTACCAACGCCATTCTGCAGGGCAAAGGTGCACGAGTTGGCCTGATTGTCACCGAAGGCTACCGGCAGGTATTACAGGTCGCCCGCTCTTTCGTTCCAGGTGGCCTTGCAGGTTGGATTATCTGGCCCAAGCCGGCACCGCTGGCGAGCCTCGAAGATACGGTCGAGGTATCCGGCCGCATGACGGCGCGTGGAGATGAATACCGTGCTGTCGATCAGGACCAGGTGCGGAAAGCGATATCCGGTCTCAAGGACTCCGGAATCGAGGCCATCACGATCTGCCTGATGAATTCCTATGCGAACGGGGATCACGAGAACCAGGTGGCTGAGATAGTACGGGAAGTATTGCCTGATCTGACTATCTCCCTCAGTCACGAGATCCTGCCGGAGATGTATGAATACGAGCGGACTCTGACGACCGTTGCCAATTCGTCGGTTCGTCCCGTCGTTGGCCGCTACATCGGTAATCTCGAGAAAGAGTTGCGCGGCATGGAGATGACCGGGCACATCCACATGTTGCGATCGGACGGTGGTCTGATGACCGCCGCAAAAGCGCAGGATGCACCGGTCAATCTTTTGCTCTCCGGGCCCGCTGGCGGAGTTGCCGGTGCTCTTTGGGTTGCAAACAATGCAGGATTCAAAAACATACTGACCCTGGACGTTGGAGGCACCTCCACCGATGTCGCACTCATTGAAAACAGTGAACCACGCCTGGTGCGCAATACGGATATTGGCCACCTGAAAGTCAGGGCTTCTTCACTTGACGTCAAGACGGTCGGTGCGGGCGGGGGCTCTATTGCCCACGTTCCCGAACTGACCAAGGCATTGCGCGTCGGCCCGGAGAGCGCGGGCGCGGACCCGGGCCCTGCCAGTTACGGCATGGGCGGCACCAGTGCCACGGTCACCGATGCAAACGTCGTGCTTGGCTACCTGCCCGAGTCGTTACTGGGCGGTGAGTTCAAGCTCGACAAAGAAGCGGCGAAAACGGCAGTTCAGGAAGTCGCCGACGCGATGGGCATTGGCCTGCACGAAGCTGCGGCGGGCATCATCGATATCGTCAACGAAAACATGTTTGGCGCGCTGCGAATGATTTCCGTGCAGCAGGGGTACGATCCGCGTGACTTTGCGTTGATGGGATTCGGCGGCGCCGGATCGCTGCATTCCAATGCCGTTGCCAAACTGATGCATTCTTGGCCGGTCATTGTTCCGAATTCTCCCGGAGTACTCTGCGCCTTGGGTGACGCGACCACCAGAGTGCGTGCAGAGGCCGCGCGCAGCCACTCGAAGCGAGTATCCGAGACCAGCACCGCGGCAGTTCAAACCATTTTTGCCGAGATGGAGGAAAAGGTTCTTCAGGAACTCGTCGAGGAAGGCGTCGAAAAAGGCGAAGCTGAAATTCGCTACGAGATAGATGTCCGGTATCACGGACAAGGGTATGAGATCCCGATGCCGTACCCGACCGATGGTGGCGATAGCGCTGTAGAGCAATTGTGCGCCGCCTTCGACGAGGAACACAGGCGAATGTTTACGTTCAACATGGAGGCCGAACACGAGCTCGTCAATTTGCGGGTTATTGCGCTGGGCCGCGAGTTGTCTCTGCCCGCGCTCGACATCCCGAAAGGCGACGGCGATCCGTCCGCAGCGAAAGTACAGGATCACGAGGTGTGGATTGACGGAAAAAACCAGCCGGCCGTGATTTATGAACGAAGCAAGTTAAGAGCCGGCGACCGTATCGAAGGACCGGCAATCGTTGTGGAGATGGACAGTACCGCCCTGATCCACCCCAAGCACATTGCCGAAGTCGATAACTTCGGCAACATTCTCATCAACCCTGCGTAAGTGAGACAAGGACATGCCAGCAAAACTAATCGAATCGAATACAGAAGAGTTTGCGACCACAGAGGTTGATCCGGTCACGCTCGACATTATCGAGAACGCACTTCGCAATGCTCGCGTAGAGATGGATGCGACACTTTTCAGAACAGCGCTTAGCCCGAGTATTCGTGAACAGGGCGACGCATTTCCATTGATTGCAGATCGCAACGGAAAGATGGTCGTGGGCCAGTTCGGATCATTTATTGACGGCTTTCTTCGTGGTTACGATGGCGAGATCGAGGAGGGCGATGTCATTCTGCTCTGCGACCCCTATAGCTGTGAAGGGGCTGTAAGCCATAACAATGATCAGCTAATTATCATGCCAATCTACAGGCACGGCAGGATCATCACCTGGGCAGCAATGTTCGGTCACATGACGGACATAGGCGGCAAGGTTCCGGGCTCGCTGCCAACGGATGCGGCTTCGGTATTCGAAGAGGGTCTGCGCCTGCCTCCCGTCAAGCTGTACCGAAAAGGTGAATTCCAGGAAGACATCCTCAAGATCGCGATGTTTCAGAGCCGCATGCCGGAATGGTACAAGGCAGACCTGCACGCAATCGTTGCATCGTGCCGTGTCGCGGAGCTGCGTATTGCAGAGATCTGCGATCGCTTCGGTGAGAGCGTCTTTGTATCAGCGATGGACGAACTCCTGTTACGAAACCACCGGGCAATGAAACACCTGATAAGCCAGGCAATCGGAGAGGAACCCGTATCGTTCGAAGATTACGTCTGTGACGATGGCCTTGGTAACGGCCCATTCAAGATCAAGTGCACGATGTGGCGGGAGGGCGACAAGGTCATACTCGATTTCGACGGCACGGACCCGCAGTCAAAATCGTCAATCAATTTTTATCTCAACGAAAACATGTTCAAGATGTTTTTCGGCATCTACATGATCATGGTGTTCGATCCTCAGATACTCTTTAATGACGGCTTCTACGATCTTGTCGATGTACGCATCCCGAAACGCTCTTTGTTGAAGCCTGAGTTCCCGGCTGCACTGTCCTGCCGAACTCACGCGCTCGGTCGAATTTTCGACGTACTCGGCGCGTTGCTTGGACAAAAGACACCCGAATTCCTGAACGCCGCAGGATTCTCATCCAGCCCTCACCTGATGTACTCGGGCTTCGACGATAAAGGAGAGTGGTATCAGTTATTCCAGATCGGATTCGGCGGTATTCCGGGCCGGCCACTCGGCGACGGCATGGACGGCCATTCTCTGTGGCCGGGATTTACGAACGTGCCAAACGAGTTCCTCGAGAACTATTTCCCGTTAATGATCGAGAAATATGAGTCCGCAATAGACTCCGGCGGTCCCGGTTTGCACCGCGGTGGCAATGGCATTCACATGACATACCGCTTCCTGCAAAAAGGAAAGGTTTCGATTCACGATGACCGATGGTTCGTGCCACCCTGGGGCGTCAACGGTGGACTGCCGGCCAGGCGTTCCTGGAAACTGCTTGAAAAGGCGGACGGCAGCAAACAAGCATTGGGTTCCAAAGTGGACCATGTGGAGGTTGAAAAAGACGACCTGCTGCACTACGTAACGTGGGGCGGTGGCGGTTGGGGCGACCGCCTGCAACGTGATCCTGAAATTGTCGCTGGCGAAGTCCGCCAGGGGCTCGTGTCCGTAGATGGCGCCGGAGATTACGGCGTTGTGCTCAAGAAAGACAATTCAGTCGATGCAACTGCTACCGAAAAACTTCGAGAGAAGATGGCAGCTGACAGAGGCGAGCCATCGCTCTTCGACTTTGGCCCGGATTTGGAGTCTCTCCGGAAAACCTGTCTGGAGGATACCGGACTCCCCGGACCGGAACAGCCTGTCTGGTAACGTCCATGAGCGAACGCAGTGGTCCGTTGACCGACATCCGCGTCATTGAGCTTGGACACATGATTGCCGGCCCGTTCTGTGGGCAGCTCCTGGGTGACATGGGCGCCGATGTCATCAAAGTCGAGCCTCCCGGTAAGGGTGACCCGATGCGCGTTTGGGGCCGTGGTGAATACCCCCTGTGGTGGACGGTGTGCGCAAGAAACAAGCGCTGTGTCACCGCAAATCTAAGGGTCGAGGAAGGCCAGGAAATCATCAGGAAACTGGTCGCTCAAGCGGATATTCTCCTTGAGAATTTCAGGCCCGGCACGATGGAAAGATGGGGGCTCGGATACGACGTCCTTTCGAAGATCAATGCCGGCCTGATCATGGTTCGGGTCTCGGGCTACGGCCAGACCGGACCGTATGCCAGCCGGGCCGGCTATGCGGCGATCGGAGAGGCGATGGGTGGCATGCGATACCTCGCCGGCTGGCCCGACAAACCACCGAGCCGGGCCGGCATCTCCATCGGTGATAGCCTGGCCGCAACTTATGCCTGCACCGGTGCCCTTGCTGCCCTGCATCATCGTGAAAAAACCGGACTAGGGCAGGTTGTCGATTCCGCAATATACGAAGCAGTGCTCAACGTCATGGAATCGACGATCCCGGAATATGTCGTCAGCGACTACACGCGTGAGCGGACAGGGTCAGCACTTCCAAATGTTGCGCCTTCAAATCTTTACGAATGCGCCGATGGCTCATTTTTGATTGCTGCAAATCAGGACACTGTTTTTCGACGCTTGTGCGAAGCCATGGAACAACCTGAAGTTGCCGACCATCCCGACTACAGCACTCATACAGCGCGCGGAAAACATCAGCAGGAACTCGACGATCTCATTGGGAAATGGACGAAGACAAAAACCATGGGGGAAATCGATGAGCTAATGCAACAGCATTCTGTACCTGCCGGCAGAATATATCGTGCCAGCGACATGTTGGAGGACCCACACTTTATCGATCGCGAAGCGATCGTCGATGTACCACACGAGCGCTGGGACAATCTCAAGATGCAGAATATTTTTCCAAAACTGTCAAAGACACCGGGCGAAATACGCTGGGCCGGCCCCGAGAAACTCGGCCACCACAATTCAGAGGTTTATGGCGAACTATTGAATATGAGTGATGAGGAAATAAACGCCCTTGCAGACAAGGGCGTGCTATAAGCAAAGAGGACGCTTTTTAGGTACTGATCACCCTCAGATGGTCACTACCAGTTTGCCGAAGTTTCCACCGATCGCGACATCCTGTATCGCCTGGCCGGTTTCTTCGAAGGAATACGTCCGGTCGATTGCTGGTCTGAGCCCATGCTCACTGACAAAGTCCATCATTTCCTCGAATTGGTTACGATTGCCGACGCTTAGCCCGTGAATATTGGCATTGCGTTCAATCAGGTCGAATACCGAAAGTCCCAAGCCGATACCCGCCAGGTACCCGATGACGTTGATGTGGCCGCCGCGCCGCAAGGCTGTTATAGATTGTGGCAATGTACCTTCTCCGCCGATCTCGATGACGGCATCCACGCCACGACCGTCCGTAAGTTTGCGGGCAGCCTCACCCCATTCGGGTGTTTCCCTGTAGTTAATGCCATGGTCGGCCCCCAACGCCAGTGCACGTTGCAGACGGTCATCGTCGCTCGAGGTGACAATAACCTGTGCACCCATAGCCTTTGCCATCTGCAGGGCCATGATGGCAACGCCGCCTGTACCCTGCACCAGGACGGTATCCCCCGCAGTTATGCCAGAGAATGTGACGAGTGAGTTCCAGGCAGTGAGTCCTGCGCAGGAATAGCATGATGCCTCGGCATCAGTCAGGTGTGGAGCGACCTTGCAAACCTGGTGTTGCTCGTAGATGCCATACTCTCGCAACACCCCGGGTGTCTCAAGACCGGATGAAACGGACCGTTCGTTACCGAGAGCTTCGCCTGACAACCATTCAGGAAAAAACAGGGGTGAAACGCGGTCACCGGGAGAAAGTTCGTCTACATTGTCGCCCGTAGCAATGATCTGGCCGGCGCCATCGGAGCCCGGAATGATTGGCAATGGCTGGGTCGGCGCAAACTCGCCCGCCACTATTTGGTAGTCACGATGGTTGACCGAGGCGGCCCCTAATTTCAACAGTACCTGGTCGGGGCCAGGTTGTGGAGTCTCGACATCTCTGAAGTGCAGGTTGTCGAACCCCCAGGCGGACAGCTCACAGATTTTCATCGATATCATTCCTCGAAATGATTACCGTGAACACTTCTCATTCCTGCGGCGCCGGAAGAGGCATGGAGGCA
>Ga0255051_10000545_pt1 | contig 13808 bp, 17 predicted proteins | sample JV7_2_9_MG_FD_181719 | JGI IMG/M metagenome (GOLD analysis project Ga0255051, IMG submission 181719) | Seawater microbial communities from Jervis Inlet, British Columbia, Canada - JV7_2_9 | ecosystem: Environmental > Aquatic > Marine > Inlet | place: Canada: British Columbia | collected 2016-10-06
CTATCCACCGACCCCATCTGCATGCATATGTGCCGTTATGGGCGGTGTTCCGTGATGCGGGGTGAAGGCTCGAAGCAACTCCACCGGATCCGTGGGTGTCATAATGGTGGTTGGCGACCTACGAGGAGGAAGATATGTCAGAAGGCGTAATCAAGGCGAGTGGCTGGGTGCTCTACGCAACCGTCATGTTTGTCATCATTGGTGTACTCGATGTCATCTACGGATTGACAATGATCATCAACGACCAGTGGATCGTATTCGGCGCAAAGACTGTCTGGTATCTCGATCTCAGTGCTTGGGGTTGGATCACGCTTCTCATGGGTGTCTTAGCCCTTACGGTAGCTGGCGGGATCTATGCGGGTCAGACCTGGGCCAAGGTCTTGGGAATCATTGCTGCAGTGTTGGCTGCGGTCGATGCGTTCATTGTCATGCCGTACTACACGGTGTGGGGAATCACTGTTCTGGCGATGTCGATGCTGGTCATCTGGGCGTTGACCGTCCATGGAGACGAAGTAGCGGCGTAGAACCCGCTCCACCTATACAGACACGATGCCGCCTCGGGTACGCCCAAGGCGGCATCGTCCGTTTCACAATCACGTAGCGCATAACCGGCATTATGTGCGATCGATAGCGCGCCATATGTGCCGTTATGTGCGACACGTGAGCGCTGATGGTGGCAGTATTGGGTTCCTCGGCTTGGAGTGTGCATGGAACGTCAGAATGTGTTGTTGGGTAGTCCCTACGAGGAGATCGTGGGGTTCTCCCGTGCCGTGAGAGTGGGTCCCTTCATCTCAGTCGGTGGGACTGCTCCCATCGGTGATGACGGTGAGACTGTGGGGGTCGGCGACATTGAGGAGCAAACAAGACGCTGCTTTGAGATCATTCGGACGGCGCTCGAAGGTGCCGGAGCGGACTTTTCGGACGTGGTTCGCACCAGGATGCTACTCACTGACGTCTCCGACTTCGAGACGGTCGCGGCAGTGCGCAAGGAGTGCGTGGGTGAGTTCAAACCAGTGGACACGATCGTTGAGGTATCTCGGTTCGTGAACCCTGACTGGCTGATCGAAGTGGAAGCCGACGCCGTCATAGTCGATTGAACGACCGCCCATATGCGGCACAATGTGCCAAGCGAGTGTCAGGGCTTGGATGCCTGTTGAGTGGTAGCTTGCCGCCATGTCATACCCGGAGCCGCCGTTCGCTGCTACCGAGAGAGAGACGCTGACGGCGTTTCTTGACTACTACAGGGCGCTGATTCTCGACAAGGCTGCCGGTCTTGATGATGAGCAACTGCATCAAACGCTTGGACCATCGACGCTTACTCTTGGCAACCTCGTCCATCATCTCGCTCTTGCTGAGTACTACTGGTTCTATGAGACGTTTGCCGGTGGTAGGCCGTTGGAGCCGTGGGTGGGGAGGGTCTCAGGTTCGGACTGGGAGTTCACCGTTGCTCCAGACCTGGACACAGAAGTCATTGTTTCTCGGTACGTCGAAGCATGTCAGCGTTCCCGAGAGATTGTGAACCAAGCTGAGTCACTCGATGAGATGGCGGTGCGCGAGAGTTGGGGCAGATCGTGCTCGCTGCGTTGGATTCTCATACACATGATTGAAGAGACCGCCCGTCATGCTGGCCACGCAGATCTGATTCGTGAGTCAATTGACGGTGAAGTCGGTGACTTCAGGGACGTGGACTAGACCGCCCATATCCGGCATTATGCGCACATAGAAACGCCGATCTGGCGGTCCCGAGACTTCCAGGGTGTCACGACACGACGTCGAAGATCGCATCGAGAGTTGACGCTGCTGCACGGTCAGACTCGGCAGACGCGTGGAGATATGTCCTTGTCGTGATGCCGACATCGGCATGGCCAAGCCGCTCCGAGACGGTCGCCACGTCAACGCCATTCTGCAGAGCGAGGGAGGCCATCGTGTGTCGTAGACCGTGGAGACGAATCCACGGAACCTCTGCTTCGTCGACGAGGCGTTTGAACGTCACGTACACGTGATCCGGGCGCATGAGCGAGCCGTCGACTCGTGTGAATACGAAGTCGTCATCGACCCACTCCTGTGAGGCAAGGCGTTCGGCGTTCTGTCTAAGCCGGTGTGCTCTGAGGCAGTCGACAGTCTCGCTGCCGATCGCAATCGTGCGTCGCGAGCTCAGGGTCTTGGGAGCGGACATCGTAGGTACTCCTCCGACTTGTATCAGTGCCTTCGAGATGCTGACGGTCCCTGCGTCCAAGTCGAGGTCACCCCACTGGAGCGCGAGGCTTTCGCCACGCCTCAATCCGGATGTGAGCAGGAGCAGCCAGAGAGCCTCAAGTCGGTCTCCGCGTACTGAGTGTAGAAACTTGAGTGCATCCTCTTCGTTCCAGGCTTTCGGTTTCGGATTCTGTCGTTTGAGGATCTTTGGTGCGTTTCGCCCCACCATGAACCCTGAGGGGTCCACAGCGATCACGTCACGCTCGACGGCGAGGGCCAGGATCGATCTCGTTGTCGCTCGGATCCAACGGAGCATGTGTGCCGAGTCGTTTTCGTCGACTCGTCTCGCAAGCATGCCCCTCAGCTCGTCCTTCGAAATATCGCGCATGCGGTAGCGGCCGAGCTCCCGGATGACGTGTTTCGATCCGCCTCTATACCAGAGGGCTGTGCCCTCGCGAAGAGAGCCCATTCGGACTTCTTCATCAAGCCACTTCGTCCATGGACCGAGTGTGAACTCTTCCAGACGGGTCTTCGATGCGTTGGTGGGGATTCGCTGTCCGCTGGCTCGTTTGCCGAGCATCTGATCACGCCACAGGCGGGCGTCTTGAAGCCGGGTGAACGTCTTGCTCGCTGCCTTGCCTGACACCCACACCTGTGCGTCGAATACTGGCCTTCCCGTGCCGTCCTGGCGTACTCGGCGCGAAATGCCCTTCTCGATGCGGCTCCGGACGTACTCCGTGCGCCTCGGCTTCGAACTCTCGCCGTTGTGTAGGTCGAGGAAGATTGGTCTCGCGTCGGGACTCTGGTCCTGCTCGTTGGTATTATCAGTCATGGATCTCCTCTTGATCAGTTAGCTCTGCTCGTGGGGTTGTTCATTGGCCCGTCGGTGTTTGCGCACCGGCGGGCCTTCATCGTTGCGGTTAGCTGCTGAGCCGCTGGGTTCTGCGGTCCTTTCGTGTTGCTTGGCTCTCATCAATGAATGGCACTGTGATCAGCCATAGCTGCAGAGCCTCCGTCACCGCTTCTTGAAGCCGCATGTCGCGCTTCTTGGCGGCGGTACGGACCGACAGGATGAGTGAGTCTGACGCTGGAACGGAGAGGAGCCTCTCATCTCCACGCAATACAGGCATCGAAGACATCTCCTTAGTTTGTAGCTGGTTCATGGTCCCCACATGTTGGCACAGAAGTTGTACTTTTACAAGTGGCTCTTCTCGAACAACTATGTCGCTGTACACATTGCAACTGTTGACGAACTCGACATTACAACTCTGCAACAGTTGAAGAGTTAAGTTAGGTTTTCGACTTGCTATTTGTGGAGCGATGGGGCACCATTGATTACAGAAACCAACCGGCGCAGATGAGGTGTAATCAATGAGAACGCGTCCTTCAACCAAGCTCCTTCAGCATGCGGGGCTCAACCAACGCGACCTGGCAACAGCGCTCGAGCGCTCTCAGACGTGGGTATCACTCCAGCTCTCAGGCAGGCGGCCTATGAGCGATCGCCTCGACGCCGCGTTGAGAGGAGTCCTTCTCGGGACGGGTCGACAGCCATCAGACATTGCAGCCGAGATCGCGACACTTCGTTCGCTTGTTGAGTCTGTCACTCCCGGTGATCGGAACACACCGATAGGTTCACACATTCGCCTACTAGCGGATAGCGCGGATTCACCGACTCAGCCAGCACCAAATGAGGCAGACGTTGGTGGCGCAGCATGAGAACCGGTCGCGTCACCCCCGTGCCATCGACGGCCTCAGAGCCCTTCAACCTCACGGGCGCCTCGCCACCACGTGCGAGCATCAGTATGAACTGGAGACAGGCCGCAGACGCGTACGGCATCACCACTGAGGAGCTCAAAGAAGAGCTCCCACTCGAGTGGCTGATTGGCAAGGCGGCAGGAGTCCTCCTTGCAGACGACGGGCCGGGACGAGCCGTGGGGTTCTGTCCGTTTCACGATGACTACACACCGTCACTTGATCTGTACAGACATGGGACACGGTGGGGATGCTTCCCGTGTGGCAAGGGTGGAGATCTCTTCGACTTCGTCGGCGACTTCTGGCAGATCAACACCTTCAGCGCACGACTCGAAAAGGCAATACAGCTCTACGCCGAATTTCGGGACGGAGACAGCGAATGGACGGGGAACATCAAAGCTGCCGATCTAGCCGAGGTGGTCACCGACGAAGTGGTCTATCAGGAATACCTTTCGGCATTCAACAACTTCGAAACAGTCGCATATCCCATTGCACAACTCTTGCAAAGGAAAGGTGGGCTACTGGCTGAGATCCCACCCTTCTGGCTGCACGCAAGCTTCCACCTCGGGGTGACCGACGATCTCGAGGTCATGGCACCTCACTTCAGGATGGACGGCGCCGTGTCGTCCTACAAGACCCGATGGCCAGGCAGAGGTGGGTGGTATGCGCGATCTGGCCGGAAGCTCAGCGAGCTCTATGGCGTGCAGAACCTCCAAGGCAAGGACAACAGTGATCTCCCCGTGTGGATCTGTGAGGGCGAGACCGACACATGGCTCGCTTCATACCTGCTGCGTGGGCGCGGAGTGGCACTGGGACTGCCTCGGGGAGCCATGTCGCACATCGAAGCGCACTGGGTCGAGCAGCTCACGGACAGACGTGTCACGCTGGTCTTCGACGACGATAACGCCGGCCGGGCCGCAGCACACAGGTGGCATGATGCTCTGGTGGGGAGGGCATCTGAGATCCTGATCGCATTCCCAGATGGCGACCTTTGCGAGACAGCTCGCCCTGAACTCACACTGGACTCAGGTCTCACCGTCAATCCAGCGTCAGGGTTCATCACCGACGATGCCAACCGTACGGCATACCACCAGGTCCAACCAAGCGGCTCCAGAGGCGACAAGATCAGCAACTGGATTCTCGACCCCACGCGCTCCATCATCTACTTGGCGCTCGACGGATCTGTCGAGGAGTACGGCTTCGAAGGCCACTTCACCAACGACATCGACTCGAAGAGACTGATAAGAAGCCGCGATCTCCAAAACGTCCGATCCGCGATCGGCTGGTCCAACGGCGAACGTCGTGTCTGGCTTGGAACGAGCAGCAAACAGACACAGTCAGTTCTCGAAGAGCTGAATGCAAGGGCACCATTCCTCCCGCGTATTCGTGCTGTCGCGATGGTCGGCCTGCACGGCGTCGATGAAGGGATGCCAGTGTTCGTCCTCCCCGAAGAGAGCGGAGGCGTCATCGGATCCCCGGTCGCACGTGACCGGTGGCTCTCATACGAAGACGGCACCCCATCTGACTACTCGGACCATTTCACAATGATGCCTGTCAACATGAGTGCTCAAGAACGCGCTGTGTGGGGCACCCGAGTCGCCCAGGCCTTGATGACGCTCAACACACCCGACGTCGTCACACCGATACTCGCATGGCTATGCGCAGCGCCGCTGAGGAGCAGCGTCGACGAGTTTCCGCCTCTCGCCGTGATGGGCGGGTCAGGGTCGGGGAAAACCACCATGCTCAAATGGATGCTGACGGCGTTCTACGGCACGAAGGAAGAACACAACCTCAGTGCCCAAAGCACACCGTACGGGCTGACCGCGTGGGCAACAGGTACCAACGCCCTGCCAATCTGGTACGACGAGTACAGAACAGAGGCGAAGAGAGAGAACCTCGATGCCATCAACCAGATGATCAGAGATGCATGGACTGCATCGTCGTCCTCGCGTGGTGGGATCGGGGAGGACAAGTCGAAGGTGCACAACGTACGGATCACGGCGCCACTGATCATCTCTGGAGAGTCTGCATTCACCGAACGGTCTCACATCGACCGAATGGTGATCATCCAGCTACCGGACCAGAACGCTGAAGCGGGCCGCAATCCAGACGCTCTCGCAGCTCTCATCGACTGCATGGATGTTGTGGGAAGCCTCGGCCGCCTGTACCTCGAATGGGTTGTCAATAGGCTCGGCCGCGACCAGCTTCCTGGAGTTCAAATCGAACTCGACCGGCAGGAGCAAGGAGAGAACGTACTCGAGTGGGGATGGTCTATGTGGTGCGAGTTTTGTGAGGATGTGTTTGGGATGTCGATTGACTCCAAGGGACTGGATCTCACGAACATCCGAGAAGAGCGGTCACAATCAGACGAACACCCGATCCTCACCGCCCTCGAAGCATGCATCCAGCGGGAAGTAAGAGACGATAGAGGATGGCCCTTGGCCTGGGTGACCGACCCGGGAAACGGAGTAGCGCTATCACGTGTAGCTGTGCGTACAACCGAATTCCACCGTTGGGCCGAACGGGAGGGCTACATGCTTCCCGGAATCGCCAAGAGCACCAGGTTATGGCTCAAGAAGCGCTTCAACGTCAAGAACCCGAGTCAGCAACTCGAATATTGGGATTTCTTGGGTAGGCATCAGCCAAGAGGGATGTATCTCATAGGCGCAATGGAAGCGATCAGTGAAGAGCACGGGGATGAACCAACGACGACGGCTGGCTGATCTTCACTCTCACACCACCAGTGCCATGGGTGTCGGCGACGTGTCAGGAGCGGGAAGCCTTGAACACCTGGACATGGCTATGAAAGTTGATGGAATGTGTCATGTTTGACACTTGTGTCAACAATCTGACAGTCTCGTGTGATCCAATCGACATTCAACGCACGGCCACCAACGTTCGCAGGGGACTCTCGAAAGGTGGCACATCTGGCGGTAATCCGGAGCAAATCCCTTCGACCGTGGGGAAGCCGGGCAGTCCCTCGCTGACACAGGTGAGCGACACGTGTCAAAGCCGTACGCACGACACCAAAGTGCAGGGGGGCTACTTGTACTGGCACACGGGAGGAATTCGAGTTGGAATGCATGCAGGTGACAGCGGCAGCACCGCACCTGAGGTTTCCGTGTTACGCGGTACTAGGTGTAACACGCGCGGATCGTATGGGACGGACTCCGGTCGGACCGCCTTCTGACCCCGCATCAGAAGGCAACGCCCTGACCGGCGTGTACGCGTTGAATTCTGGGTGCATCTTGGTCGGGAACCCGCTGAGAAGGTTGGCGCCAGCATCCGCGTTGACCTTGAGTCTTTGAGAACGCAATGCCACATAGCGAGCGAGGGTGACTCGGTTCGCGCTCGCAAAATCGTGACACGGCCCGTTGCATTACATCAATAATCCGACAGACTCGAGCCACACGATCGAGTCAAGCGAACAAATCGTCCGAAGAGTCCACAGCGTGCTGTAGAAAGATCGAATAGCACTCAACGACCAACCTACGTCGACAGGAGAGATTTGACCTGAGCACCAGGCCATACGCCACAGGTACTCGTGTCATCGGTGCTCGCGTCGCGTCAACGTCGGTCTGCAGCACCTCCACCGACGCCATACCACGGTTGCAGCAGGTGTGCCGTGGAGACATGATCTGTGGTGGATCCGAGCGAGTCTCGTCTCGCCGCTCACTGCCGCGAATCGAGCGACCACCCGCGACTCCGAGATCAGGTTGCAAGAAAGGTGGCTGGTACTGCCGACGACCTAAGTCGACTTCGGCCATGGAGCCTTCGGTACACCGAGTTGGTTGATCTCAGCTGGGGCACGTCCCTGCCGGACGAGGCGGGACATGAACTGCATGGCGGGATCAACGTGGTGGAAGAACGCCTTGTAGCTCGGACACAGATAGTTAAGGCCCTCCTCACCATCGGGTGTAAGGGTGAACCGATTGCGCGGACAACCACCATGGCACGCAAAGCGCACGTCGCAGTCCCGACAGAATTGTGGCAAGGAGTCACGCTTGGCTTCGCCAAACTCCCTCTGCTTGTCGGATGCGATCAGTTCGATCATGGGCGTCTCGATGATGTTGCCAAGCAGATGCTCTGGCTCCACGAAGTGATCGCATGAATACAGGTCGCCGTTGTGTTCAAGCGTGAGGGCAAGCCCACACGTCTCCGAGAACACGCACAGGCCAGGAGGCTCACCGTGCCAATTCGCGAGAGCGACATCGAACATCTGCACGAACACCTCGCCCACATCATCTTTCACCCATTCATCGAAGACATCGATGAGGAACTGCCCGTAGGCATTGGGTCCGACGCTGCGGTCGGTGACATGTGTTCCGGCTTGGACATATAGCGGACGCTTGTCGGAGCGGTTTGTCGACCAGCCCAAGTTCGCCAGCGGAAGGAGTGTCTCGGTGGACCGCTCGACGATGGGGATGAACTGGATGAACCGAACATCCATGTCGTCACGGAAGAACCTATAGACCTCCAGCCCGTGGCTCTGGTTTTCGGCATGGACGGTGCACAGGACGTTTACCTCCACGTCGGCCGCACGGAGGTAGTCATACCCTCTCATCACCCGATCGAACGAACCCTCACCGCGAGGATCCACTCGGTAGGCGTCGTGCAACTCACGCGGACCGTCGACCGAGAGACCCACCAGAAAGTCGTGCTCCTTGAAGAAGTCTGCCCAGCGTTCATCGATGAGCACACCGTTCGTCTGAATGGTGTAGTTCATCCGCTGCCACGGCTCACGGTGGATCTCGAAGAGCTCAACCGAACGGCGGAAGAAGTCGAGCCCCATCATGGTGGGCTCCCCACCCTGCCACGCCACCGTCACATCCGGCGTGCGGTGCGACCCTACGAGCTGCTTGACATATTCCTCGAGAAGTTCGTCAGCCATCCGGAACTTGTCCCCCGGGTACAACATCTCCTTCGAGAGAAAGAAGCAATACTCGCAATCCAGATTGCAGATCGGCCCGGTGGGCTTGGCCAGGAGGTGAAACGCAGGTGGAGCACCTGGCATAGTCAACATCGTGACGCCACCGTAACCATCTCACGGTCTTGCAGAACCCATCGGCGCGGAACGCGAGCTCTGACATGATCTCTCTCCGGAACTCGCCACCATCGCGCTGCTGCTGCGCTGTCACGCACTGGCACGAGCTCCGGCCGAACCCCCATCATTGTTCGGACCCATCAGGCAGAGGATTCTGCATCTCGCAGGCCTCCACCGCCGATTCGATTCTGCGGTAGTCACGGGACGCAACCTCCACGCCTCCAGACGCGAGCGCCGATGCGACGCGAGGCTCTAGTCGAGCGAACACGAGGCGAACGCCCGCCGTCTCAAGCACAGTGTCGAGCTTGGCGATCTCATCCTCTGCCGTGGTGTCGATGTCAGTGATCGCCTCGGCATCGAGGACGATCGCCTGTGGTCCGTTCGCGTCGACCTCACTGAGCACGGCATCGCGGAGAGTTCCGACGTTTGCAAAGAAGAGCTCGGCGCCAAACCGAATGACAGCCACTCCGCTATCGGTCGGTGCTTCATCCAGTCGGTCCACGTATCTGCCGGACTCGGGATCACGAATGAGCCAGGTCGTGCGTGGACGCACCGCCCTGCGCATCAATCCTCCGAGCGAAACCAGCACACCGATCATCAGCCCCGCAAGTACATCGAACACGAGCACGCCCATAAGCGTCGTGACAGCGGCCCAGAAGTCGATAGTGTTGCGCCGTCGAAGGTTTGTGATCGGGCGCAGTCGAATGAGCCCCGCTACCGCATGCACCACGATCGCTCCCAGTGCCGCCTCCGGCAGATCAGCGAATAGCCCCGTGAGGAACAACAACGTCACTCCAACGAGAGCCACCACGACGAGGCTCGACACCTGCGTATTCTGGCCCGCCCCTTCAGCTGCGGCGGTCCTCGAATTGGACCCCGCCGTCACGAACGCCCCGAAGAGCCCTCCTGCGGCATTCGCTCCCCCAAGCGCGATCATCTCCTGATCGGCATCGACCCGCTCTCTATGCTTGGAGCCGAACGTCTTGGACAGCGCCATCGACTCACCGAACACCACTATGGCGATGCCAATCGCTCCCGGGAGCAGAGCGGAAAGAGACGAGACGTCCAGAGTCGGAACGGCGAACGTCGGCAGACCTGCGGGTATCTCGCCAGCAACAGCGACACCCTTGTCGACCAGATCGAACCAATTGACGGCAACGATCGATCCGACTACGACGATGATGGCCGAGGGCACCGTTGGGAGCCAGCGATCCAGGAGGTACAGAGCGGCGAGGCACACGACGCCGACAATGAGGGTTTCAAGATGCAGGTCGGGAAGGTGCCGAATCAGTTCCCATGCCTCCTCGAAGAAGCCTTCAGCCTCCACGTGCACACCGAAGATCTTCCCGAGTTGTCCGAGTGCGATCGTCATGGCGACACCAACGATGAACCCCTTGAGCACCGGCTCGGAGAGGAAGTCTGCAATCACACCGAGCCTCGCTATGCCACCGAGGATGAGGACGACTCCAACCACCACGGCGAGCAGCAGCGACAACGACACGAATTCCTCAGAGCCAGGGGGGGCGAACGCGGCAATCGTCGCGAAGGACAACGCCGCAACCGAAGCGGCAGGGCCCACATTGATCCGGTTGGATGTCCCGAGTACTGCATAGAGCAGAAGAGGAACAGTTGCGGCGTAGAGGCCGGCCTCTGGCGGCATACCCGCGATCGACGCATACGCCATCGATTCGGGCACGACGATGGCCCATACCGTGACGGCTGCCATGATGTCACCAGTTAGCCACTCACGCCGATACCCACGCACCGTGGACACAAGAGGCACGAGATCTCTCACGCCAACAAGCCTCCTTTCCTTCGGAGATCACCCGCAACCATAACCACCGACGAAGTCCCGCCACCGGTGTGTTCCCGCATGCCGCGACACAGAATCTCCCAGCGACCCGTCACCGTTCGGTTCTACTCCTGTTCTGCGTCCTCGTCAGTGACGTCCTCATCAGGAATCCCCAGCTCCTGCATGGCTTCAGCGAGATCGGCATCCTCAAGCTCCTCCGGTGGAACACCTGTGTGCTCCTCAATGGCCTGAGCGTTCTTCGCAGACATCTTCTTTGACCCGATAGCCACCATTCCACCGACGAGCATCACCCGCCTCCGCCTGTGACGGCGCTGGCGTCTTCGCCTTGGTGCAGGTCCGGGCCCTGGACCACGTCCACCTCTTCTCGGCATACTCGAATCCTTTCATTCATCGACCAATACAGGGCCGGTTCGCTCAAACGGCTACCCAGAGCCGACAACGTGTGAACCCGAGCCTCACACGAGCGCACTCCCTCCGCATACGCGTTCGGTGAGTCAGGTCTCTTCGGTGGCCGAATCGGGGTCGTCGTCATCGGAAAACGAAGCGACTCCTGCGTCGACCGCCCTTGCCACCACTGCATTGCCGTCGGCATCGACAGCCGCCACTGTCTCAGATCGGACTCCCGCAATATCGCCGTCCGCATCGGCAGTAACTACGCCCGAGATCTGATCGACAACAACACTGCCGTCGTCCCCGATCGCAGCACTCGTGACCTGGCCGGCGATTGTGTCGCCATCCGTTGCCACAGCGAACTGGGCCGCGGCACCATCCGACGCGGCGCTGCCGTAGAGGACTGCTTCTGAGTCATTGGAGATCGACCCGATGATCCCAGAAGCCTCAGCGTCAAGCGCGTGCTCGGCAAGGCTCTGATATCCAGCGATCGTGTCCTGAACCTGTCCGACCCAGGTGTTCTCAACGACAGCGATGAACGCTGAGCTCCCCGGTTCCAGCGAATCGGCTGCCTGCTTCAGATCGTCATTCTCCAGAGCCGACTTCGCGATCTTCGCACCGCCCGCACCGATGCCAGCCCCAATGGCGGCCGACGCAATGATTGAAGGAGGAAAGATGAGCCCAACAGCGCCACCGATCAAAGCGCCGATGCCCAGACCCCGTTTGACGCTTGGAAGCGACTCTTGCTTCACCGACGCAGTGCCTTCGGCGTCCTTTACGAGAGTGGCGGCATCGATGATGTCGATCGTATTGGCGTTGTCCATCGCCTTCAGAGCCTCGACCGCCCCAGCAGCTCCGTCCTCGGTTCCGTACACAGCGAACATGATCTCGTAGTTCTCGTACTTGTCACTCATGGTATCTCCTGTTGGTGCGCGCTCAGTCTTCTCATGGACGCCTGATGGCGCCGGTCAAGCTGTCTCAGTCGTCGTAGCCCTCGAATTCCTCTCCGACACCTATGTGTGGGTACTGCTGGGCGCTCTGGGCAAGCGAGAGGATCGGAGCCATCGCTGGGCCGAGGACCCAACCGATGGTCAGATCGGCCTGCACGAGGTCCATGGTCTCCTGTGGGTCTGAAATGAGATCGAACACCATCGGGAGCTGCCCCTTGATGTAGGGGGAAGTCCAGCCGTCGTCCAAGGCGTAGCGGAAGTGGATCTTCATCGTCTTCCACTTGGTAGTGACGGGCTCTCCGTCGGTCCCTATGTACAGGAACGTGTCGCGTCCGGACTCCTCGGTATCGCCGTGCAAGAAGCTCGACATGTCCATACCGTCGATCGGCCGGTCCGTCGGCATGCGATCGGACTCGCCGATGAGTGCAGCGAGCGTGGGCATCCAGTCATAGGCCGCGACGATCTCGTCGGTCACTCGACCTGCGGCGATGTGACCAGGCCAGCGTGCAATGGCCGGCGCACGCATGGAGCCTTCCCAGCCGCCACCGAAACGTCCAGACCAGTAGCCGCCGGAACCCATTGGTTCAGCCAGCAACCTGGCAGCGGCGTTGTCGCTGGCCCATACGACGATCGTATCGTCGGCGATGCCGAGCTCATCGAGCAGGTCAAGGATCTGACCTGCTCGATGGTCGAGTTCGGCGACGCCTTTGGGGGCGACCTTCAAGCTGTCGGTAGCATCCGCGAAGTCGGGGTGTGGAATCATGGGCGGGTGTACGTTCGTAAACCCGATGTACGTGAAGAACGGTTTGCCTTCCGCGTGGTTGCGTTGGATGAAGTCGATCGTCTTTTCAGTGATCTTCTCATCCATGAAGGGCCGGGTCTTCACATCAAATTCGTCAACCTCTTGAATGTCGCCGTCCTTGACCGCAGATTTGATCTTCGGAGTCGGGACGCCCGGCGGGAACATCGGGTGGGATGACCAGGCGGCTTCGTCGGAGGACTCGGTGATACCCCACCATTCATCGAAGCCCTGGTCCGTCGGGATCCTGCCGCGGACGTTGCCTAGGTGCCACTTGCCGAAGCATGCGGTCGCGTATCCGGCGTCGGACATCAGATCACCCATGGTGTATTCCCAAGGAGCGAGCCCGTAGTGACCTTGGTCGCCCGGCGCGGGCACGCGGAACGTACCCGACCGGACCGGGTACCGGCCCGTCATGAGGGCGCTGCGCGTGGGCGTGCATTGCGCCTCGGCGTTGAAGTTCGTAAAGCGCGTGCCCTCGGAAGCCAGCTGGTCAAGGCGCGGCGTGGGGACGAGGCCGCCGTAGCAGCTCAGGTCGCCCCAACCGATGTTGTCGGCGAGCATGAAGACGACGTTCGGTGTGTCAGTCATTGTTGGACCTTTCTGCCATTTCGATGTCTCCCCCAGTTGCCTCTTCAGCTTCTGCCGATGGATCCTGTTTGTCCTTGCCCATCCATGTGCCGATCGGCGCTGCAACGACAATCTGAACGAAGATGATGGCGGTGACCGCACCGAGAATCGCCGGATCGTTTCCGAACGCAATCGCCACGGCAGCGAACGCGGGACCGGCATTGGTGCCCGGCTGGACCAACGCTGTAGCCGCTCTCGTCCGGTAGTCGCCGATAGAGGCGAAGTAGCCGATCG
>Ga0255051_10000547_pt1 | contig 13792 bp, 10 predicted proteins | sample JV7_2_9_MG_FD_181719 | JGI IMG/M metagenome (GOLD analysis project Ga0255051, IMG submission 181719) | Seawater microbial communities from Jervis Inlet, British Columbia, Canada - JV7_2_9 | ecosystem: Environmental > Aquatic > Marine > Inlet | place: Canada: British Columbia | collected 2016-10-06
TGCCATCGCCCGCCATGGCGACGATTCGACCATCGGCCTGCAAGTCTTTTACGACATGAGCCTTCTGCTCCGGTAATACTTCGGCGATGACATCGTCGAGCTTCAGTTTTCTGGCGACAGCCTCCGCGGTAGTTCGGCTGTCGCCGGTCAGCATGATGATTTTCAATCCTTCACCATGCAATGCATCAATAGCTTCTGTCGTTGTCTCTCTGATTGGATCTGCAACGCCGACGATGCCGGCAGCTTCGCCATTGACTGCCAGATACATGACGGTTTCGCCGTCAGTGCGTCTGTCTTCGGCCGTAGTCTCGAGCTCGCCAAACGCCACGCCGAGTTCTTCCAGCAGGGCATGATTTCCGATCGCGACATCGAGTCCATCAACATTGCCCCTCACGCCCTTACCGGTAATTGACTGAAAATCTTCTGCCGCGCTGAACTCAATACCTCGCTCCTCAGCGCCGCGAACAATTGCTTCCGCCAGCGGATGTTCACTGCCACGTTCGAGACTGGCGGCAATGCGTATCAACGTTTTCTCATCAACCACTCCGGTCCCGCTTACCGATACGACTTGTGGCCGTCCTTCCGTCAATGTTCCGGTCTTGTCGACGACAAGAATTTCAACCTGGCGCATCAACTCGATGGCTTCGGCGTTCTTGAACAGGACTCCGGCGGCCGCGCCGCGGCCGGTTGCAACCATGATCGACATCGGCGTCGCAAGGCCGAGTGCGCACGGACATGCGATAATCAACACCGCCACAGCATTAATAATCGCGAATGCCATCCGCGGCTCCGGACCGAAGACACCCCAGATAACGAACGTCAGAATCGCGACCAGAACCACGGTCGGCACGAAGTAACCGGCCACGACGTCCGCGAGTTTTTGAATCGGGGCCCGACTGCGTTGTGCCTCCGCAACCATTTGCACGATTTGCGCCAGGAGTGTGTCGCTTCCTACTCGCTCGGCACGAATTAGCAAGCTTCCGGTTCCGTTAATCGTTGCGCCGATCACCTGATCGTTCGGTGATTTCGGAACGGGAATCGGCTCGCCCGTGACCATGGATTCATCGACCGGGCTAACTCCCTCGGTCACTACCCCGTCCACCGGCATTTTCTCACCAGGCCTTACACGAAGCAGGTCCCCGACCGCTACATGGCACAGATGGACATCAGTCTCCGAACCGTCTTCATCGACACGGCGTGCCGTCTTGGGCGCCAGCCCCAGCAGGGCCCTGATGGCCTCGCCGGTCCGGCTTCTTGCCTTGAGTTCCAGCACCTGGCCTAGCAAAACCAGCGTGATAATGACCGCGGCGGCCTCGAAATACACGGCAACGTCACCGTGCACGCCGCGAAACGATGACGGAAATACGCCCGGCACGAGGAGCGCGATCGTGCTGTACAGGTAGGCGACCCCCACGCTCAGGCCGATCAGCGTGAACATGTTGAGGTGGTGGCTGATGATCGACTGCCATCCCCGTTGAAAGAATGGCCAGCCACCCCACAGTACGACCGGTGATGCCAGGAGAAACTGAGTCCATTGCAGAATGCGAGGTGTCGCCAGCGACTCGAGCGGCCGGCCGGGAACCATGTCAGCCATCGCTATCAGGAACACGGGAGCCGTCAGCGCAAGACTGGCCCAGAACCGCCGCTGCATGTCGTTCAGCTCATGATCCTCAGTTTCTTCCGCGGTCACGGTGAGTGGCTCGAGTGCCATACCGCATAGAGGGCAAATTCCAGGCCCATCGGTCAGGACTTCCGGATGCATGGGGCAGGTCCACTGCGAGGCATCGCTCGCAGACGACGCAACGGACTCCGCGTTATCTTGGTGCTCGTGATGACATTGACTTTCGTCGTGCTCATTCATGGTGGATTCGTTACTCCCTATTTTTCGGACGAACCTATCAATCAACAGTGACGACGCGGGTACGCAAAGGTCGTCAACACCGTTATGCAGCGATCATCGAAGGACACATCGGTATAGCATCTATTTTGGTGACGATTTCCCCGCTCGCGTGGCATAAATGCTCAACTGGCCATCGGTACCGTACGCCAGCACCTCGTACACGACCGGATTCGGGCCTTCCATGCCGGGCGAGCCCATCGGCATTCCGGGTGCCGCGATACCGCGGATATCGTCCGGTTTTTCCGATATCAGCCGCTGAATTAAATCGGCCGGTACATGGCCTTCGACCCAATAATCCCCGATCACGCCCGTGTGGCAGGAACCAAGTCGGTGCGGTACGCCGACGCGCTCACGTGTGGGTCGTGTGTTGGGTACGTTGACTACGTTTACCTCGAATCCGTTGTTCCGCAAGTGCGCGATCCAGTTGTTGCAGCACCCGCAGGTTGGTGACTTATAGACCACGATATCGGCTCCTTGCGCACCGACTGTGGGGATACTGAACCAAGTGCCCGCTGCAGTGACGGCAGCGACTGTCGCAAACGCCGTTATCCACCACGTAGACCCGTTAGATCGGGTTGTGAGCGATTGATTCGATTCGGGTTTGTCGTTCATTTCTCAAGTTCTCCCGTGTTGCTGTATTTTTTCCAAAGTGTAAGTCCGTTGTTTATCGCGCGCTGCTCCCGATGCATTCCACTGCAAAACGAACGTGTAGGCTACGGGAAGGACCAGCAGGCACAGAAATATTCTTGTAAGCATTCTGCTGGCATGTGGCAACTGTGGTTGTTACCTATTTCACGGACCGACAATACGAACTTACCGCTATTCCCTAGTCGGGCTGGCATAGCGTAGTCTCGATCTAAAGAGCCCGCCCTCAGAAGGCTGTCGATATCTGATTGATTTATAAGGGCTTTGACAGGGTGTGACCAGACGGCCGCTCTGCGGTATTCTGATACAAACCTTTCACCAAGAGGAGGTGCCAATATATGGCCTATACCACTGCTGACATCCGCAACGTGTGCCTGGTTGGACCGGGTCATGCCGGGAAGACTCAACTCGCCGAGGCACTACTGAAAGCCGGCGGCGCAATATCTCAAGCGGGATCCGTCGAGAAAGGCGACACGGTCTCCGATTTCAGTCCAAAGGAGCGGGAGCTCGGGCACTCGCTGTATCCTTCGGTCTGCCATCTTGACCACGGTGGAATCCACGTCAATCTCGTTGACACGCCGGGATACCGGGATTTTTTTGGCCGCGCGGTGTCTGTATTGCCTGCTGTCGAGACGGCAGCGATCGTTATCGACGCCGAGAACGGCATTCAAACGGTCGCGGCCAAGATGATGGACGCCTCGAAAGAGCAGCGCCTCTGTCGGATGATCATAGTCAACAAGATCGACGAAGAAGGCGTGGATCTGGGCGGCATTGTCGATGATATTCGAGCAACTTTCGGCTCGGAGTGCCTGCCAATCAACCTGCCCGCCGCAGATGGCAGCGCCGTGGTGGATTGCTTTTTTGAACCCGACGGGGTCGATACAGCGTTTAGCGACGTTGATACGGCCCATACTCAAATCGTCGACCAGGTTGTGGAAGTCGACGACGAACTGATGGAACTCTATCTCGAGCAAGGTGACGAGCTGACGCCCGAGCAATTGCACGAGCCGTTCGAGAAAGCGCTGCGCGAAGGGCACCTCGTGCCGATCTGTTTTGTATCCGCCACAACCGGCGTCGGTATAAAAGAGTTGCTCGACGTGTTCGAACGACTAATGCCAAACCCCGCCGAGGGTAATCCGCCGGTATTCTACAAAGGCGAAGGCGACGATGCTCAGGAAGTTACCGTAACGCCTGATCCGAAGCAGCATGTCGTCGCCCATGTTGTGATGGTCAACATCGATCCGTTCAAAGGCAAACTCGCGGTCCTCCGCATACATCAGGGCTCGATCAGGGCCGGCAACCAGTTGTTCGTCGGTGACGCACGCAAACCAATAAAAGTATCTCAACTCCTGAAACTCAATGGCGGTGATCACAAGAAGGCTGATATCGGCGTGCCTGGAGATATTTGTGCGATCCCGCGAGTCGATGAGGCGCACTACGACGCAGTGCTGCACGATTCACATGACGAGGACAACTTCCATCTAAAGCACAACCGGTTTCCGCGCCCAATGTATGGCCTTGCGATCAGAGCGGGCAACGATGCTGACGCACAAAAAACGTCGGACGCGCTTCACGCTGCCGAATTGGAAGACCCGTCCCTCAAGCTGGAACACGTCGCGTCCTTGAATGAAGTTGTACTTCGCGGTCTGGGTGAAATGCATCTGCGTACGGTTCTTGACGGGATTTCGGACCGTTATGGCTTGCAGGTGAATACGTCACTACCATCCATTGCATACCGGGAAACCATCACCGCGCCGGCAGAAGGCCACCACAGGCACAAGAAACAGACCGGCGGCGCCGGTCAGTTTGGTGAGGTATATCTTCGAATTGAACCTTTGCCGGCTGGCACCGGATTCGAGTTCGCCAACAAGGTGGTCGGTGGATCGATTCCGTCACAATATATTCCTGCTGTAGAAACCGGCGTTCGTCAGATCATGACCAAGGGCGCCATCTCCGGACATGAGATGCAAGACGTTAAGGTGACCGTCTACGACGGTAAGCATCACGCGGTGGATTCCAAGGAAATCGCTTTTGTGCAAGCGGGCAAAAAAGCCTTCCTCGAGGCAGTTAGTGATGCCAAGCCGATAGTGATGGAACCGATCGTTGACGTTACTTTTACCGTACCGAGCGATTGCATGGGTGGTGTGACCGGCGATCTGGCTGGAATGCGCGGAATGGTGAGCGGTACCAATAATCTTCCAAACAACTGTATGGAAATCTCCGGTCAGGCACCGCTCAAGGAGCTGCAGTCTTATCACTCAAGACTGAAATCCTTATCGGCAGGTGAAGGCAGTTTTACGATGGACTTCAGTCACTACGCGCAGGTAACGCCGCAGATGCACCAGGAGTTGATAAGCGAGTTCCGCCACGACGGTGGCGATTAGAAGACCGAATATTCACTCGCAGGATCAGTTGTCGCCAACGGTGTAAGCGCCTGTTATTAGCCGCTTGCTCCGGCACTCTTCCTGTCTCCGTAATAAATAGTGGGCTACACCGGTCAGATATGACGTATGAAGAACGTACGCGTCATACACAAGGAATCAGGAACCTTGCTGGCGGAGGGCCCCCTCGGCTGGGGCATCACTCCGTTTGAAGGCAACCTCTACGTTGCCCGAAAGTATCTGAAAACAGATCGTTTTCGCGTGAATTACTTCCCCGGCCTTTGCATCTACAAGTTTTTCTATGTCTGGATGGATTTGCATCTCGATAACGAGCGACGTGTACGCAACCTCGGATGGATGTACTGGTTGCCCAATCCGTTGCTGCCATTCATCTGGTTTCGCGTAGCGGTACCGAGGATGCATCCGGAGATCGATATTGAAGAGTATTGATCAATACATTGTTACCGGAATCAGGAGCGGCAAACGGTCGCTGTCTGCAGAAACTGCGGTAAGGCCGGTTATCCCGATTGCTGTGAAGATACGAGGCAGGGAATCGCTTGTTGTTCGGCTTGTTCGCAAGAGATACGGAAATCGTATCAACTAGGACATCGGCTCAAGCAAAACATCGGTGTCGGGACCAACTCGCCCATTCATGCTGCGGATGACTTGATCTGATCCCTGCTTGAGTCAATTTGCCGTATAGATCTCGGTATCAGGGTGAAACGCATACCAGGCAAACCAGAAAACGAGCACGGTTGGCAGTTCATTACCATTAGAGTCTTCGATGCGTGCCGTATCATTTTTTTTGTCGAATAGGACTTCGAAACGCCGGCCTTGAAACTCGTCCATAAATTGTTCTTCACTTTTCTTAAGTTCCTTGAATGGATATGCCCTGAATTGACCGTCAATCTCCAGCCCAAGAACCGTTGACTTGCGTCGGTACTGTTTATTTTCCTCCGCCACAGGAAAGTACAACCTGCTGTCCCGAGCGTAGTTGCCATAGGGACTTACTTTGTAATTTCGTCGGAAGCCGGTGTCCATCGACAACACCTGCGTGTCCGGGTGACGTACCTGCCAGTCACGCCAGGTCGTATGGGAAAGAGGGAGTACATCGAGTTGTGTACCCTTCATCGACCCCGTGACCGCGGTTCTCTTGATCTGTGACCACAGCGATTTGGATTGCCGGTCATAAAGCAGCACATCACTATTGTATAAGAGTCCGGAGACACCGAATTCGAGTCGCCTGCCATTGATCGCCGAGGAGAACGCCATGCCACTACCGCATAACGGACAGTAGGTAATGACGACCGCTTTATCACCGATCGAGTCGTTTACGATCTCATGATAGTTGAGAATGCGGACAGGATAGGCGCGTGCGATGCCATTGATTTCAACACCCAAAACACGGTCATTTGCTCGCAGGAACTCCGCGTCGCCAGCCTTCACGAACACCGGATCGTCCAGCGAAGGAATTCCGTCGCGTCCGGGACCACCGTTCAGTATCTCTTCCGGCGGCACCAGGGCGTCGTTCAGCACAAAGCCGTTCCTGGATTCGGCCATGACGGACCCGGCCGCGAAGAGCAGGCCTGACAACAAGATATTGGTCAGTACTCTGACAGGGTCGGGAAACTTGAATTGGGCCATGTCATTAAGACCGTCTTTCACGCCGCAGGTTCGCGCTACTTCACAGTGGAAGTCTCAACCATGAATCGTGGACGTCCTGCGACTACAACACGTCCCACGGATACTTCTCGCCGTCAAAAATGTAATCCGCCAGTGACTTGGCGGGTTCATCTTCGTTACGAAGCATCGCCCTGAGATTTTGGTTCATTCGACGCTTCGCCTGCTGACTGAATATGTGCGCTATGGACACAGCCTGTTGATACTGCACATCATCGTCCGGCTCCATTGAACTGACTCGCGCCAATACCGACAGTCCGACAAACAGATCAATTACCACATCCGCCGCCCGTTGCAATGCGAATTGCTTTTCGACGATTGCCTTACCATGGCGGCGCAGCAGCACATCCGTCATCCGCGCAAGCTCCAGCGTATACTTCTCGAAAACCAGCGCGTCATCTCGCAGAGCATCCGGCACTGAGCCGATGATCCGGTCCTGTCCCAGTGATGTCAGATTCGTAATTCTGCGCCCGGCGTAGTCGCTCAGCAGGCCGAATCCCTTGATTGGGTTATTGAAGATGTCATCGGTCGCTAACTTCAACTCCCGCAGCGACATCCCGACATCTTTCATTCCGGACAAAGCGATGAAGAGGCGCAGAATCTCACTGGTCCCTTCGAAAATCGTCAATATCCGGGAATCCCGAAAAATTTGTTCATACGGATATTCTTTCATGAATCCGCTGCCGGCCGCGATTTGCAAAGACTCATTCGCGGCGCGAAACATGGCCTCACTCGCGAATACTTTGCTTATCGCCGCTTCTACCGAGTAGTCCGTGTATCCGGAGTCAATGTAGTGTGACACCATCCGGACCGCGCTCTCGGCGGCGAAACAGTCGACAGTCATGTTGGCAATTTTTTTCTTGATCAACCCGAACTCGGAAATACTGCGGCCAAACTGTTTTCGCTCGACCGCCTGTTTCGCGGCAAGCGCAATACAGGTCTTCATACCACCGACGGCCCCTCCGCCGAGACCCGTACGGCCATTGTTGAGGATCGACATGGCTACCTTGAACCCTTTTCCTTCTTCGCCAAGCAGGTTCTCAGGAGGCAGTTTGACATCGGCAAAACTCACGGTCGTCGTCGAGGATGATCGAATTCCCAGCTTGTGTTCATTCAGGCCTGTGTTCACTCCGGGTAGCTCGCGTTCGACCATGAACGCCGAAATCTTCCCGGCATCGCTGTCGGTACGTGCGAACACTGTGTAGAAGTTCGAGATACCGCCGCTGGTGATCCAGATCTTCTCGCCGTTCAACGTCCAGCCGCCGTCCGAGTTTTTTGTAGCCCTGGTCTTGATTGAGGCGGCGTCGGAACCGGAGCCGGCTTCTGTAAGGCAAAACGCGGCAGTCAGCTCACCGCTCGCTAATCTAGGCAGATACTTTTCTTTTTGGGCGTCAGTGCCAAACAGCAGCAAACCTTTCATTCCGATCGAGCTGTGTGCACCGATTGTCAGTGACACGGAACTGTCGTAGCGACCGCTTTGCTGTAATACGCGTGAGTAGCCGGCATTGGACAAGCCTATTCCGCCATGCTCCTCGGGTATGATCAGTCCGAACAGGCCCAGCTCCCGCAAACCCTGAACAAACTCCTCGGGCTGCTCACCGGACTCATCCCACTGACGAAAGTCATCCCGCTTATCTTCGAGAAACCGGTCCACCGAATCGAGGACCATGCCGAGCATTTCCTTTTGTTCGTCTGTAAATTGTGGGAATGGCCAAAAGCATGACCGGATAATGTCACCACAAAACAACGCTTCCGCCGGGCTTAAGCCAAGATCGGGTTCAGCTTCCGGGTTATCTTCGTTGCGATTTTCTTCGGCTGGATTTGCTGACATCGTAATATCCTCTTTTGCGACGCCCATCCAATACGCACTTAGATGTCAACAGACTGTGATAAGTTCGAGACTCTGCCAATTGTTTCTCTAATCAAAGTTGCAAACTACCGATTACTCTCCGGGTTTGGTCATAGTGATCCTGAATCGTGTGTTTTTGGTTCCACCTCCTCCAGAACGTCCTTCGAAAGCCAAAAATCGAACACCCAATTCGTCCATTCAGTGGGCCGCAAGGAGACAATCAAATCGGTTAGGATCAGTTATCTCCTCACGTCCGCATTCAGTCACTTACCTTATGAATTATCTCCATTTCCGTTCTCTCGGTTCAAGCCAGCATTTCCCATGACGAGAAAATAGAGCGCCATTAGGAGCAGCACGACTTGAAATTCCATGCCACCCATTTGGAAGTTTTCGGCAGGCATGAAATTCCATCGACCCCAGTGCACCATAAAAATAGCGCCCAGCATGACCGGTGCAATAGCAAGTCCTGACAATCGCGTGATCGTGTCGCTCGTAAACGCTCCCACGATAATCCCGACGCCCCCCGCCAGCTCTGCCAGAGTCACGAGCCCGGCAACCGGGGTGGGAAGCCCCGTCATCTGGGCGAATCCTCCGAAGGCCATGGCTTTACCTACGCCGTGGAAAATAAACACACTGGCGAGACCTATACGTAGGAGCCAGTGAGCACTTGGTTTTAGAGAATCCAGTGCATTAAACATTCTCAGCCCTCCTTCATCTACTTGCTCAGACGATCAACAGCTTCATCAGTCGTCCAGACTGCGTTAGCCATAAACCGAAAGTTGACAAGGGCGGCCAGATAGCCGTCGCCCTCCGGGATCTGGGCTGCGGCAGTTGCATCCTTGATGACTGCGATCTCAAAACCCTGCTCCAACAACTCGTGCATGTGTGCTTGTACACACAGATTGGCAGACATCCCGGCGAGAAGGACTTGATCGATATGCCGCTTGCGCAGCTGCAATACGAGGTCATTCTGCTCCGGTCCGTACACCTTATGCGGCGACGCAATTACTGTCTTGCCGTCAAACAAATACTGCTTGTACTGAGGCATGAAATCAGCACCGGATTCCTCGAATCCGTCCATTGAATAGGCTGAGACCCGATCGAACATGCCGATAGAATGCATGACTTTTTCAAGTGCGCCCCCGAACTTCCAGCCATGGTCAGTCGGATAGTAGTAGTGCGGCGAAATAAAAACCGCAATATCATTTTCTTTTGCGGTCTTCAACAGCTGCTCTATGTGTTCGACCGTCTTGTTTGCGGTAACAGTGTTGCCGACCAATCCCCAGGTAACGCCATCGGGGCTCAAAAAATCGATCTGCGGGTCGGTAATCACCAATGCCGTTCTGGAGAGGTCAAGCTCCATGTTGCTGGGCGGCAAACCCGGCTCTTCTGGTTCCGCATAGGGATCATCCTGGGCACCGACCGTGCCGCTTAGCAGAAACGTTGAAAGAATGACAAAGGCGTGCACGGCGCGTTTGATAAAACGAATATTGATCATGACGTACTCCTTGTTGTTTTTAATGACCTGCGTGCAACGGTTGTCAATCTGTCACAATCTTCACCATTGCATGCAAATTCCTGATATGCCGATTGTTGGAGTTTAGCTGCTAACTTAAAGTTCAAGGACAATATTTCTATCCCGGCCGTCAGAATCGCTTCCCGGCCGCGGATATGCGCTACAAATCAATGCCTTACCGGCCTCGGGTGTGGCCATGGGTCGCTCCAGGTAATCAACGTCGCCCTCCACAATCGTGGTCGAGCAGGTCTGGCAAATCCCCGAACGGCAACTGTAAGCCGGTCGCAGGCCCTGCGACTCAGCCAGGTCGAGCAACGTGCCTTTGGAGGGGTCCCACATCGCCTCCGTCCCGGATTTGGCAAACCGCACCGGCACCGGCGACCGATCCGCCAGATTTTCAGCCAGCCCGACGGTTTCGCCCGGTTGCTCTCTTAGCAGTGTGGCGCCGGCGCCAAAGAATTCGTAGTGGATCCTTTCATCTGAAACGTTTAGTTCTTTTAGCCCTTCGTATAGAGACTCCATAAAAGGTGGCGGTCCGCACATATAAAATTCGTAGTTATCCAACGGCAGCAATGATTTGATCAAGTCAATATCAACGTGGCCGGTGCTGTCGTGATTTTCCCCTTCGATATCGTCTTTCGAAGGCTGGCTGTAGCGTACATGCACGTTCAGGCAAGGGTAATCTGCTGCGAGTTCGCGGACCTGCCGGCCAAATGCGTGGACTTTACCGTTGACAGCGCCATGGATAAACCACACTTGCCGTGTACAACCGCAACCCGGACTACTCTTGGCAAACTGCTCGAGCATGCTGACCATGGGTGTGAGACCCACACCGCCGCTGAGCAGCACCACGGGCCGGGTACTGGACTCGTCCAGAGTAAACTTGCCACGTGGCGTCATGGCACGGATGGTGTTTCCCGCGGACACGTGATCGTGAAAATAATTAGACGCGACGCCCGGCGGTAAATCAGCTTGTGCGGGCGGCTCTCTCTTGATGGACAATCGGTAATAGCTGCCATTCGGCGCATTCGAGATCGTGTAGGTTCTTCGAATCGGCATCGCGGTTCCCGGCGGCTGAATCTCGACGGGTAAAAACTGCCCCGCCTTGTGGCAAGCAATACGCGATCCATCTTCGGGCTCGAGATAGAACGAGGTGATCACCTCGCTTTCACTTTCTACTTTTGTCACCGTGTAATTGCGAAAAACATTGTCATGTTCGAGTTCGTCTATCCTCGACTTAACTTCGTCCCACGAACCAGTCTGATCGAGGCTTGGTGAGTATTCGAGAAAGTCCCAGCGGATGGGCATCGCTTCTTCAATCAGGATGCCTTCGTCCAGCGTGAATCTGACCAAACGCTCTGCACCTGTAAAAGCACGGCGTTCGTCGCTATCCCAGATTATCTCTGCAGTACACGTCAGACATAAGAGATCACCTTTTTCGAAGTCAATGAACAATAAACCGGCGCGAGGGTTGAGCAGAATATTGCCCAGGGTATTGAAATGGTAATTTCCGGAGAAATCCGGAAAGGTCAAAGTCTTGTCATCGTCGATACGCACGAATCCGGGCTTGCCGCCCCGATGGGAAACATCAGCACCGTGACTGACATCGTCGGATTCGTCTGACAGGTGGGTCGCGATATAGAAGTTGTCTGCTTTTGAAATAATCTCCCGAGCTCCTTCGTCAAAGCTGTGCAGTTGCCGAGACGGGCGTGCTTCGCCTATGCCGTCGACGCTGGACAAGACCTCAAAATTACGCGCCTGGATATATTGCGGACAATTACCAAACGACTGACCCACGCTAATCTCGAGATACCCCTCCCTCATCGAAGTCACTTTGCCATTCAGGCGATTTCTCCGGCGGGTCGAGAATTCGATGGCGAGCATGCCGACGGGCACGCCTTTGGCCAGATTTTCGTTCAACGGATCGCCAAATACAGGTCGTGCACGAATCTCCAACGTGCGTGGGTCAGGAGAATTTATGAAACCCGGATGCCCCACCAGTACCGAGGCCCAGGGCCGCCCGGCTTTGTCGATCGAACCAACAGGCAATAAGGGGAGCTGCTCAAGGAATTCTCGATGCTCGCCGGGCATGTAGTCACGGATAAAGCGTTGCCCGACATTCTCGATTTGCTCACGCACGCCGAACCGGGACTGGATCTCGCGTTCGCCGCGATGGAATGGGGACTGAGTTGCAATATCCATCATGAATGTATCCGTGGCAGCATTCCCGGCTCAGGCGTTTCGAGCGAGAAATTCCACGCGGATGCCGCCGGGTATGTTACACATCATGTGCCGTACCGGTAATTCGCCCAACGGCTCCGGCTCAAACTCCATGCTAACGTCAGCGGTGCCCTTAAGGCGTTCGCACAATACGTCCAATGACTCTGCATCGACTGCCAACGCCAGGTGATGCAAGCCGATCACGTTTTTGCGATCAAAGGGCACGGCACTCGCCGGATCCGATGCCTGCCACAGCGTAATCAGTATATTGCCGTCAGACACGAATACCGCCGGATAATCCGGCGCCTCGCCGACCTGCTCAAAGCCCAATGTGTCGAGAAAGAACTCTCGGGTTTTTCCGAGGTCAGGCACTGTCAATCCGATATGGTGTACACCGTTTGTCACAGCCTGGTTTGTCTTGTCGCTCACTGGTTATGTCCTCCTGTCGACTTGAATTCGCGCTCGTGTTTCACCCCTGAATAGAATCTTACTTTGTTGCTCAGATTTAAATAATATATTAATTAGTTGATTGATAATTGCTGAGTAGCAACAATGCCTGATCAACGTCGCATCACGTAACGAGTAAGAGACCATGGCACCAGAATTGAACGGCATCGATCACGTACACGTATACGTCGCCAATTGGGATGAGGCCGAGGAGTGGTACCAAAAAGCACTGGGTTTTACGCGCGTTGAGAAGTTCATGGTCTGGGCGGTCAAGAACGGGCCCCTGACGCTGGAGAATCCCGACGGCAATATTCATCTGGCGCTTTTTGAAAAAGAGGACCGCCCGGACACTTCAGCGATCGCGTTCGGCGCTACTGGCGAGGAGTTCCTGGCCTGGAAAACGCACCTTGAAGACCACGGTCTCGAACTACGAGTTTCCGATCACAAATTGGCGTACTCGCTATATTTCAGCGATCCTTGGGGTAACCTCCATGAGATAACGACGTATGAACATGAATACGTACGTGAACACTTAAAAGAGCAATAAACCAGAGAGACCTCATGCATCAGTTGATGATAGAAAGCGATAAGCCGGCGGCCGGTACACTAGCTGTTACTTCTCCGTATGACGGTCGAGAACTTGATCAGGTTGCTACGGCGGGCCCCGAACACGTTGATGATGCGATGTCTGCCGCGCATGAGTTGTTCCGCGACAAGAATGCCTGGCTGTCGATTCCGGAGCGGGTCGAGATTCTCAATAAGACCGCAGCGATCATGAGTTCGCAAATTGAGGACCTCACACTACTGGCAGCGAGCGAAGGAGGAAAGCCGTTTACGGATTCGAAGGTGGAGGTCATTCGTGCAATCGATGGCGTGCATCTTTGTGCCGAGATTCTTCGTGCGCACCCCGGTTCAGTCATCCCGATAGGCACGACAAAAGCTACCAGCGGACGGCTCGCGTTTACCCAGAAAGAACCCATCGGCGTAGTCGTCGCCGTCAGTGCATTTAATCACCCACTGAACCTGATTGTTCATCAGGTCGGGCCGGCCGTCGCAAGCGGTTGCCCCGTCATAGTGAAGCCAGCTGCTGACACACCGCTGTCGTGCTTGCGGTTCGTCGAGATGCTTCGCGAGGCGGGTTTGCCTGACGCGTG
>Ga0255051_10000549_pt1 | contig 13788 bp, 10 predicted proteins | sample JV7_2_9_MG_FD_181719 | JGI IMG/M metagenome (GOLD analysis project Ga0255051, IMG submission 181719) | Seawater microbial communities from Jervis Inlet, British Columbia, Canada - JV7_2_9 | ecosystem: Environmental > Aquatic > Marine > Inlet | place: Canada: British Columbia | collected 2016-10-06
CTATTTTGTTAATCGCGACAATAATCGGGACTTCCGCAGCTTTGGAGTGGTTGATTGCTTCAATGGTTTGTGGCATTACACCGTCGTCAGCCGCAACCACCAAAACAACTAAATCTGTGACCTTGGCTCCTCTTGCACGCATTGCAGTAAACGCTTCGTGGCCCGGTGTATCCAAAAAAACAATATTGCCCTTTTTGGTAGAAACAAAATACGCACCAATGTGTTGTGTGATACCCCCTGCCTCAGAATCGATTACCTTTGTTTTACGTATCACATCCAGAAGAGATGTTTTCCCGTGGTCAACATGGCCCATGATGGTAACCACCGGAGGTCTCAGCATCAATTTGCTCGGGTCATCCTCTTCAATTTGTATGATCGATTCCTCTTCAAAAGACGCTTTTTCCAATTCAAAGTCGAACTCCGCTGCAACAAGTGCTGCAGTATCAAAATCGACCGTCTGGTTTAGCGTAGCTATGACACCTAACGACATAAGTTGTTTTATGAGTTCGCCGGCTTTGATACCCATGCGTCTTGCAAGATCTGAGAGGGCGATGGTTTCATCAATTTTGAATTTTCGTTTGATTGCTTTGGGAACGGTAATCTGTGGCTTTTGCGCCGGGGTTGTAATTTTGCCTTTTGCACCTTTTCGGGTCTTACGTACGCGTTGCCTTTGGGAATAAAGAGCTGCACCTTCAACCACTTCTTTTCGCCGGAATGAAATTTTCTTTTTGAAAAATTTTTTATCCTTAACCGGTTCTTCGGTTCTTTTTTTTGTTTTATTTTTCGCTTCCATCTGCTCTGATGGTGGAGAAGGGACAACCGGTCTTTTCTTTATAGAAACAGTGGTTTGTTCGCGTTTTTTTTGTGGCTTTTCGGGTGGGACCTCTTTTACCTTGGCTATTTTTGGCTTTGGTGATATGGGGAGGTTTATAATTTTTGCCGGTGTTTCCTTTTTCTTTTTTACCTTTTTTACTTTTTCCGGTTTTAAAACCTTTAAGTCAGGCGGCTCTTCAGCTTTTGGCTCGATCGGTTCTTCATCAACTACCTTCACTGACTTTTCGGGATCTACAGGTGTTACTTCTTTTTCGATAGGGACTTCTATTTCAGCATCAGGCTTTTCGGCTGCGACTTCTTTTTTCAGCGACCTTCTGCGTCTTCGGATCACCGTCGGTTTGATACGTGTTACTTCAAGTTCTTCCTGCTTTGTACCCTCGAGATTGGCCTTTATCCGGCTCACGACTTCAGGATCTACAGCACTCATGTGACTGCTTACAGGGATATCCATTTCCTTCAGCTTTTCAAGGAGTGCCTTATTGGGCATATTAAGTTCCCTGGCAAGTTCATATATTCTTATATTCGACATCCAGCCCCCATCGTTCACTTTTAAGGCTTTTAAGAACGATCAACTCATTTTGTATCAAATTCAAACGGTTTTATTTTATACCTTTAGTCAACTGTCAATTCATCCGAGGGTGAAGTTTCATCATTTGTCACTTCAAGCTCTGAGGTAACCTGCTCCGGGGGTTCCAAACCCTCTGATGATTCACTCGTTTCATCTGGTGATACTTCATCGGGTATTTCATCGACTGTCGCAAGTCTTTCCACGGTCTCTTCTGCGATTTCAATTAATTTTTTAGCTTTATCCTTCGCAATGCCACGGATTTGAATCAAATCCTCAACAGTGGATTGGCTGAGCTCCTCCACTGAAAAAAAACCCTTTTCATATAATGCATCCGCCAAGCTTACACCGATTCCTGGTAATGCGGTCAGTGAATCGTAACCGTCTTTCATGGCTTGGCTGTAGCGGGATTCACTTGTCACATCCAGATGCCATCCTGTCAATCTGGAAGCGAGTCGTACATTTTGACCGCGTTTACCAATCGCTACAGAAAGTGATTCGTCCGGGACGATGACTTCCATCGAACGGTTAACTTCATCAATAATTACCCGAGATATGTCGGCAGGAGCAAGTGCATTGCAGACAAACTTTGCTGCATCCACATGCCAGGAAATGATATCTATTTTTTCACCTCTGAGTTCTTGAACAACGGCCTGTACTCGACTTCCTTTCATTCCGACGCAGGCTCCCACCGGGTCTATGTCAGAATCGTTCGAAGCGACCGAAATTTTTGCCCGGCCACCCGGTTCGCGGGAGGCACCCATAATCTTTACGATACCTTCGGAGATTTCGGGAACTTCTGTTTTAAAAAGATTGATCAGGAAGTCGGCATGTGTTCGGGTAAGAACAATCTGAGGTCCCCGCGTATCGTGGAGAACCTCCAAAATATAGGCTCTCAATCTATCGCCCCTTCTGTAGGTTTCCTTTGGGATTTGCTCCCGAGTCGGCAAGACACCTTCTGTTTGACCCAGATTTACGATGATATCACCTCGATCCACCCGTTGGACGATTCCATTGATTATTTCACCTTTCCGACTGATGAAACTGGAATAAACCGCGTCTCTTTCGGCGTCCTTCATTTTCTGAATAATGACCTGTTTGGCCGACTGTGCGGCGATTCTTCCAAAGGTTGAAGTGTCCATTTTGGTGCCGATGCTGTCTCCAATTTCACAGCCCGGATCAAGCATACGTGCTTCTTCAAAACCGATCTGAAGATCCGGTTCCGTGATCTCTTCCGCCACATCCTTAAACTGAAAAACCTCGATTTCTCCTGATTCTTCACTATACCGGACGTCGATATCAATTTCGCTCCCAAATTTTCTTCGGGCAGCCGATCGGAGCGCCTCTTCAAGCGCTTGAATCAGGATTTCCCTGTCAATGCCCTTGTCGCGGCTGACCTGATCAATGACACGCTTCACATCTGCTATAAACATTTATTTTCTCCATGATAATTTACAAGCCGTGCCCAGGCAATGTTTATGAATGGAATCGCAACCGTCTTATTACCCACCAGGAGTTGAACATCTCCATCTGAGATACCCCGAAGGGCACCTTTGAAATTTTTTTGCCCATCAAAAGATTGTTTGGTTCTTATCCTTGCTACTTCCCCTTTAAATCTGGCAAAGTCACCTGCTTTTCCTAAGGGGCGTTCCGGTCCGGGAGAAGAAACTTCAAGGCGATACGATGTTTCATTTTCAAAATATACATCCATAAGATCGTTTACCTGTCGACTTACACGAACACAATCATCAAGCGTAACCCCTTCGTATTTATCGATATATATCCGGAGTACTCTACCTACGGGTTCCCGATGGTATTCAATATGTACCAGTTCCATCCCTTCGACTTCGCACATGGTTTCGGCAAAACCTTTTACCCTATCAATCATTTCCTTTTCAGAATAGGAGGGAGTCGCCGAAAAATCAGGCTTTGATCTTTTTACTTTTTTATTTTTTCTTTGATCTTTTACCACTTGGTTCATGTTTCAGTTAAATCCAAAAGCACAAAACGGGCTATTGCCCGTTTCCTTTCATCCAGGTAGATCTTTTGTCGTGAGTAAAAAATTACCTTTTCATAAAGACAACCATCAGAAAGAAGTAGTTACAAACCACATTTACATAACTAAAAGCTCTACCCAACCATCCCGGACAAATGCAAAAACGGACGTCCATGGAGCGGGCAACGAGATTCGAACTCGCGACACCAAGCTTGGGAAGCTTGTACTCTACCAACTGAGCTATGCCCGCCCGAGTAAAACAGGATATTCCATAAAATTTTTCTTGTCAATACGTTTAACAAATTATTTTTATTTATATAATTTGCGGATTTCGCACTCCCCCAAATCACCGGAGCGTTGTATCCGGCCCACGCTGGAGATGGGTTTTTGTAAAATCAAAGAGAAGAGATTATAAGTATTACAGATGTCATGTATATTGAACCGTAAAAAAATGTTTATATCTTGATATTTTCAGATTGGGATGGTATAGTAAACGATCAAGTCAAGTTAAGCGATCATTGAGTTTTTAGGGATTTTTGTGTGGGGATGAAATCAGCAGTTTTTTCAAAATTGGCTATTAAAACCGGTGTTGCAACCATTTATGATATTGATAGATATCGCTCAAAATCCCAGGAGGGTAAAATGAAAAAGAAAGTTATTTTTATAGTTTTGATCTTGTCCTTTATCTTTGGAATCCACCCGCTGTATGCTTCAACCCAGTTAAAACGGCTCGGGAACAGCCCCTTTTACAAAGCCGATGACCTGCAAGCCGAAGCGATTTATCCGATTATAATTCAAAATAAAGAGAATGCCAAGACCGGTTTCATAAAAGCCGGGGCCATCAACCTGTTTCATCCGTTTATGGAGCAACTCAAAACCGTAAAAATTGATGCGGTTCAAGTCCCACCCGGTGAAACCTTCATGTGGATGATCTTTAAAAAAAAGAAAAAGGTTTTCGTATTAAGCGATGTGGAATGGGCAGGGAAAGATCCCTTTGAAGCATATCGGTTTGTTATTGAGCACAATAGACGGGCCTATGAATTCATTATTCCTAAAATCTGTTTTAATATTGCATTAAAGAGCGTTACAGATATTCCGGTAAAAGCACCCGTGAAAACCGAACCGATTAAAACTGAACCGAAAAAAGAGGTGGCCAAAGTCGTTGAAGCCCCGAAGAATCAGCTCCCGCAATGTAATTTAACGGTTTCACCACAAAGGTTTTTAGCCGGAACCACCGTTATGTCTGACGCGTCAAAATCGGTTGATTCTGATGGAAAAATTGTATCTGTTACCTTTACAATTATCGACCCCAAAGGGAGTATCGTGGAGGAGAAAGTTGTTGAAAATGCACCCTTTATTTACAAAACGAAAATGAAAAAGACCGGTGTTTACAAGATACAGGCAACGGTAAAGGATGATGCCGGGGATGAAAGCCTAGTGAACAGTTGCACAAGAGAAGTAACCGTTTTAAAGAGAGGCTTTTTTGTCGGAGATATCGGTCTGTTGCAACAATTTGACCCAGCAACATTTTTAACAATAAGAGTTGGATATATGCATAAGTTTAATGAGAAAGTTGCTATAACGGTGTTGGTGGGAGGTGCTCCCTTACTGAACGGCCGCAGTGATAATCCGGCAACCATAGGGGACATAAAGCTCTCCTACTACCCGGTGCCCAGATTCTTTCTCAGTGCGGGTATCGGTATGTGGCATACGACGTTTAAGACAAGAACCGATTTCATCCTGGATACCGGCTACCAGCTCACCAACAATCCCAATGGGCCCAACTTTTCTATTTATCTTGAAGGAAGATCGGCATTTGATGAGTTTGATGACATATCAGGACTGGGTAGGTTCGGTGGCGGTATCCGAGCCCATTTTTAAGAGGGAAAAATAACGGTAAAACGATTTATTTTTTATTTTCTTTAAGCAGTGCGCGGATGCTTTCAAGTTCCGAACGAATTTCATGAAGTGTATGAGCGGACATCTTTTCCTCGCTGACCTTTTCAACACCGCGCAGGTGTTGTTTTGCACCCTGAATTGTGAATTTTTTATTGTAAAGAAGATGTTTGATTTTAAGGACCAGTTCAACATCTTTTTTTCTGTAAAGCCGTTGACCTGATGGAGTTCGCTTCGGTTTAATCTTTTTGAATTCAGTTTCCCAGAACCTGAGAACATATGTCGGAACATCTACAATTACACTGACTTCACCGATCTTGTAATACAGTTTATCGGGAAAATCTATTTGATAGGGTCTTTTATTTTCCATTTTATTAAAATTTAGACACAATATCAAACCGGAAACGTTGCATCAAACGATTTCAACAGTCGATCCGAAATTTTTTGATGAACCTGATTTACTTCTTCATCCGCTAACGTTCTGGAATTTGACCGATAGATGATTCGAAATGAAATACTTTTCTTGTTGTCGGCAATCGGATTGCCTTCGAAAATGTCAAAAAGGAAAGTGTTTTCTACCAGCTCTTCTTGGGCGTCTTCAACGCATGCCATTATTTTTCCTGATGCGATCTCTTTATCGATAATAATCGTAAAATCCCGATAAACAGCTGGGTATTTTGGAATCGGCTTGGATTGTTTTATTTCAGGTAAAAGCAGAAACAGCGAATCTAGATTGATTTCGGCAATGTAAACGGTTTGCTTCAATCCGAAATTTTGAAGAATTTTTGGCGTCACCATTCCCACCATACCGATAGGTTCCTTATTATAAAGAATTTGGGCAGTTTCACCTGGCCGGGTGTAATCACAATCATTGTCCGACATTTGAGTGAACAAAGTATCTGTAAAATTCAAGCCTTTGAAAAGTCCTTCGATGACCCCCTTGATGTCAAAAAAATCACAAGGTGTTTCCTTTGAATGCCATGCCGGATCCGATCTTGTTCCTGTCCAAAGAATCGCGACCATCTCTTTTTCATCAGGAAGGTTTTCCCTGCCGACGCTTATAAATATTTTGCCGACTTCAAACAGTTTTAAGTTTTTAACCTGCCGGGAAATATTGCCTTGGACCGTCCTGAGCAGACTCGGAATTAGGGAGGTCCTCATCGTTGCCTGTTCTTCGGTTAATGGGTTTAAAATGTCGACCAAATTTCTCCTCGGATCTTCCGGCCCGAGTCCGATGTGGTCGCATGACTCTCTAACATCAAAACTGTAATTGATCGCCTCCGAAAAGCCGAAACCGATCATGAGGCGTTTGATCCTGTTCCTTAAATACAGCAGCCTATTTCGCTGCCTTCCATCGGTCGGCATCAGAGGGAAGGTGGTGGGGATGTTGTTGTAACCGGCAAGACGCGCAATCTCTTCCATGGCATCTTCCGGTCTCTCGATATCAACTCTAAAATCAGGCGGAACCACCGCCAGATTATCCTTATCAACAGTGTCGACGCTGAATTCGATTGATCTTAAAAGGTTCTTCATTTCATCCCTGTTGAGGTCGGTACCGAGAAGGCGATTGGTTTGTTTTGTACTCAAAACGATTCTTTTTTTGGGGATCGCCGAGGGGTATTGATCGACAATTCCTCCCATTAACTTGCTATTGCTAACTAGTGTCATAAGTTGAGCGGCTCTGTCCAGTGCTTTTATGGTGCCTTCAGGGTCTACACCACGCTCAAAACGGTAGGAGGCCTCGGTCGCCAGGTTTAGTTTTTTTGATGTTCTTCGAACGCTAAGCGGGCTGAAGTACGCGCTTTCAATCAGGACCCGGGCAGTATTTGTTTCGATCTCAGAGTTAAGACCGCCCATCACCCCGCCGATGGCAACTGCCTTTGCTCCATCGCAGATCATCAGTGTTTCGGAAGAAAGAATTCGATCCTTCTGATCAAGAGTGGTAAAAATTTCTCCCTTTTGTGCCACTCGGACGACAATTCTGTTTTCTGCCAGTCTATCCAAATCAAATGCATGAAGCGGTTGACCGGTTTCCAACATCACAAAGTTGGTTACGTCAACGATATTATTTATCGGTCTTAATCCTATTGAAGTCAGCCGATCTTGAAGCCAGAAAGGGGAGGGCGCTACAGAAACATCAAATAAAAGACGGGCCGCGTACCGAGGGCAGTGGTCCGGTGCTTCAATTTCAACGGATGTAAACTTGGAAATATGATTTTCAGATTCAGGAAGATGGATATCCGGATACGCTAATTTCGTTTTCTGAATTGCCGCTATTTCCCGGGCGATGCCCATAATGCTGAGACAATCGGATCTATTCGGGGTGAGGTCGATATCAAAAACCATATCTGAAAGTGCAAGTGCCTTCGCGAGTTTGTCTCCTATCGGCAACTGTGGGTTGAGGGCCAAAACACCGCTCTGATCAGTACCCAGCCCCAATTCTTTTTCACTGCAAATCATACCTTCAGAGGTTACCCCACGAACAACTGTTTTTTCGAGGAGTAATCCATCTGGAAAAAGCGTACCCGGCAGGGCAACCGGTACAATCATATCTTTTTCGAGGTTAGGAGCGCCGCATACAATTGAAACCATTCGGTTGCCGATATCTACATTGCAGATCTTCAACTTGCCCGCATTAGGATGGAGGTCGATATGATTCAGTTTTCCCACAAAAACGCTGTCCATGTAATCATAGCGGTCTGATAAGGATGCAACTTCCAGCCCCACCATGGTTAAGGCATCGGCAAGTCGATGGATCTCCATTTCAATCGGAACATATTCTTTCAGCCAACTTAAGCTAACTTTCATATCAAAACTGTGCTAAGAATCTGAAATCATTCTCAAAAAATTTTCGGATATCGTCGATACCATACTTGAGCATAGCAATCCGTTCAACGCCCATTCCAAAAGCAAATCCAGTGTAGCGATCGGTATCATATCCCACTTGCTCAAACAGTGCTGGATGAACCATGCCTGAACCTAGCACTTCCAGCCACCCGGTTTGGGAACAAACCCTGCAACCTTTACCTCTGCACATCACACAAAGAATATCCACCTCAGCACTCGGTTCAGTAAATGGGAAAAAACTGGGTCGGAATCGGAGGCTGGTGCGATCATCAAACATCTGATGCACAAAAGTAGTCAACGTTCCTTTCAGATCTCCGAAGGAGATATTTTCGTCCACCAAAAGTCCCTCCACCTGATGGAACATGGGGGTATGCGTCAGGTCCGAATCTCGGCGGAATACTTTCCCGGGCACAATCACCCTCACCGGCGGGGGCTGATTTTCCATGGTCCGGATCTGAACAGGTGAGGTATGGGTCCTCAAAACGATATTATCGGAAACATAAAAGGTGTCCTGCATATCACGTGCAGGATGGTCTTTGGGAATATTTAATGCTTCGAAATTATAAAAATCGGTTTCTACTTCGGGCCCTTCGGCTATATCAAAACCCAGCCCCGTGAAAATATCGCATATTTCCTCGTTAATCTGGGTAATGGGATGCAATGAACCGGGGGTTGCTGTTCTTCCGGGTAAAGACACGTCAATCCGATCATCGATCGTCTGGACGCGTGTTTGAAGTTGGATAAGGGCAGCTTTGAAGGCTTTATCGAGCGCTTTTTTTATCTCATTTGCTTTTTTTCCGGCTGCCGATCTTTGTTCAAGGGGAAGTGCAGAAATATTTCTCAGAAAATGAGTCACAACGCCCTTCCGACCCAAATAACGGTTGGAAAGGGCTTTTATTCCCTCGACATCAGATGCAGCGCCAAGTGCTTTTAACGCCTCATTTTCTATCTGTTCAATTGGTTTTCCCACCTTGAGTGATACCCTTGGTAACCAGACCAGGATTCAAATAACAAATCGCTTTTTATTTTTTAATCGGGATTATAACTGCTGTGCGGCAAGGTTGGCAATATGCGTAAATCCGGATGGATCGGAGATCGCCAGGTCTGCAAGAACTTTACGATCAATCTCAATACCGGCCAATTTTATACCGTGCATAAATCTGCTATAAGAGAGGTTATTCATTCGTGCTGCAGCATTAATCCTGGTAATCCAGAGCCGCCGAAAATCACGCTTTCGTACCCTGCGATCTCGATAAGCATACATGAGGGCTTTGTCCACCGCACCAGTTGCTGTACGAAATAGTTTGCTACGGGCCCCGCGGAATCCCTTGGCCAGCTTCAAGACCTTCTTTCGACGTTTTCTTGCTTTGAAACCCCTTTTTACTCTCATTATTTTACTCCTAATAGACAGCCGCTATCCGTTCGGAAGAAGCAGCTTTATCATTTTTTTGTTCGATTTGCTGAGAATTTGACTTTGCCGCAAAGACCGTTTGCGCTTGGTGGTCTTCTTGGTCAATATATGGTTGGCATGGGATTTTGAAAAAGTGAATTTGCCCGTGCCTGTTTTTCTGAATCGTTTTGCAGCAGCTCGATTTGTTTTTATCTTTGGCATTTTTTCTCCTTGTCTTTCCAAAAATAGATGGCGTGAGCACCCCCCGTTTATAAGCTCACGCCACTTTTCCTGATACCTGAATATTTATACCTAACGTGTTAACATCTCTAGGTCAACAGATTTGTGTGTTGTCTGCAACAAAGTTTCAGGGGCAAAAAAAAGATTATTTTGGCGCCAGAATCATCATCATTGTCCGGCCCTCAAATTTGGGTTCTTGCTCTACAACTGCGACCTCTTCTGTCTGTTCAGCAATTTTACTGAGCAAATTCCTGCCGAATTGGGAAAGTGTAATTTCGCGCCCCCTGAAAATCACCGTTACCTTAACTTTATCTTTTCTCCCAATAAACTTCTTTATATGACCAATTTTAACCTCGAGGTCATGTTCCCCTGTTTTTGGGCGTACCTTGATTTCCTTTACCTGAAAAGTGCTCTGTTTTTTTTTGGCCTCCTGTTTTTTTTTGGTCTCTTCATATTTATGCCGACCATAATCCATTATTTTGCAAACAGGTGGAGTTGCGTTGGGAGAGATTTCCACCAGATCAAGGCCAAAATCAGCTGCAGATGCAAGTGCTCTGTGAGTTGGAATAATACCGATCTGATTGCATTCTGGATCTATGACTCTCACCTCTTTTGCCTTTATATTCTGATTAATATTAGTTCGGTTTTGTCTGTTTTGTCGCCTCGGTATAGCTATGCCCTTCACCTCCTATTGGTCGTAAAATTTTTTTAATATCAACATGTCATTCAAACAGAATTTTGAAATAAATAACAGTTATATATATAATTCCATTAAGAAATGCAAGTGAAAAATGAAAACAAAATAAACGTTCCATCAAGGCGACGGTATTAGAAATTGGGAAAATTGTTATTTACTTCATTTCAACCATCTGAAATAAAACGATGGCTGTATAGATTGATTATCTCTTAAAAAGATCATATTGCTCTCTAAATGACCATTTTGGGGCGTTTAGATAGGTGATACTAAATTTCAAGAACTCGTCGTAACCTCCTCAAACAGCTTGAAATTCTTAACGTACCACCTATCAAAATGCTTTATTCCAAAATGCTCAAAGTCGTTCGCAAATGACTTTTTATGAGACTGTCAAGATTCAGTTTAAAATAATATGTCGGATAGACCAAAACAAAGGAATTTTTAATTTTTCCTTTACATGTAGTTTAAACAAGGCCTTGATGGGATGAAAGGAGTTAAAATGATGCGACCGTTGATCGGAATTACTTGCTCAAGAATGGTCGGAGGTGCCTGGAGTCAGAATTCTCCAGGCCATTTTATGGACTATAGTTTTGATGAATACAGCAGCGCCGTTCATCACTGTGGGGGAGCTCCGATCCTCATCCCAATGGCTCAAAATCATGAATCACTACAATCGATCTGTGAACGACTCAATGGTGTCATTTTAACCGGCGGACCGGATGTTGACCCGCATTTTTACGGTGAAGAACCTCTTTCGGGATTAGGTGAAATAGATGAAGCAATAGACGTAACTGAGCTTGCGATTGTAAAAATAGCCCTTAAAAAAGATCTTCCGATCCTTGGCATTTGTAGAGGGATCCAGGTGCTGAATGTCTCAGAAGGGGGAACGCTCTACCAGGACATTCCGAGTCATGTGAAAGAGAGCATTAATCATCTTCAGAAAAAAGACAAGCGCGTCAACACTCACACTGTCCATATAGATGGGAATACGGTTCTCCACTCGATTTTCAAAAGAAGAAAAATAAGGGTCAACAGCAGACATCATCAGGCCATCAAGGATCTGGCGCCAAGTCTGATTGCAACGGCATGGGCCGAAGGCGGCCTTATTGAGGCGGTCGAAAACCAATCAAAATCTTTTGTCATCGGGGTACAGTGGCATCCGGAAGGGACCTGGGAAAAGGATACTTTCTCAAAAAAACTTTTCCATTCATTCATTCGAGCTTCAAAATCGGCTTTGAAACAAAAGTCTTAACTTAGAAGATCTAACGAGCCTTGGCGGTGTTCGCTTGAAACTTTGGATGATGGATCAGGCCGGTTTTATCAGACCCATGAGTTCATCTCTTACATCGTCAATAAGTTCATAAAACCACGACAAATCCTCCAGCGAAAGACGTCCCGCCTTTCTCTGAGATTCCGTACCATCTTTTTTTACAAATACCCGGGGACCTATCTGGAGTTTTGGATCACCATCTCCATATTGATTGATCGAAATAACAAGTCCGGTCTCCTCGCATCTCCATTTTTTTAAAACCGTATCCTTTTCAGGATCAAACGCCATAATTATCCTCCCGGTTTAATTTAGTCAAAATTTGAGTGTTACGCTTTACGATCCACCTTTCGGCAGGGTTCATCTTTCGATACCTTCTTAGGCGCTTCACCAAGATCTGTCAAGAGGTCTGGAGGTAGGAATAGCTAAAAGTTGTTGTATACGAACAACTTTATCATCAATCGATCCTAAATTTTAAGGCAGAATAGCGAGGTGAACAAAATCCTGAAGTTCTTGTCCTCGCAGAATATATGGAACATTCTTCTTTCAAGAGGCGTTGATAACTGTTGCTTTATTATTGGGAATCTGAAGGGATATCAAAAGGAGTTAAAGCGATGAATAGAGCAGAGAAAATTTATAAAGATATCATTGCGTTGCCGATCGCAGAAAGGGAGAAAACGATACTAAGAAACGGTACCGCAAACCCGCGAACGATCCTTTAATTGTGAAAAATAGCCTGAAAGGGCATGATATGTTGAAGAAAGATTTGCAAAAACATTTCGGATTCAATCGGTTTTTAAAGGGCCAAAAAGAAGTCATCCGGAAAGTTCTGGATCATCAATCCGCTGCCGCTATCTTTCCGACCGGCGCCGGCAAGTCCCTCTGTTATCAACTACCTGCGATGATATTGCCCGGCATGACATTGGTGGTATCCCCCCTGTTGTCCTTGATGAAAGATCAATTGGATTTTTTGCTGGGAAAAAATATCCCTGCCGCACGTCTGGATTCGACGCTCGGAAGAAACGAATATAATGCGACTTTGGAAAAAGCCGAAAACAGCAGATTGAAAATGCTGATGATTTCAGTGGAACGGTTTAAAAATGAACGATTCCGATTCCACCTGAAAAAGATGAACGTCTCGTTGTTGGTCATTGACGAGGCCCATTGCATCTCTGAGTGGGGGCATAATTTTCGTCCGGAATATCTGAAACTGCCTGATTATCAAAAGGAATTCAAAATAGAGCAAACGTTGCTGCTGACCGCAACGGCAACGGAGCCGGTCATTGAAGACATGTGCGGTAAATTTAATATTCTTAAAAAAAATGTGTTTGTTACCGGATTTTATCGTGACAATCTCTTTCTGCAAATATCGTCGACGGCTGCATCCGAAAAAAAGAACAGCCTGCTTCAAAGAATTCATGAAACACCGAAAGCCCCGACCATTGTCTATGTTACCCTACAGAAAACAGCTGAAGACATCTCTGAATTTCTTTGCGCAAATAAACTCGATTCACATCCGTATCACGCCGGGATGGAAAATAATAAGAGGGAGCAGATTCAAAATGAATTCATGGATGGGACTTTGTCCTGTGTCGTTGCAACCATCGCTTTTGGAATGGGCATCGATAAGAAGGATATTCGCAGAATCATTCATTATGATCTGCCAAAATCGATCGAAAACTACAGCCAGGAAATCGGACGCTCCGGAAGAGACGGTCTGCCCGCTTTATGCGAAGTGTTCGCCAATAGGGACAGCATTCATGTTTTGGAAAATTTCATTTATGGCGATACGCCGGAGAAACCTTCGATCTTTGAATTACTTCAAACCATTAAAGAGAATAAAGGTTTTGTCTGGGAAATCAAAATAACAGCGCTTTCAAATGACCTAAATATCAGAATTCTTCCCCTAAAAACATTGCTGGTTTATCTGGGAATGGAAAAAATCGTTCGACCCAAGTTGACCTATTTTGAGCAATATTCGTTCAAATACCATATAGAGCCGGTAAGTATCATCAACCATTTTTTTGGGGAAAGAAAACAGTTTGTTGCAGCGATTTTG
>Ga0255051_10000552_pt1 | contig 13761 bp, 13 predicted proteins | sample JV7_2_9_MG_FD_181719 | JGI IMG/M metagenome (GOLD analysis project Ga0255051, IMG submission 181719) | Seawater microbial communities from Jervis Inlet, British Columbia, Canada - JV7_2_9 | ecosystem: Environmental > Aquatic > Marine > Inlet | place: Canada: British Columbia | collected 2016-10-06
CAAACCCTCTGCCATCATGTAGCCAATGCCACGGGAGCCGCCGGTCACCAACGCAATCTTGTCCTCGAGGTTGAACAGCCGGTGGAAATCGAGATTAGACACGAGCGCGCTCGGTGACCTCGTGTTGCTGAAGATAATCCAGAACTGTTTTTGTTTCTTCCGGCGAGAGTGCGTTCAATTCGCCAAGCAACAATTGCCGAAACCCGTCCACCCCCATTTCGTCAAGGATCTCGAACGGCCCCTTATCGAGTGTCATTCCGACGCTCCAGGCCCGGTCGATTTCCGCAGAGCTGGCGATATCTTTCGATGCCAGGAGTATTGCGTTGCCGATGAGCGATTCGGTCATCGCGAGATGTGGGATCGGCGAATCACCCTCAATATCGACAAAGCCCGATTGTTCGAATTCGGGATTTGGATAACTGTAAAAGCCTTTGCCGCTCTTCGTTCCATACTCGCCCCGATCGAGGTAAGACTTGAGTAATACAGAGACCTTAGGTTCCATGGCACTGGCGTGCGGATCGGCTTCTCGATGCTGCCAGCCGTCGTAAACAACGTTTAATCCGAACAGATCCATCATGCCGAACGGGCCCATCGGTGCTCCACGATGCTTCATCCACGCCGCATCAACCTGCTGCTTGGTCGCAATACCTTCCACAACAAGAATAAGAGCAACCGTCAGTACGGGCCCCAACAGGGCATTCAATACGTAGCCCCGATTTTCTTTGTGCAACACGAGCGGCACGCAACTCATACTAATGACGTAGCGCTCGAGTATGTCGATGATTGCACCGCTCGTACGCGGACCACGAACGATATCGATCAATGGAGACCCATAGTGCGAATGCAGCGCGGCAAAACGATCGCCGCGCTCGACAGCGTCTTCGATATCAGATACCAGAAATCCAGAGGTGTTCGTCGTCAAAATCGCGCTTTCCGGGCACAGTTTGTCCAACTCGCTGTGTACGTCGCGCTTGATGGCCAGATCTTCAATGACGGACTCGCTAATGAGATCGGCGCCGGCTACTGCCTCCTGAAGATTCGGTTCGCAGGATATGCGTGTTGCGCTCGCTTCGAGTTCATCGTCAGAACAGTAGCCGCTACCGACGAGGTAGATGCCCATTTCACGATGTTTGTCCGCCACCTGTAGAAGACTTTCGCTCGACAGGTCATGGAGAACGACGTCGTAACCAGAGATGGCCGCGACCAGGGAATTGGCACAACCCATAGTGCCGGCGCCGACATAGCAGACTTTGCTGATCTCTTTGATCGTCATCGCAACACGCGTGACATGCGGTCCGGCAGGAACAAATTGCTGCTACCTTTGAATATCAATGCCGGGCGATGCTCCAGAACCGGCAGGTCTGCCAATGCGTTGACGATATGGAACTGAGTCGGGTTCTGCTGCCAGGTCAGGTGTTGCCAGTCGATGCTTCCCTCTCCTGCCCAGGCCTCGGTAATACGATTTTCCTGGGGAAACAGAGTCGGCTCACTGATGGCCGCACCCAGCTCCCCGACTTTCGGCAGGTAACGCCAGCCCATTGGGTTGTTCTTTTCTTTTTCGGCCTCCATGAACGCGGCAATCTCCTCCGGCGTTATCGCGACCGGACTGGCAATTTGCATGTCCAGTATTTTGCTGCCGAAGTGGCTCGCAGAGCATCGCCAAACATCATCCACAACTTCATGATCGGGAATGTCCGCGAAGATCTTGGGGATACCCATCATCTCGCGACCCGTAAGAATCGGATCTGCGAGGTTCTCCCAAGTGACGAGGTTAAATTGCCCCTCGAGTTGATCGACTTCGCCATTGAACACGGCAGCGGCATTCACCGTGATCATGTTGTAACCATGCCCCGCCAGCCAATCGACTTTTGGGTTTCTGGCATAAGAAACCGTCACGACAGCCTCTTCGGCAACCTCGAATGGTTTTGGCAGGTACGCCGCAAGCTTGTCGCGATCAGTAACAAAGGACACCGCCATAGCGAGCTGGTCGTGGTACCAGAGCGCAGAAACACCCTCAAACTGTGGCAGAGTAAAATGAGCCGGCATCGTGTAGCGGCCATCAGGGTCAAATTCAAACACAGCAGTTCCTTCTAATGGGTTGAGCTTCACAGATCGAGTTTTGCGACGCACTCGGCCTGAATTTGTTTCTTAAAGATCTTTCCGGAAGCAATTCGTGGCAGACTTTCCTGACAAATCCAGATGTGTGCCGGTACTTTGAATTTGGCAAGCTTGTCGTTCAGGAACGATTTCATTTGCTCATCATCGATGTCGCTGTCAGACCGCGTGTGGACTGCGGCGCCGACGATCTCCCCCAAACGTTCGTCCGGAACTGAGAAGACCGCCGCTTCGAGACAGTCGGGGTGAGAGTAGATTGCTTCTTCGACCTCGGTACAGCTGACGTTTTCGCCGCCGCGGATGATGATCTCTTTGATTCGATCGACGATAAATACAAAACCTTCTTCATCCTGATAGCCAATATCGCCGGTGTGGAACCATCCGTTTTTGAATGACGCTTCAGTCGCGGCGGGTTGATTGAGGTAGCCGCTGACGATGGCCGGTGACCGCAAGCAAATCTCGCCACGTTCACCCAGTGCGACTTCATTGCCGTCTTCGTCGGCGAGTCGCAAGTCGACAAGCGGTGGTGTCGCCTGGCCTACCGAACCGGGTCGACCTGCGTAGTCATCATCGCCGATGATGCAGCCGACCGCGTTGGTCTCGGTGAGTCCGTAACCCGCCGACGGCTTTGCCCCGGGAAAACGCTCGATCAGTGTCCCGACCTGGTCGGAAGGTCTTGCGGCGCCCCCCGATGCGATTTCCAGCAAACTCGAAAGGTCGAACTCGTCGCGATGTGGGTGATTCATAAGCTCCATGGACATCGTCGGTACGCCGTTGAAGTGCGTAATCTTCTCCTCCTGGATTACCTTGAGCGCGTCGTCGATATCCCACTTGTACATCATGACGATCTTGCGCCCGATACCGAGTGAAAGAAGAAACAGGCTATTGAGGCCAGTCACATGAAATAGCGGCACTGTGAGGAGAATCGCCGCTTGCTCTTCCGGTTCCTGACCTATGGTGCCGGATGCTATTGCCACGGCTGTTCCTATAGCAAGCCACGTACCAAGTGCTGAGAGAACGTTACGCTGTGTTGACAGGACTCCTCGGGGTCGGCCGGTGCTACCGGATGTGTACAGAATAACCGCCGGGTCCTGGGGTTCTATGAGAACCTCAGGCAGTACTCCCTCGCCCGTAAGCAGCGGCTCAAGGCGATCGACATCATCGGGCAGGATTTTGCCTTCGGTCTCCATGCCAATCACGACAAGGACCGAGTCCTGCAGATGGGCCGCCAATTTTTGGTGACGCGCCGAATCGAGGATTATGTATTTCGCGTCACTGTCCTTCAGACCGTACGCCAGTTCTTCACCTTGCCACCAGGAATTCATCGGCACCGCAACGGCGCCGATCGACGTAATCGCCATGAAGCTGACACACCACTCCGGTGAGTTGCGCATCGCGATCGCGACTCGATCGCCCTTGGCGACACCGTATTGGCCGGCCAGAGCGGCACCGAGGCTCGCTACCTGATTCGCAACGTCAGTGAATGACATTCGCCGGTCGCGATCAATCAGGCATTCCTTATCGCCGTGCGATGCAGAGAATGCAAAGTAGTCCCGCAGGTTGTCGGGCAGTCCGCCAAAGACCTTCTGTGAAACACCGTCGATTTCCTGCTCGACAATCGGAAACGGCCCTTCCGGGCTCGTTACGCCTTCGATCGCTGCAAAGACTTCCGGGTAACGCATAACTCAATACCCTCCAAGTCGGGCAAATCGATCGGCATGGTAGTAGTAGTCTCCAAACTCCTGGCATGCAGCCGCGGCTCGCTTCATGAAAAAGCCGATATCGAATTCATCGGTCATACCGATGCCGCCGTGCATTTGTACAGCCTCGTTGACGGCCAACTTCGCGGTCTTGGCCATCTTGGCCTTGGCTGCACTTGCGAGCCGTGAACGAGACTCCGCGTCTTCATCCAATGCCTGCAGAGCTTTCAGCACGGTCGATCGGCACAATTCAAGCTCACAAAACAACTGCGCCGCGCGATGTTGCAGCGCCTGGAAACTGGCAACCACGACGCCAAACTGTTTGCGATCCTTCAAGTATTCGATAGTGCGTTTAAACGCCTCGTCCGCAAGACCCAGCAACTCGGCCGCAGACAACACAGCACCAATATCCATGGCTCTCTGCAGAGCTTGCCAGGCGGCGCCGGGGTCGCCGAGCAACGCACTTTTGTCGACTCGAACCTCGTCAAAACTGACAGTCGCGGCGATTCGGCTATCTGCATTCAGACTGCTCTGGCAACCGACCCCATCGGCGTCCTTAGCAACGACGAACACACTAAGCCCTTCAGAATCACCAGCGTTTCCGCCCGTCCGTGCGACGACAATGTAGTTACTGCATATGCCGCCATCAATCACATGGACTTTCGTTCCGCTGAGCACGTAGCTGTCCCCTTCGGGAACGGCCGCCATCGTCACTGCCAATGGATCGAAGCGCTGCGATTCTGAAGACGCAAGGGCGAAAATAGACTCGCCACTGCTGATAGCGGGCAGTAATGACGCTTTCTGATCATCGTTACCCAGTGCACTGATCAACGATGCACAGACGAATGCCGACGACACCAACGGCGACGATGCAAGCGTCCGTCCACATTCTTCCTGGACGACACCCGCGCCGACGTAACCAAATTCCAGACCGCCATACTCTTCAGCGATGGCAATACCGGTCCAGCCCATTTCGGCCATATTGTTCCAAAGTTCCGGAGACCATTCTTCACCGCTATCGCGCAAGTCGCGCAGCGCGCTAACGGGTGAACTCTCCTGGATAAAAGTCTTCGCCGAGTCACGCAGCATCTGCTGCTCTTCATTCAGTACCAAGGCCATGCTGTGCTCCCTTACGGTCCTTATCTCAACCCGGCATGCCGAGAATTCGTTTTGCAATAATGTTCAGCTGTATCTCGGAAGTACCGCCCTCGATCGAGTTGCCCTTGCTCCGCAACCATTCGCGTGCAAGCGTCGTCGTACCGTCTTCTCCCCACTGCAAAGCAGCGCTGCCGCCTATTGACATCAGCAGTTCATTTCTCGACTTGTTGAGTTCGGTGCCGTACAGCTTCAAAAGCGATGAAGCGGCGCCTGTGCCCTGCCCGGCCTTTGCCTCATCGATGACGCGCTCGACAGTCGAAGCGAATGCCAGTTCATCAATCTCAAATTCGGCAATGTCGCTACGTAACCCACCCTCACTGAGGCGGCCATTAGCGAGTCCAAGTTTCCGCGCTGCAGCCTGGCTGAGTGAATCCTCACCGGTCTTGGAGAGTCCAAATCCGCCGATCATTTCACGCTCGTGCGTGAGCAGGTATTTGGCGATATCCCAGCCCTTGTTGAGCTCGCCAACCAGGTTTTCTTTCGGCACTCTTACGTTCTCGAAAACGGTCTCGCAGAACGGTGAATTGCCGCTTATCAGTTTGATAAGGTTAGTTGATACGCCCGGGGATTCCATATCGAAAAGCAGGAAGCTGATGCCCTGATGTTTCGTCGCGTCGAAATCGGTTCGTACAAGACAAAAAATCCAGTCCGATTGGTCTGCATACGACGTCCACACTTTGGATCCGTTTAAGAGGTAATGGTCGCCTTTGTCTTCCGCCCGCATCTGCAGGCTCGCAAGATCGGAACCCGCGTTCGGCTCACTGTATCCCTGGCACCAGCGAATCTCGCCACGAACAATCTCAGGAATGAAACGCTGCTTTTGCTCTTCGCTCGCGAACTTGAGCAAGGCAGGCCCGAGCATGTCAATGCCGAAACTCTCAAGTGGGCGCCGGGCGAGAATACGCTCCATTTCCTGCTGCAGAACTTTCGCTTCCTCGCGGGACAGACCACCGCCACCGTATTCAACCGGCCACTGTGGAGCCGTCCAGCCACGCTCGGCCATGCGCTCCAGCCAGAGGCGCTGGTCCTCGTTCAGAAATTCGGCCTTGCGTCCGCCCCACCATGGATCCTTTTCTGACAGGATCGGCTGCCGCATTAGCGGGGGGCAATTCTCTTCCAGCCAGGCACGAGTCTGCTCACGGAAGTCATTCAGGTCTGCCACGTTGGAATCTCCAGAGCGTATTTAGAGGTTTTGGTATCAGCCTCTAAAATACGTCAATGGAGATTTCCCAAGTGTCACACGCGTGACATTGTCAGACCTTTAATCGACCAGAAATGAACTTTCGGAATTTTTCATCGTACGGCGGCCGAAGTACGGCGAGCAGGTCAGCGTTCGTTTGCGAATAAACTGCTTTCCTGTGACTGAATTCTTTGAAACCGTCCACACCATGGTACGCGCCCATTCCAGATGCGCCGACGCCACCGAACGGAAGATCCTCCTGCGCCACATGGAAGAACACGTCGTTAACGGTAACGCCGCCGGACGTCGTATTGCTCAGAACAAAATCGCGCTCCGCATTGTCTGAACCGAAATAATATAGTGCTAACGGTCGAGCGTGGTCGGAGATGTACGCAACTGTTTCCTTGATATCCGAGTACTCTTTTATAGGAAGAATCGGTCCGAAAATTTCGTCCTGCATGACCTTCATTTCATCTGATGTATTAGTAACGAGTCGTGGCATCGTCTTGTGATGTGCCTGACGTGTAAAGTCTTCGCTATTGGGGTTAATATCGAAAACTTCGGCTCCTTTCGATCGAGCGTCTTCCAGATAGGATTCGAGGCGCTCGAAATGACGCTGATTAATAACTGACGTGTAGTCGTCGCTTTTCAGAAGCCCATCCGGGAACATCGCGACTACGGCCTTATGAACCGCTGCCGTGAATTCGCCTGTTTTACCCTTTGGCAGGAAAACGTAATCCGGCGCCAGACAGATTTGTCCGGCGTTTAACAATTTACCCGTCATGATGCGGAGCGCGGCCTTCTCTATATCGGCTGACTCGCCAATGACTACCGGCGACTTGCCGCCCAGTTCGAGGGTCAATGGCACAAGATTGTCGGCGGCGGCTCGCATCACATGTCGTGCTACGGATGTCGCGCCTGTGAATACCAGATGGTCAAACGCCAATCCGGAAAACTCAACGCCAGTCTCAACGCCACCCGTTATCACCGCCACTTCGTCTTCTGCATAGTATTTGGCGACTAAGTTGGCCAACAGCTGTGATGTCTGCGGCGTCAATTCGGATGGTTTGATCATGGCACGATTACCGGCCGCCAGAACGCCAACGAGCGGCGCGAATGTCAGGCTTACGGGGAAATTCCAGGGACTGATGATGCCAACCACACCTTTCGGTTGGTAATGCACAGCTGCCTTCGCACCAAACAAACCGAGTGGAAACAACGGCGACCGCTTTTCCGGTTTTAGCCATGTTTTGAGGTGCTTCCTGGCGTGCTTGAACGCATCAATGGAACCACTGAGATCTGTATATCTGGACTGATCCAGTGAACGGTGCCCAAAATCCGCATTCATCGCATCACACAGCGCATCGCCGTTCGTGCAAAGTAAATCGATTGACCGATCAAGCCACTCGATACGCTTTTCTACGCCGGGTATACCGTCCCTAATACTTGCGGCTTGCTGTCTTTCGAAAATCGATTGCATTGTCATTTTTCATCTTCCGGTGGGGTGTCCTTGGGTTCGTTCGATGGCGAGTCATCAGCGGGCGCTACCTGTCCAGTAAACTGCTGGTACTGCTCAATCATCTGCTTAATCGCCTGATCCGGCGTCGGATACGGTTGCGTGAACGCATTCGCAAGGTGCTCTCGTATAAGGTCCTGCGATGCCAGCGACTGCAGTATCTGTTGTTCGAGATACGGCCCCATCATCTCGACGATTTTGTCTCCGTAAAATCGAATCAACTCCTCGAGCACCCGGTTAGTCAGGAGCGAGGCGTGTCCCTCGGTTTCCATTTCTGTGATGACCTGCAAAAGAACGCTACGCGTCAGGTCCTCGTCCGTTTTTGAATGCACAACCTTGATGGACTCTCGGTCGACGACCATCTGCCGAATCTCGGCCAGAGCCACGAACTTGCTCGTCTTCGTATCGTAAATACGCCGGTTTGGGTACTTCTTCAGTAGCCTCATCTTTATTCTCTCAATTTATATGCGATGCATAATATATAGTGCCAATATTATATAACATGTTGTTTTATATTTCATTATATTTTTTGCGTTTGCAGAAAAAATGCTTGACATGCCGCCAGTTGCTGCTATATTAGCTGCAATTCTTTTGCAACGCAAAAAAACAGGAGCATTAGCCATGACTGAAGTAACACCGGAAAACATTAAGCAATATATTGAAGACGCAACCGCCGCCTACACCAACGCCTGGAAAGCCCAGGCCGAGTACAACGACGGACTGGTACGACGTAACACCAAGGCTCTAACAGAGCTCGCCGATGCTCGTATCGCAAGCTTCAAGGAAATGCGCGATTCGACCACGTTCAACCAGGCGTTCGAAGCAAATATTGCTTTCGAAGAGAAGGTTCGTGAAGACCTCGTCTCCCTGCAGGAAGAGAACACCAAGTCGTGGGAAGCGCTGGTCGGGGAATTGACCGCGATCTACACGCCGGCCGAAAAAGCTGCCGCAGAAGAGAAGAAGCCTGCTGCGAAGGCAAAGAAAGCCGCATAAGTAAGAGTCGCTGTCGGCAGATTTTCGATCGCGAAGATCTGCCGACACTTCATCGGGCTTGACCTTAGGCCCAACCTAAGTTTATTTGGATCTGGATATGCAACAGATAAGCGGACTTGATGCGACCTTCCTGTTCACTGAAACGGCGAATGCACCTATGCATATCGGCTCAGTGGGGATTTTTGACCCGTCGACAGCGCCGGAGGGTATCGTTCGCTTCAAGCGCATTATCCAGACGGCGATGGAACGAGCACATTTGGCGCCCTACCTCAGACAACGACTTGTTGAGGTTCCGTTCAACGCCGATTTTCCATACTGGGTTCGGGATGAATCATTCGACCCCGAATTTCATATCCGTCATATGGCCTTACCAAAACCCGGCGACTGGCGACAATTGTGTATCCAGGTCGCACGATTACAGTCGCGCGCGCTGGACCGCTCGCGGCCACTGTGGGAACTGTACGTCATTGAGGGACTCGATAACGTAGAGGGAATCCCGCCGGGTTGCTTCGCGTTAGTAACTAAATTACATCACGCGGCGATTGATGGTGTGACCAGCCAGGCGATTGCAACCGCAATGTGCGATGCCACGCCAGAGATCAGAAAAGTCGACGGCGCAGAAGATTGGAAGGCTGACAAGCCGCCAACACCGCAAGAACTCACAGCAAAGGCAATTGAGCACAGTCTCACCCGGCCGCTACGCTATCTTGAGTTTCTGCAGAAGTCGGTCCCTACATGGACCAAAGCTATAGAAGCCGCCGTTAGTGGTGCCTTGACGCCCCCACCAGAGGTCCCACGTACTCGCTTCAATGGCGTCGTGTCGCCGCACCGCGTGTTCGAGGGAGTGACGCTACCTCTCGAAGAGATCAAGCAGATCAAGAATGCCGTCGGCGCGACGGTTAACGACGTTGTCCTCGCAATCTGCGCCGGTGCAATGCGCAAATACTTGGCAGAAAACGACGAGTTGCCAGACATCAGTCTGGTTAGCATGTGCCCGGTCAATGTTCGCGATCCCAATTCTACGGCGACTGGTGGCAATGAAGTTGTCTCCATGGCGGTGCCGCTACATACCAACATAGAAGATGCACAGGAGCGCCTGCAGGCGATTGCCAAGTCGACTCGAGAGGCAAAGGAATATACCAATGCTATCGGCGCCAAATCGATGGTCGAAATGGCCGAGTTTGTTCCCATGGAGCTCAGTATTATGGGCGCGCGCGTCGCGGCCGAACAAGGGCTCGCTAATTTCACAACGCCCAAATTCAATACTGTAATTACGAATGTGCCGGGCTCCCCGATCCCGTTCTACAGTAACGGCGCCAAACACGTGCGCGGCTGGGGTACGGGACCTTGCATCGATGGCAACGGACTGTTCCATTCCGTTGGCAGCTATTGCGGTGAGCTGAACATCGGCGTGACCTGCTGTCGCGCGATGATGCCGGACCCGTCGAGGTATGCAGAATTGCTGAAAGAATCGTTCGCCGAGTTGCTGCCCATTGTGGCGCCACCGAAAGCGCCGCCAAAAAAGAAAGCGAAGAAAAAGGGCCCGGAATGAACTATGTACTGAGAGAGAAATACCGGCCGCCGAGCGAGGCGCTGTATCTCACGGAGCCGCTAAGAGCCGGTCTCGAACTCGGTACACTGCACCTCGCGGAGCCCTGGCTGAACTCCCTACGAGGTGGCGATGGACATCCCGTACTCGTGATTCCCGGGTTTACTGCGGGCGATCGCTCCACCTCTGTTTTAAGAAATTTTCTTTCGTCGTTAGGCTATCTGCCGTGCGGCTGGAAACAAGGTGTAAATTTTGGCATACGCCGCGAACTGTTGGAGGGTGCCGGCGAGCTCTTGATGCAACTCCACGAGGAATACGGCTGCCGAGTCAGCATTGTTGGTCAAAGCCTTGGCGGAATTTATGCAAGGGAGCTGGCCAAACACCTGCCCGATGCAGTTCGTCAGGTCATTACGCTAGGCAGTCCTTTTAACGATCCGGACGGCGCGGCTTCCAGAGTGACTCACGTCTATAAGATGTTTAATCCTGATGATGAGACCAAGTCGGAACAGTTCCAGCACGAGGCCTGGCAAATTGGTACTGCGCCGCCGGTCCCGACAACATCCATCTACAGTAAATTTGATGGAGTATGTCACTGGCGTGCATGCATTCAGCACAGCGGGCACGACCAGATCGAAAATATCGAAGTCGTCGGAAGCCACACGGGAATGGGTGTCAATGCACAGGCGCTGTTCATTGTCGCGGATCGCTTGTCGCAACGTCGCAAAGAGTGGAAACCGTTTCACCCCGGCCGTTACTTCGGCATGTTTGACTGACGGGTATAAGCCCTTTACGTCGTTCAAGGGTCGTCACCTCGGCGACAGATGACGTGAGTTCATGTATGCGAGCATGGCGTATGACCAAAACAATCAAAGTTAGCGAACTCCCCTCCCTCGTCGGCGAAGAACTCGAACCGTCGTTGTGGATCGAGATCACCCAGGAACGCGTCAATCAGTTTGCCGAGGCGACCAACGACTTTCAGTTCATCCACGTTGACCCTGAGAAGGCTGCACAGACGCCTTTTGGTGGACCAATAGCGCACGGCTTCCTGTCGTTGTCGTTGCTGTCCTACTTGAATGCGCAAACGGCGATAGTTCCTGAAAATCTCCTCATGGGCATCAACTACGGGTCTGATAAAGTGCGCTATCTGATGCCGGTACGCGTTGGCAAACGCGTCCGTTCAAAGCAGACGATTCTCGAGGTTTCTGAAAAATCGCCGGGGCAGTGGTTGCTCAAGACTGCCGTTACTGTCGAAATCGAAGGCGAGGAAACACCGGCACTTGCTGCAGAAATTCTGTCAATGCTAGTTGTTGGCACACAAAACGAAGAGGCATAAAAATGAGTATTAGACTTGATGGGCAAGTTGCCATAGTTACCGGCGCGGGTCAGGGCCTTGGGCGTTGTCACGCCCTCGCATTGGCTGAGCGTGGCGCAAAAGTGATCGTGAACGATCTCGGTGATGAAAACGGCGTTTCAGCACACGCGGACGCCGTTGTCGCAGAAATAATCGCAGCCGGCGGTGAGGCAATAAGCCACGGTGCCAATGTCGCAAACTTCGAACAAGTTCAAGACATGGTCAAGCAAACTATGGACGCGTGGGGCCGAGTAGACATCCTGATCAATAACGCCGGCATTCTACGCGACAAGACATTCCAGAAAATGTCTCTGGACGATTTCAGGCTTGTGCTTGACGTTCACCTCATGGGGTCGGTCAATTGCACCAAGGCTGTCTGGGACATCATGCGCGAACAAGAGTACGGGCGCATTGTATTCACGACATCGAGTTCAGGCCTCTACGGAAACTTCGGCCAGTCCAATTACGGCGCGGCAAAGATGGCAGTGGTCGGGCTGATGAACACCTTACATCTCGAAGGTGCGAAGAAAAATATTCGCGTCAATTGCCTGGCGCCCGCAGCAGGAACGGCGATGACCGAAGGGCTAATTCCGCCGGCGGTCTTCGAACTTTTGTCGCCCGAGACTGTAAGTCCCGCGATTGTGTTTCTCGCCGCTCCGGATGCGCCTAGCCGAAAGATAATTGCTGCCGGTGGCGGCAGTTTCGCCGTATACAAAGGCTTCGAAACAGTGGGAGTGAACTTGCTCCCAGACACTGTTTCGCCGGAGGGTGTCGCGGCAGCTTGGGATGCCATCAATACTGAAACCGATATGCGGGAACTCGATGCAGGCTTCGAGCAGATCGGCAAATTCGCGCAGCAAGGCGCTGAGAAACTCGGCCTGGATCCGACCACCTAGGTCTGTTAAGGAAAGAAACATGAGAGAAGCAGTAATCGTATCCGCCGCACGCACACCGATCGGCAAGGCCTATCGCGGCGCATTCAATAACACCGAGGCACCGACACTTGGCGGCCACGCTGTCCGGCACGCCGTGGAACGTGCGGGCATTGATCCCGCGGAAGTCGAAGACGTCATCATGGGATGCGCGATGCCGCAAGGCACGCAAGGGATGAATATTGCCAGGCAGATCGCTCTCGCGGCAGGATTGCCAGTGACCACCGCCGGCATGACGGTGGATCGCCAGTGTTCGTCAGGCATGATGGCCATTGCGCTCGCGGCGAAAACCGTGGTTTGCGACAACGTCGATATCATGGTCGGTGGCGGACTGGAATCAGTCAGTCTCGTTCAGAACGAGCATCAGAACTTTTACCGGGCTGCTGACCCCCTGCTGCTTGCCGAGCACCCCCATATCCTGATGCCGATGATTGACACCGCTGAGGTCGTTGCCGACCGCTACGGTATTAGTCGCGATACTCAAGATCAGTACGCGCTGCAGAGCCAGCAACGTACAGCTGCCGCGCAGGACGCGGGTAAGCTCGACGATGAAATCGTTCCGATGCAGTCGAACATGGGTGTCATGGATCGGGAAACGAAAGAGATTTCTTTTCACGATACTATGCTCAACAAAGACGAAGGTAACCGCCCGTCCACAACCCTTGAAGGTCTGGCTGGACTGAAGCCAGTCCGGGAGAACGGAATAATCACCGCCGGCAATGCGAGCCAATTGTCTGATGGCGCGTCAGCATCCGTCGTGATGGAGGCGAAGCTCGCCGAGAAGCGTGGACTTGCGCCCCTCGGTATCTATCGTGGCACGGCCATCGCTGGTTGCGAGCCCGACGAGATGGGTATTGGCCCAGTGTTTGCGGTGCCGAGACTGCTCGAGCGAGCTGGTTTGACGATGGACGATATCGACCTCTGGGAGCTTAACGAGGCATTTGCCGTGCAGGTTCTGTATTGCCGCGATACGCTCGGTATCCCTGACGACAGACTGAACGTCAACGGCGGCGCCATTTCAATTGGGCATCCTTACGGAATGTCCGGTGCCCGCATGGTCGGCCATGCCCTCATCGAAGGAAAGCGCCGAGGCGCAAGGTATGTCGTTTGCACAATGTGTATCGGCGGTGGTCAGGGAGCAGCATCGCTGTTTGAGGTCGCGTAGAGACCTATATCGCGGTCAACTCTTCTTGTACGGGCATTGTTTCTGAGTCACCATCGTATGCATCTCGGGCAACGATCAATGCAATGGCGTCAGAAGAACCTC
>Ga0255051_10000554_pt1 | contig 13739 bp, 11 predicted proteins | sample JV7_2_9_MG_FD_181719 | JGI IMG/M metagenome (GOLD analysis project Ga0255051, IMG submission 181719) | Seawater microbial communities from Jervis Inlet, British Columbia, Canada - JV7_2_9 | ecosystem: Environmental > Aquatic > Marine > Inlet | place: Canada: British Columbia | collected 2016-10-06
CCGGTCGATGTCCGAGCCCGTAACAATACATTCGGTGCAATAGCGATAGGCTGACTCCGCACCGTCCGCCGAGGTATCGAAAGACATCTCCTCTGAAAACAGCAGCGACAGGTCAGGGGCCGGCGCGACACGGCCGTGCAAGATGTATTCGGCCATGCCAGACAACAACGTAACGAAACCCTTGGCGCCCGCGTCGACGACGCCGGCTTTCTTCAAAACGTCGAGTTGCCCGGTCGTGTCCGCAAGCGCTTGTTCAACTCGAATCACTGCATTTTCGACGACAGGTCGGAAGTCGCCTTCGCTCTCTTTTCCTGCCTGTCGTCTTACGCTGTTAGCGAATGCCGCGATAACCGAAAGAATCGTGCCTTCCTGCGGATCGGACAATGCGTCATACGCGTATTCGCCGCCAAGCGTCACCGCGCTGCCAAACGTATATGGCGTGAAACGATTCAATTCACCGGCCGAGTCGCTCATGCCCTGGAAGAACTGCGCGATGATAGCGCCGGAATTTCCCCGCGAGCCATCGAGCAAGACATCAGCGAAAGCAGCGAGCAGGGTGCCGAGATGTTTTTCGCCCGGACGAGTTAATAGCGGCAGAGCTGACCCAAGCGAAAGGCTCAGGTTCGTGCCGGTGTCGCCGTCGGCGACGGGGAAAACATTGATTCGATTGAGGAAGTCCTGTTCGTCAATGACGCGATGGATGCCGGAGACTACGGCGCTGGCGAAGTCATCGCCGTCAAGGTGTGTCGAGACCGGCTTATTCAAGTGATCGGAATCCTGCCGGCGCTTATTCGCGTGGCAGTATGAATTTGGTGCCGCGGTATTCGAGTATCACGCCGTCGCTTGTTATTTCCTCAAGGTCGGGGCCCTCATCGAGGCGGGAATTCTCCTGGTACTTGTTCATATTGATGAACACAAAACGCTCGCTGGGGACGTCGCTGTAAACATGAATGTCGACATGCAATTCGGGCAGCGGCAAAGTCCCGTTCGCGCGCAGTTCGTTCAGGGTCGGCAGGACGGCCGCGCGCGTTACTGGCAGGTTAGCGACTGACACCGACGGACGCTGAGTCCGCTGGGCCGTTTCGTTCGTTTGTTGAGGGATTGGGGCAGGCTCAGGCCCGGACGCCGCGGGATCGATTCTGCGGGCGTCGGCTACCTGATCAGAAAAAGACGTTGTGTCAGCAACCTCTGCAGGGGTTGGCGTAGTGGACGGCGGAATGTTCGGACTTATATCGGGTCGCAGCATCAGGCCGAGGACGACAACGACATTGATTGCGAGCAATGCGCCGAGAATCCATAACCAGCGTGGCGCGGCCGGTGCGTCGGAACTCGACGGTACAGTCGCAAACTCGGCGTCGGAATTTTCCTGACGTTCATTCTCAGATTTTTTCAACGCGTCGAGGATAAATGACATGCTTTAGTCCTGGGCCAGGCGAGGCGTTGCCAGACGCGGTATGTCGTCTATTGCAAGCATTGAGTTAACGATGATTTGTGTCTGTGTTCCCGCCAGGCCGTCGACGATTAGCCGATGATCGCGTTGGAATTCGCGTACGCGTGTAGCGAGTGCGTTGTCATAAACATCGGATTCCATCGGTTCGGCCCGATAACGTTCGTTAATGGCGGCAAGGCTCTCCCGCAACCAGACGACATTAGGTCCCGTCGCACCCGGAACGAGCGCGATAGATACGCCGTTAGGCGGTTTCCAGATCAACAGATATTGACCGAACCACAGCTCGGACACCTCCTCGAGTCGATGCGACACCTTCACTCCGGCGATCGACAACTCGGCGTGATCGCCCTGTATTGCGGTCAGCACCACGCGATGCGAATCGCCCCGATTGTCCGTCAGCGTCAGAATGGCCGGCCGGTCGAGTTGTCGCAAATTGTTCCAGGACCCACGTTGGCCCAGGCATGCGTAGCCCGTTGTCTGCGCAGCATTACAAGCGTTCGCTGCGTTGCTGTTGTCCAGGCCCCATATCTCGAGTAGCGTCGCGAGCGCCGTTTCGATATTGGTCAGGTCGCTTGCCAGTAGTAGCTGCCCGTCGAGTGATGTCTCAGGCTCTTGTGGCGGCTCGATGACAACAATCGCTTCGGGGGAGGGTTGCTGGACGGGAATTGTCGGTCTTGCCAACGGTATTTCCGTGGCGACAGGAGAAACATTCGCCTGTGATTCGACGGGCGCCTGGGTTTTCTGTTCCGAGTACAAAGACCAGGCACCGAAAACGACTAACAATACTCCGGCCGTCGCCAACACGGGCGTGCCCCATTGCAAAAGTGGCGAGGTGTAAGTCTTGCCGGATATTTCTGCAGCTGCGCGGCGCACAAGCGTACGCGTTACTCGACGCGATTCGCGACTGTAGGCACCGAGCAACGCACGGTCACAAATCACGTTGATGAGTCGCGGCACGCCTTGCGTGAGTTTGAATACTTCGCTTTTAGCGGCGCTGTCGAATATTTCTCCAAGCGCTCCGGCAACGCGCAGCCGATGTTCGACATACTCTGCAGTCTCTTCACGAGACAAAGGCTCGAGGTGGTAACGGCCTGTGATGCGTTGTGCGAGTTGGCGCAGGTCGGTGCGTGCAAGCAACTCGCGTAATTCGGGCTGCCCGATAAGGATGATTTGCAGCAATTTCTGTTTCGAGGTTTCAAGATTGGTGAGCAGTCGGACCTGCTCCAGAACATCGCGTGCAAGATTTTGCGCCTCGTCGACCACAACGATCGTACGGCGACCATCGCCATGAGCCGTAAGGAGATAATGATTCAGTGCATCGATCAAGGCCTTGCTGCTGTCTTTTTCATCGGGCGTCGAGACGCCGAGTTCTTCACAGATGGTTTGCAAAAACTCCAGCGCTGAAAGCTGCGGGTTCAAGATGACGGCAACATCGGCGTTTTCAGGCAAACGATTTTGCAACAGGGTGCGGACCAGCGTGGTTTTACCCGTGCCAACTTCACCTGTGAGCTGCATGAAGCCACCAGACTCGGTGACGCCGTACACGAGGTGCGCGAGGGCTTCGCCGTGGCGTTCGCTCATGAACAGGTAACGCGGGTCAGGCGTTATCGAGAAAGGTTTTTCGTTGAGGCCGAAGAAACTCGTATACATTTTTTGTCGCTGCTGGTGCTCGCCGCGCGGGTCTGCGCCCGGCCCACGATTCTACCTTATTCGGGGGGCCGCTATTCGAGGCGATCCGGGTCGGGCCGGTCCAGGGTGCTGGCGCGGCCAAGCGAGGCGTTGCCAAACTTCTCGCGGATCGCATCAACCGTCTTGTCCACAGGAGCCTCAGCCGCTGTGGTTTCCGCAAACAGGTCGCCTTGTTCAGCAGGTGCGAGCCCGGCGCCGCCAACCCCCAGCAGACGAATGCGGGCACCGGGATTGTCGGACAACCATTTTTCGAGCAAATCTCGGGCAATGGCATATATCTGATCAGTGCCGTTTCCCGCCGGTCGAAGCGTCTTCTGTCGGGTGAACGTACTGAAATCGGACTGCCGAATTTTTACCTGCACGCTGCCGGCTTGCAGGCCAGCCTTGCGCAGGCGCCTGGACGTTCTTTCGGTCAGACGCAGTAACTCGCGGTCCATTTCGCGTCGATCATCGAGATCGCGATCATAGGTTCCTTCGGCGCTGATCGATTTTTCGCCGCGTGATGACACAACGGGCCGATCATCAATGCCCGCGGCGCGGTTTTGTGTTTTCGCAGTGAAGCGGCCGAATATCGGTTCGATGTCGCGAATATCAGCGAGCCGCAGATCCTTGACGCTGCGAATGTCGACCTTGTGAAGTCGCTTTAGAGTTTCCTTTCCAATGCCGGGGATGACGGAGACCGGTAGCGGATCGAGCATCTTATGAACATTGCCTGACGTAATCTCGACGAGGCCGTCGGGCTTGTCCATGTCCGATGCGATCTTTGCGACCAGCTTGTTCTCGGCGACGCCGACGGATGCCGTCAGTTGCGTCTTTTCCAAAATACGTTGCTTGATCGCGGTGCCGATTTCGCGACCACTCCCAAAAAGTTTGAAGCTTGCCGTGATATCGAGAAACGCTTCGTCGAGTGAAAGACCTTCAACCAAAGGCGAAAATTCGCGAAACACATCGAATATCTGATCCGAGACGGCTTTGTAATTGGACATGCGCGGCGCAACACGCAGCAAATCCGGGCATCGTCGTCGCGCTTCGGCCATCGGCATCGCGGAGCGAACGCCGAACTCGCGGGATTCGTAACTCGCCGCCGCAACCACTCCGCGATTGTTGCCACCACCGACGACCAGGGGTTTACCGCGCAACTCCGGATTGTCGCGTTGCTCGACGGACGCGTAAAACGCATCCATATCGACGTGCAATATGCTGCGCAGACTCATCGGCCTAACTGCGGCGCTCGATAATGTAACGGGCCAGCCAGCGCAGCGGCTCGGCGGCATCGCCGAATTCCGCCAGACGCTCAACGCCGCTATTTAATAGTTCGTTGCAGCGCATACGTGAGACATCGATACCGAACAATGCGGGGTAGGTTGCTTTATCAAGACTCACATCGGAACCGGCCGGCTTGCCTATGACGTGGGTTTCTCCCTCAACATCGAGAATGTCATCCTTGATTTGAAAGGCAACGCCGATGTCGCGCGCGAACGCATCCAGAGCATCGGTTTTTTCCTGAGGCATACCGTCTGCGAGCAGACGGGCAGACATTACCGACGCATGAATTAGTGCGCCAGTTTTGAGCGCATACATATTTTCGAGTTCGTCTGCTGACAGTGATTCGCCTTCCGATGTCAGATCGATCGACTGGCCGCCCGTCATGCCGATCGAACCGCAAGCGTCGGCGATCAATGCCACAAGTTTTGTTCTTACGTCAGCCGAAGCATCGCTCATAGAAGCGACCACCGAGAAAGCCAGCGGTTGCAACGCATCAGCTGCGAGGATTGCCGTCGCTTCGTCGAACTGACGGTGAACGGTCGGTTTACCGCGCCGCAGATCGTCGTTATCCATCGCGGGCAGATCATCGTGGACCAGGGAGAAAGCATGGATGTACTCAATTGCCGCGGCAGGTGAGTCAAGCAAAGTCTCAGCTACTCCGAGACATTCGCCGCTCGCATAGACCAGCAACGGTCGGACACGCTTGCCGCCATTGAAGACCGCATAGCGCATAGCCTCGTGCAGCTGCACGGGCTGCACTTCGGCGCTCGGCAGGTCGGCATCGAGTTTCTCGCGAACCCGATCACTGTAGTACTCGATGCGGTCTTTAAAGTTGGCAGGCAATGCTGTCTCGGGTCAAATATTCGGGCTATGAAGCGTACACGATGACTGATATTGAAGCTTGGACATTACTGAATGAATTCAATAATTCAGGGATGAATGCGATGGCGCTCTATCTAACCGTGGCTTCCGGTTACCTGATCGTTGCCCACCTGGCGGAAAGCAGCCACTCGTCTGGTGATAAACTTAGCGGCTGGTGATGACCCGAAGCGGACATCGTCTATTTGGCATTTTTTCGTTCGAAAAGTATCTATTCTTGGAGGTCAATGTGACCCGACAGCATTGGAAAGACCTGTTGGAGGGAATTGGATTCCTGACGCTTATCTCATCCCTGATTTTCGTCGGGTTTCAGATCAGGCAAGATTACACAATCGCTCGCGCTGAAAACGCATCCGACTTTGACGATACGATGATTGAGTATGCGCATGTTATCAACTCTAATCGTGATGTCTGGTTAAGGGGATTGGAAGGCGCTGAACTATCCCTTCCCGATCAAGTGACATTTGAAACTGTCGCGTTTACCGTCTGGCAGAAGTTCTACGGCTTATACAGCCGCAACAAACTACTTGATAGAGGATCCGGAACGAAAGCCGCCAGACAGTTCGCCGGTGAACTTTTTATTTTCCCTGGCTTGCGACAATATTTTCTATCCCGATGCAATCACCGCGTGAGTATGGGTCAAACAGTTTCTTTTTGTGATGACGTAAGAACACAGCTCAAAAAACTCGACGATGGAATACTGCCCGCACCTGAGGGCAGATTGTACGTTCCGTAGGGTCCGCTTATGACCGAAAGCAGACGTTCGCTAGGATGTATACTGAACGTCTGGTAATGACCCAAAGCGGTCACCACGTGTTGTTCGGTTCGCAACCGTAGGCAAAATATTCTGAGCCATTCGCAAGAGATTTCGGCGCCTATGGATGACGAGGAAAAACAAAAAAACTACGATTTGGCAGCGAAGCTGATTTCGGAACAGAATTTTGCTGCGGCCGTTATCGTAGGAGCTGTAGCGACACTCCTTGCCGCAGTTGCCTACGGCATCATAGTAACTACATGGCCTTTTTCTTATGGTTTTGCAGCGGCAGGCATAGGGATTGTAATCGGACTATCGATGCAGTTTCTCGGGCGTGGAATCTTGATGAAATTCGCCGTAGTAGCTACGGTGTATACGATTACCGGTTGCATTCTCGGCAACTTGTTCAGGGTCGTAATGGGGCGAGCATCTGCGACCTCACCAATTGACGTTCTCAGGAACAATTCCCTATCGGTGCTCGCAGAGTGGTCAGTTCGGTACGTATCCTTGATCGATCTTGTCTTCTGGTTTGTTGCTGTCGCTGCTGCGGTATTTCTCGCCAAGAGGCCGCTGTCTCGTTCGGATAGATTAGCTATCGGTTTGTTCGAAATGAGAGCTTAGATCGTAGCAGCGCATTGAAAGCACTTTCGGCGGCCGCTTCTGGCCGAAAGCAGCCATTCAAAACCATTCAAATCGTAACTGCCAAGAAGCCAGCCTCTGAGTGACTCCTGTACGCTCGAAACCGGCCAGTCGCCTGATATGATGGCGAACGACTGCTTATGACCCAAAGCGGACATGGGCGATAAGTAGGTGTATTGCCGTCTTTTAGATGGGCATAGGTATGCTTTCTAGACTGATTTCCGGACCAGGCTAATTGAGAATGCGTCACGAAGACTTGATGAATTTCAATCGGATTGACGAGACCGAAAACCCGGACGAGTTCATTGCTTTCCTAGATACCGTCTCCAGGAATGAAGGCATCATGGCAATGAAACGCAGAACCTACGAATTGCTTGACGCTAGAGCTGGCCAGAGAATCCTAGAAGTCGGTTGCGGGACCGGTGACGATGCCCGGCAAATTGCGAAGATGATCTCTCCGGCAGGGAGCATAGTCGCAATCGATAAGAGCGAGGCGCTAATAAGCGAAGCTCGGAAGCGAAGCCGACGGAAGAATGATTTAATCGATTTCGTCGTGGGCGACGCCACAGAACTCGATCTGGAATCAGCGACATTCGATGCTTGCAGGATTGAACGCACACTGATCCATATTCCAGAACCCATTGCCGCAATGAGCGAAATGGTGCGGGTTCTTCATAGTGGCGGAAAATTGGTCGCCTACGAGCCTGATCTTGAAGCTTACGTCATAGATTCGTCTTATCGTGAACTGAGCCGCCGGCTTCTCAAATATTGGTATGGTCGATTGCAATGTGGTTGGGTTGCTCGTCACCTGCCGGCATTGTTCAAGGAGAGTGGCTTGGCGGATATCAATGTTGAGCCGCGAGCCATGATTTATGATTTTGACCTGGGAGGCCGCTCGTTTTATGGCACGCTGGAATGCGCTGCCGAGGCTGGTGTTGCGACGGTCGATGAGGTATCTGACTGGTTTGCGGATCTTGAACGTGCTCGCGATAACGGTACGTTCTTCTGCGCCAACATGGGCTATATCGTTTCCGGTCGCAAGCTGTAAACCGTTTGGAAACTGACTCATCGCAATGGCTGCTTGTGGCCGAAAGCAGACAGTCGAATGATAAACTGACGAACGGCCGCTATTGACCCAGAGCGGACATTCAGCTTTTGTCTGTTTTGTTAGCTTGCGATAAGGGGGAGATTGATAACCAGGTGGCTGTATTCTTTGGCTTCAATTTGAGAATTGGCTCCCGTGGCAAGAAGGCCAATCCTGATACGCTCATTCTATCCAGCGTAAGCACAATGCTTCGGGAGACTTCATATGAAAAAGATACTGATCGCAGTCGGGGCCGGCCTATTGATGGCTTCCAATGCTTTTGCCGAAACATCGCGTGAGTATCTTGAGTCATTTGACATTAACGACATTTGTATAGCGTATCCGAAGAATCACCAGGGTTTCTGGACTGCTAACGTCACGGACCCGGACGGCCATTATCATACCGTGATCGTGGGCTCCTATATTGGAAAGAACTCTGGACGTATCATAAAAATAAGCAACGACACTGTGGAATTAGTTGAGATCATCGAAGACGGCTTGGGAGGCTATGTTGAAAGGCCACTGACTCTTCAAGTGCCATGCCCCGGTAGGCACAGGGTATTCCACTCAAGTGACAAGCCCCCCTGCGCCAATTCCCCATCAGACGGTTCTCAGATTGTGTGGCTCGTGTACAAGGGGACAGAATCGATTCACCTCGGTTTGAGTGTTGGTGATCGTCGCGCGTGGCGGTGGGTCTACGCAGAGAGTCTAGAGATACAACCAGCCACTTCCGACGAGGCAAAGGAATTGAAGGAGGAGTACGGAGACGCCGACCTCTCCGGTTTCGCGGCGATGGTGACAAGCACGAGCTGTAAGAAGTAGCGCCGGTGACCGTGCACCGTGTCGCGCGCGACACGGCAGTACTCTAGCTCGCTGCCGAGCGCTGCCGGTTAGCGCGAACGTTAAACTCGCTGGGCGAGCGCCGCCGTTCACATCATGACTGCGACCGGCCGCTTTTGGTCGTAAGGAGACGTTCACCTGGTTGTATACTCAGCGGCTGGTAATGACCTAAAGCAGCCGGTCGAAAAACTAATGTCATCGAAAATATGATGCCTTACTCACTCCTCTGCTTAGCATGCCTCATAACGGCAACTGCCTTTTGGATCAGGGACACAGTTCCTTTCTTACGCGAGAATGACTACGAACCGAATCCGCGGTACATGTATTGGGTCGTGCAAATCTTTTGGCACTTCAAAATGGCGATGGTGTTTGCACTCGGCCCGAAGGGTCTACGCCCAATAGGCATATTCTTGCACGGAGCATTCCTAATTTTGGGTTTTGTCTTCTGGGTGCTGGCCTACAGATCCGGAGAGTTCGGCTAATACACTTCTGAACGGCCGCTCTTGGCCGAAAGCAGCCTCTCGCCATTCCTGGATTTCAGGCGTTTGAGCGACTGCTTTAGGTGAAAGCAGACATTTAATTACTATCTCTCGGATTATTCTTTGTCATCGACGAGGTAAGGCATCCTTAGCAATTCCAGGCGCTCCCGGGTCTTCTTTCGGTCGATGTTGAAGTGCAAGCCCAACAGGCCCTCGTTATTAAGGCCAAAGAAAAACTGAGCCTCGCCAAATTCTGCGAAGGTCAGAAGAGAGACGCGCCGTAAATGGCTTACCCGCTCTAAAAGACTGCCATCCTCGAAATTTATGTCGGGAAGCGGCCGCAGGAAATTGTTCGCATACGTAGTCGGTTGAAGATAGTTCGGCGATTGCGGCCTTGAGGCCCGCTCAAGATCCGCAAGGAAAGCTTCCGCGGCCGGCGTCAGTTTAGGCTGCTCGGGCTCGTCGGCGAAAGCGTTCGCCGATATCAGCATCGCGACTATCCATAAGCTGATCAAAGCTGTCCTGCGCATCACGTCACTCCCTGATCATGACGGTCATTCAATGTTGCCACAAACGATGGATTTTTTCGTCCGCCTGCGTCACGCAAACGACCCATAAATACGTACGTGCTTATGTAAGATGTGAGCAAATGTCTGGGCTATAATTCGCGTCCTTTTGATTGACGCGCCCGGGAGCGCTTCGACATGCGGGCGACGGCCAGAGCACAACCGAACATTGCGCTGATCAAGTATTGGGGCAAGCGCGACACGGTGAATAATCTGCCGGCGGTCGGTTCGATCTCTGTGACCCTGGAACATTTGTTCACGGAAATGAGTGTCTCGCTCGACGCGGATCTCCGGGTCGATCAGCTGTTCGTGAACGAGCAGCAAAACGACTCGATGCTGCCCAGAATTAGTGCCTGTCTCGATACTGTTCTCGGCGAATCGCGATCACGCGCTCGCATAGACAGTCGCTGCAACTTCCCTGTCGCAGCCGGACTCGCATCATCCGCATCATCGTTCGCCGCAACCGTACTCGCGGCGTCTGCCGCGTCCGGCGCAGAAGCATCGACCGCCGATCTCGCCAGTCTTGCGGGCCGGGCCTCCGGTTCAGCGGCCCGGTCTCTATACAGTGGGTTCGCAGAATTGCAGAACACCGAGACGGATGTATCTGTGCGGACGATTCTTGAAAACGACGAATGGCCGCTTCGAGTCGTCATTGCTGTCACGTCGGACGGCCCCAAGCCTGTCAGCTCCGGCGAGGCGATGGAAATCAGTCGCAAGACATCGCCTTTTTACGGGCGCTGGATCGAAGATCAAGCGGACGACCTGAACGTGGCGCGCGCTGCGATACGCGAGCGTGACTTCGAAAAGCTTGCGCAGGTGTCCGAACACAATTGTCTGAAAATGCATTCCGTTATGTGGGCATCGCGACCGCCGATCGTCTACTGGAACGCCGCGACGCTTGCCTGCTTGCAGACCGTCCGTGAATTGCGCGCCAGTGGCGTAGCCGTGTTTTTTACGATCGATGCGGGCCCGCAGGTGAAAGCGGTTTGCGTTGCGTCGGATGAAGCGCAAGTACGTGAAGCATTGTCTGCGGCGACGGGCGTAAATGACATTCTCAGCAGCGGTCTCGGCCCCGGTGCGCGCCTCGTGGACTCTGCATGACGACAATTACGGCTAGCGCTCCTGGAAAAGTAGTTTTGAGCGGCGAGTACGCAGTACTCGATGGAGCGCCGGCTATCTCAATGGCTGTAAATCGCCGCGCCGTCGTCACATTCTCCCCGGTTGCCGAAAACAGCTCTGCGGTCCAGTCTGTTGGCTTGGACGGCCGTAACGACACAAGCTTGTTTGATTGCGTCGTCAGGACTGTTCGTTTCAATAATGCTAATGACTACTCGGTTCTCCTCGATACGAGTTCGTTTGTCGATGCCGAAAGCGGCGTGAAACTTGGTATCGGCTCGAGCGCTGCACTGACTGTCGCACTCGTTAAGGTGATGGCATCGTTGATGGACGAAAAAATCGATGTTGGCGAAATCGCCGCCAACGCGCATCGCGATTTCCAGCAAGGAGTCGGTAGCGGCGTGGACATAGCGACGAGCGTTGCGGGCGGTCTTCTCGAATTTCGCATGCAGAAAACCGGCGTTACGAAATTTAACTGGCCAAAGGGACTCGAATTCGCGCTGTTGTGGAGCGGAGTGGCCGCAAGTACGCGGGATCGTGTTGATCGCCTGAAAGCGAGCGACACGAAACCAAGTCGCGCTCGCTTGTCGGAAGAAGCGTCCGCAATTGCTCTTGCCTGGAGTTCGGGTGACGCTGATGCAGTCGTGGCTGCCTGCAGAAGTTACAACGATGCTCTAGTAACGTTCAGTATTGACCATGAGCTCGACATATTCGAAGCTGGGCATGACGTTCTGGCGCAGGATGCGCTCACCGGTGGTCTGGTTTACAAGCCCTGCGGCGCTGGAGGTGGCGACGTCGGCATAGCGCTTGCAACGGATCAGGAACGGTTGAGTGAGTTCGTCACACGGGCTGAGGCCTCGGGTTTCAAGCGGCTCGATATCGAGCGGGACGACAGCGGTGTACAACTAATAAGAGACAGCGATTGAGCGATTCACGCATACCCGGACTTTACCGACTAGGCATCGGCGAGCGCATTGACGAGCTCGTCCGTCTGGGTTGGGTGTCCGAAACGGACGCCGTGTTGCTTCGCAGCGGCTCACATGTGATCTCGTCAGGCGTTGCCGACAACATTATTGAAAATGTTGTGGCGGCATTCGGACTGCCCTTCGCTGTCGCGCCCAATTTCCTGGTCGATGGCCGCGACTATATTGTCCCGCTTGTCGTTGAAGAGCCTTCGGTTGTCGCGGCAGTAAGTGGTGCTGCGCGGCTGGCGCGGTCGAGTGGCGGGTTCACGACTGAATGCGATGAGTCATTGCTCACCGGGCAGATACATCTAACAGGTGTTAGTGATGTGAGGTCTGCGAGCAGCGTAATTCTGAACGCAAAAGACGAGCTGCTCAAATACGCGAATGCAATTCATCCGCGACTCCTAACGCGAGGCGGCGGCGTAGGCGAAATAGAAGTACGCGAACTCGAGTTAGCCGATGGCAGCCAGTCAATTGTCGTACATCTGCACGTGGATACTTGCGACGCAATGGGTGCGAACCTGGTCAATACGATTTGCGAGGCAGTCGCACCGCAACTTGCCGCCTTGTGCGATGGCAAGGTCGCAATGAGCATCCTCTCAAACCTGACAGACCGTTCTATCGTGACGACACGGGTTCGATTGCCACTCGCTGAGCTGGCTACGTCGGAAGACGAGGCTGTCGCTATTCGCGACGCGATTGTCGCGGCCGACGAGATCGCGCACGCCGACCCGTACCGGGCTGCGACGCATAACAAGGGCATCATGAACGGTGTCGATGCGCTCGCGATTGCTACAGGCAACGACTGGCGGGCTATTGAAGCTGGCGCACACGCGTTTGCAGTTCAGGACGGTCAGTATCGGCCGCTGACGCGCTGGACCGTGAATGACAATGGTGATTTGGCCGGCGAGATCACGCTGCCACTCAAGCTCGGAATCGTTGGTGGCACCATCGACGCGAATCCGGCGGCTGCTTTGGGTGTTCGGATCACGGGCGTCGATTCGGCACTCGAGCTTGCGAAACTCATGGCCGCCGTAGGGCTGGCGCAAAATTTCGCGGCGATAAGGGCGCTGGTAACGACCGGTATTCAGGAAGGCCACATGCGTCTGCACGCGCGAAGTACCGCCTCGACGACGGGCCCCGATGAAGTGACTGACAATTTCCCAGCCAAAGCAGCGGGCAAGGTCATATTGCTTGGTGAGCACGCTGTGGTTTACGGCAAACACGCCGTTGCTTTGCCTATTTGCGATGCCGTTAGTGCGGGCGTGTCCCGAGAACAGCCGCAATCAATGTTGACGATCCCGCAATGGGGCGTGCGGCACGAGCTGAATTTCGATGCGGCCGACTCCGGCGGGCTAAACGCTGCTGTCGCCTTGATCGCCCGAGAGCTGGGTGTCGATACCGGCGGCGTAAGTATTCATGTTAATTCGCGGCTTCCGCGGGCGATGGGGCTCGGTTCATCCGCCGCGATCGCCGTGAGCATCATTCGTGCCTTCGTTGACGAATTCGAACTAGATATCAACGACGAACGCGTTAACACGATCGCATTTCAGTGCGAAAAACTCGCACATGGTACGCCGTCGGGTGTGGACAACACGATCTCGACATTCGCCAGGCCAATGTTGTTTAGGCGAGCCGAATCATTGGAAGTCTCGCCAATAGAGCTGGATGAATCACCGCCGATCGTCATCGCGTGCGGCAATTCTACCGGGCTAACCGTCGAGCAGGTGGCCGGTGTGCGTGCCCGGCGTGACGAAAACGAACAACGATATGACGCCATCTTTGCAGAGATCGACGACATCAGCCGCGCTGGCGCGAAAGCGTTGGCGCGGGCCGATTACGATCAACTCGGATCGCTTATGAACATTTGCCACGGCTTGCTCAATGCGATCGAGGTCTCGACGCCCGAACTCGAAAACATGGTCGCGATTGCAAGAGCTGCCGGTGCGAGGGGCGCCAAACTAACGGGCTCGGGCGGCGGTGGCTCAATCGTTGCGATGTGTCCCGGGACA
>Ga0255051_10000555_pt1 | contig 13737 bp, 6 predicted proteins | sample JV7_2_9_MG_FD_181719 | JGI IMG/M metagenome (GOLD analysis project Ga0255051, IMG submission 181719) | Seawater microbial communities from Jervis Inlet, British Columbia, Canada - JV7_2_9 | ecosystem: Environmental > Aquatic > Marine > Inlet | place: Canada: British Columbia | collected 2016-10-06
CAAGGCGACGATGATCGTTATCGCGACGTGCGTCAGAAACACCATTATGTCGGTCTTGACCCCAAAAATTATCGGAGCGAAGACGACAACTGTTGTTAAGGTTCCGGCGATGATGGCGAGGCCCACCTCATGCACGCCCTTCATCGTTGCCTTGAAAGGCTCGTCCTTGTTTTCGTTGCGATGTCGGAAGACGCTTTCAGTTACGACGACGGCATTATCGACCAGCATGCCAACCGCGAGCATCAGGCCCATCATCGAGAGAATATTTAGCGACAGGCCCGCGAAGTAGAGCGCTCCAAGCGTAATAAGCAATGAAAACGGTACTGATGCTGTAACGATCAGCGTCGTCGTTATCTGTCGCAGAAACAGGTACAGCACGATGATCGCGAGCAGGCCACCGAGGAGGCCGGCATTCATCAGATCAGACAGCGACTCGCGCACGCTGTCGCCCTGATTGTCGAGCGGGAAAATATTGATACCGCTCATCTGCGGCAATTTACCAATCTCCTCAACTTCGGCGATAACGCGGTCGGTCACATCGACGAGGTTGGAGCCCGTAGATTTACTGATCGCCACGCCAATGGCGTAGTCCTGATCGAGATGTCGTCCGTAGTTCCGGTCGGGCGTGCGCATTTCAACATCGGCGACGTCGCCCAGACGCAAACCCTCGGCGTTCAGTGTGAGGTTTCGAATGTCATCAACATTGGCAAATTCGCCGCGCGGCCTAACGCTTAGTCGCTGGTCGCGAGTGGTTATCTGCCCGGCGCTGACGGCAAAATTGCTGCTGATGAGCAGCTCACGCACTGTCGCAATATCGACTCCGTAGGCCGCCAGGCTGTCGGATCGAAGGAGGATTCTTATTTCGCGGGGATCAACACCGTGTAGCTGGACCTGCGACACGCCTTCGAGGCGTTCGAGTCGTCTCTTGAGAAGCCGGTCGAGGAGGTCGTACTTGTCGGACAGGTCGAGTTCGCTCGAGATTCGTAACTGCAGCACTGGCTGATCGCCGAGCGATCCCGTGAACACCAGAACCCGTCGAACATCTTCGGGCAGTTGATTCCGAATACCGTCGACTTTGGCACGCGCCTCGATACCCTTGACGCCCATTTTCTGGTCCCAGTCGAATTCCAGGAAAATTTCGGCCTGGTCTGAGGACGATCTTGAATACATGTGTTCCACGCCTGAGAGCGTAGCCAACGCCCCCTCGACCGGACGTGTGATCAGTCGTTCAACTTCCTCGGGTGTTGAGCCTGAGTAGGGGATCTGAATGAAGATGCCCGGGAATTCGATATCGGGAAACTTCTCGAGTGGCAGCAATCGCGCTGCGATCAGGCCAACAAGAGCGAGCGCGACGAAAAAAACCATCGTCGTAACGGGCCGCGCGAGCGAAATCTCGGTGTGTCTCACCCGAATGATCCCTGTGTAGCAGGTGACGGCGCCACCGCCGGCCAGCTCTTACGATCGAGCAGTGAATACACGACCGGTATCACTACCAGCGTCAGCAAAGTTGAGACCAGCAGGCCGCCGATAACAGTGATGGCCATCGGCGTACGGATTTCAGAGCCCTCGCCGAAACCGAGCGCCATGGGCACCAGGCCGAGCGTCGTTGTCAAAGAGGTCATGAGAATCGGGCGTAGTCGCGCCGTGCCGGCTTCCATAATCGCGGCAAAGCGATCCTTGCCCTGCATACGTAATTGATTGATCAGGTCGACGAGGACAATCGCGTTATTAACGACGATGCCGGCAAGCATGATCACGCCGATCAGCGCAACGATGTTAACTGTCGTTCCGGTTACAAATAGTGCGAGTACTGCACCTACCAGCGCCAGCGGGATCGTGAACAAAATGACGAAAGGATGAATCAGTGATTCGAACTGCGATGCCATGACGAGGTAAACAAGGAAGATCGCCAGTGCGAGTGCGAATTTCATCGACTGGAAGGACTCCTGCATCTCTTCACTTTGGCCCGACACCATCGCGCTAATCCCGTTTGGCATGATCGTGGCCGATACGATTTGGTCCGCCTCCATGGCGGCTGCGCCGAGGTCGCCATGGGCGATGTTGGCCGAGATGATCGCAACACGCTCCTGCGCGACACGACGAATCTCAGCCGGTCCCTGCGACACCTTGATATCAGCGACGGCGTCGAGCGTTACGGGTCGATCCGATGCTGGATTCACAATCAGCCGTCGAATCTCTTCAACGCTTGACTGACGCGTATCGACGCTTTGCACAACCACGTCGATCTTCTTGTCATCTTCGCTAAAGCGGGTCGCCAGTTCGCCGCGAACATTTGCGACTACCCGATCTGCGATATCGCGTACCGACATGCCCAGTTTTGCCGCACGCTCCTGATCGAAAACAATCTGGATCTCGGGATTGCCGCGTTCGATCGTCGTCCGGATATCGGCGAAGCGATCTGACGCGGCCATGGCCTCTTCGATTGCCTTGCTGGTCGTAGCGAGTTGGTCGAGGTTGTAGCCTGAGATCTCAATCTGCAGCGGACTCGCGAACGTCATCAGTGACGGCCGGGAAAATTCGGATTGCACGCCCGGGATGCGCTCGAGTTGCTCGCGCATGGCGTCCATAGTCGCTTGTTCTTCGTTGCGGCCGGCGCCGGGTGCCAAAGCGATACTCAACGTGCCCGTGTTGTCGCCTGCGTCGACCGGATTTGCGTCGAGACGATTACCGGTTCCAGCCACTGAAAAATCCAGGACGACCGCGTCAATGTCGTCAGTTGCGCTTTGCGCCGCCTGAATGGCCCGGTCAGTTTCGCCAAGCGCCGATCCGGGCGGCAGGCGAATGTCGACGTTGAATTCGCCTTGCGATAACTGCGGAATCAATTCCGTGCCGAGTCTCGGCACCAGTGCCATCGTCGCAACAAAAATCAGCGTCGCGGCGATGACAACAGTTGGCCGGTTTTTGAGCGACCACCCGAGCAGTCCAGGGTATACGCGGGCAACCACCGCATAAAAACGCTGAAAGACCCAGGTTGGGATCCACAGCAACGCCCAAAATATCCAACGGACTCCAGCGAATACGAATCCGAAAATTCGTACAACGAACGCAACCATGCGCGTGAAACGGCCCGGTGGCGTGTTTTCTCCGGCGCTTTGGTAACGGCTACCCGTTCCCAGAGCCGCGAGCATCGGAATTAGCGTCAGGGCTACGATCAGCGAAAATACCAAAGCGAAGGTAACTGTCAGCGCCTGATCGCGAAACAACTGGCCCGCGATGCCGGAGATAAAAACCATGGGGAAAAAGACGGCGACCGTTGTTAAAGTAGCCGCGAAAACAGCCGATGCGACCTCGGCAGTACCGTTTTGAGCCGCTTGCAGAACGTCCTGGCCTTGTTCTCGCTTACGGACGATGTTTTCAAGTACAACGATCGAGTTATCGACGAGCATTCCGACCGCGAGTGCGATTCCGCCGAGGGACATGATGTTGAGTGAAACGCCGTTGAGGTACATCAACAGGAAGGTGCCGATTACGGAAACCGGGATGGCAATGCCGACGATCGTCGTCGCTCGAGCATCGCGAAGGAATCCGAATAAGACGATGATTGCGATGATGCCACCAAGCACGGCTGCGCTTTTCACATCGTCGACAGCAGAAGCAATGAAGCGTGACTGATCGTAGATTATCGTCAGCTCCATGTCGTCGGGCAACGTCTCCCGGATAGTATCGAGACGTTGGTCGAGGCGTCGCGCGACCTGAACCGTGTTGGCGTCGCCTTCTTTATAGACTGAGAGCTCAACTGACTCGCGGCCTTTGACGCGCGTTATCGCCTCGCGTTCCTTGTAGCCGCGTCCAACCGTAGCGACGTCCCGTAAGTACACCGGTCGGTCAGCAACATAAGCGATGATCGCGTTGCGAAATTCGTCGTCATCCTTAAATTCGTTAAGCGTCCTGACCAGGTAACGTTGATCACCTTCCTCGAGCCGGCCGCCTGACAGATTGACGTTTTCGGCACGAATGCGTTGGGCAATCTGTTCAATACTGATCCCCAGTTGCGACAGTTTCTGCTGGTCTGCGCGTATCTGAATTTCATCTTCGAGCCCGCCACTGACCTTGACTGCGGCCGTACCTTCTTCGGCCTCAAGGTCATTCTTGATGCGGTCTTCGGCAAGTCGGCGTAAGGCCTTTAACTGTGCCTCTGCTGACCGAGCACCCGTGGCGGATTCTTCTTTGTAAAGAAGTCCGAGCCGCATAATGGGCTCGGACGAGGGATCGAAGCGCAACAGTAAGGGTCTGCTCGCCTCGAGTGGTAAAAACAGGATGTCGAGCTTCTCACGGACTTCGACTCCTGCCACGTCCATGTCCGTGCCCCAGAGAAACTCAAGCGTTACGTCGCTTTGTCCGGAGCGGGATACGGAGCGCACTAAGCGCACATTACGGATAACACCAACGGCTTCTTCGATGGGTTTGGTAATGAGGCTTTCGATCTCGACCGGCGCGGCGCCGGTCAGTTCGGTGCGGACAGTCAGCGTCGGGTAGCTGATGTCCGGCAACAGGTTGAGATTCAATCGGTTCAGAGAAACCATGCCGAACAAGCCGATAGCGACAGTGAACATCACGATCGTTACGCGACGCTGTGTCGCCATTTCGATCAGTGCGCGCATTAGTCGGCAACCTGCGTGTCAGCTTTCTCTGCAAGATTCAGTTTTGCGGAATCATCCGCATTGATCACTGTGACTTTCGCATCCGGCTTCAGGCCGATCTGGCCGACAATGACAACATCGGCGTCGTCGGTTAGGCCACTCGTGATTTCGATCATTCCTTCGTCGCTATAGCCGGTTTCTACCGGTTTGCGGATGGCGATGTCGTTCTCTACGACGAACACGCTGCTCTGGCCGACTTCTTCGACGATCGCGCTGCGCGGCACCTGCAGAACATTGTCGTGCTGGTCATAGACAACGCTGATGCGGCCAAACATGCCGGGTTTGATGCGCCGTTGTTCATCATACATTTCAATAGTGATCTTGAAGGTTCCGGTTTCCGGATCGACAATTGGGCTGACGCGCGTAACGTTTGCGATGACCGCTGGACCCTGCAGTGCATCGACGTCGATGCTGACGGCCTGGCCAGTATCGATATTTCGGTACTCGCGTTCGGGGATGTGCAGGTAGGCAACCAGGGGATCGAAGCTCGTTACCCTGAAGACCGGGTCATTTTCGCGAATGGTATTTCCCAGCTTTATAAGGCGTTCGGAAACGACGCCGTCAATGGGCGCTCGAATCTGCGTGTAGTCGAGTTCAAGCTTGCTGAGATTGTAGGATGCCTCCAGTGCTTCCATTTCGAATTTGATCTTCTCGAAGTCGCCGACGCTGATGAGGCCCTTCTCGCTCAGATCCACATTGCGCTCGTAGTCGCGCTGAAGTTTCCGCAGCTGCGCCTCGGACTGGCTTAACTCCAGCCGCAGCCGGTCGCCGTCCAGTCGCGCGAGGATCTGGCCCTTGCTGACGTTATCGCCTTCCTCGACGTAAATCTCGAGTACCTCACCGCCGACCTTGCCGATGACATTGGCTTCGGCGAAGGCCTCGATTGGGGCGGTCCCGGTGTATACAGCGTAAATATCGCCACGCGCCGGTTTACTGACCTCTACCGGAATCGGCGGCGTTTCTTCTTTTTCTTCGTCGCCGTTTTCGGCGGTACCTTCCTGTTGCTGGCACGCAGCGAGTAAGAAAATCAGCGCGAACGCGGCCGGGCTAAGTGGATTTAGCTTCATTGAAATCTCCCTTATTGCCATTTAGCTGCTGGATCCCCTCGTGAACCAGCGATGGCAGCCTTGCGACAACACCGTTGCCGCGGCGATTGATCAGCCTGTGTAACGTTCCTGCGTATTGTTTTGGGCAAGAACCTTGCTACCGTCGCGAAGTGCAGACTGACCGACGACAACGATTTGTTCGCTGCCTGTAAGACCGTTCAAAACCTCGACCTGGCCATCAGACTCGATACCTGTTTCGATCTGACGTCGTGAAACTTCGCCGTTACTGACGATATAGACTGACGTTTGCTCGTCTTCCTCGACGAGCGCTTGTAATGGAATCACCATCGCCTCGGAATGTTTTTCGTAGGCAATGGAGAAACGTGCAAACATGCCGGGCGCCAGCTCAGCGTCATCGTTGCCGATGGTTGCGGTGGCGCGGAATGTACCGTTACGTGTATCGATCGTCGGGCTGATACGCGCGATTCTTGCTGCGTATTTGTGGCCCGGCATCGAGTCAACTTCGAGAGTTGCTGCGTGTCCTGCCTGGAACTTATCAAGTTCAGTTTGTGGAATCTGCAGGTAGGCAACCAGCTGGTTGGTATCGGTTATGCGAAATGCTTCTTCGCTTTCGACAATGCTCTGTCCGAGTTTGATCTTGCGGTTGGACACATAGCCGGAGATTGGCGCACGAATCCGCGAATAGTTATGGGTAAGTTTCTTGAGTTCGTAGGTCGCCTCAAGTCCTTCGAGATCGAAACGCAGGCCGTCAAACATTGATTTGCTGACCAGGCCACGCTCGCTGAGATCAACATAGCGCTCGTATTCGCCGCGAGCCATGTCGAGATTCGCTTTTGCGGAAAGCATTTCGAGTCGCAGGCGTTCGCCGTCGAGGCGGGCAAGTATCTGGCCCTGCTCGACCCAATCGCCTTCTTCGACCAGGAGTTCAACGACCTCGCCCGGCACGCGAGCCAGTACAGGCGCGTCTCCCTCTGAGCCGATTGTCGTCGTGGCCTCGTAGGTGGCGAAGATGTCGGCTCGCAGCGGAAAAGTCACTTCCACGGGAACCGGCGTTGCCGCCTTGATGTCGGCTTCTGCAACAACGCTCGCCTCGCCCGTGCCGCAGCCGGATATGACCGGCAGAGCCGCGAAAGTCAGTATTGTTAACGTGTGCTTGATCGATTTCATCGTCTTCTCAGCGATTTACTAGGTTGGTGTTGTAGTGAAGTATAACACTAGTTCGGTATAACGCAAGTCGGACCGGAAACTCAATAATGACGGGCGTTTCAGGCTGTCTCGTAACCCTTAGATGCCTCGCCGAGGCTTTTGGATGCATAACTTTTGCTTATGTGTCGGGGGCCTCCTCATCGTCATGGCTCGCTACGCTGTGCTTTACTTCCGATGAAGAGGTCCCCCTCCCCATAAGCTATTGATCGACAACCGAAAGATTATCGGTGGCTCAATGGGATGGGTGTGGGCCGGGACCCCTTTCGACCGAAGTAAAGCACAGCGTAGCGAGCCATGAGGGAGAGAGGGTCCTGGCCCTCACCCGTCAAACCGCCGCCACCGGTTGCCCATATCTAGGATGCTTGCGTGAGTCTCGCTGCAGCCCGAATTTCTCGTCGCTCGGCGAGTCGTTCGGAGGCGTTAGCCTGGATGAGAAGCAGGCTGGGGGTCAGGAACAGGGTCAGCACGGTCGCGAAAGCGAGTCCGCCAGCGACAGAGGAGGCCAGTTGTGTCCACCATTGTGAACTCGGTGCGCCTATCGAAACGCTGCGGTCGATCAGGTTGATGTTGACGCCGAGCACCATCGGCAACAGGCCGATAATCGTCGTGACGGTCGTGAGCAACACAGGCCGCAAGCGAATTGCACAAGTGCGGATGACCGCATCATAGGCTGCCGCACCGCGAGCGCGTAACACATTGTAGGAGTCGATAAACACGATGTTGTTGTTGACGACGATACCGGCAAGCGTAATGACGCCGACGCTCGACATGATGACACCGAACGGCTTGCCCATTAGCAGGTGACCAAGAAGAACGCCACCCGTGGAAAACAGCACGGCAGTAAGAATAAGTCCCGCCTGATAAAGGCTGTTGAACTGTGTTACGAGGATGATCGCCATCATGGCCAACGCCATTAGCATCGCGCGCGCGAGGAATTCCTCGTCCTCCGCCTGGTCCTCGGTGCTGCCACGGAAGGCGACGCCGACGCGCGGGTCAATTTCGAGAGTGGCGGTGAGACCTTGCAATTCAGCCACAACTTCCGGTGGCAAAAATTCCGGACGGACATCGGCATCGATCGTAATCGTGCGACGCATGTCGGTACGCCGAATGGTGCTGACTTTCTGTGCCGGCTCACGTGTCACGAAGGTGCTGATCGGGACGAGCCCGTTCGCCGTCGGAATTCTTAGTTCATCTATCTGCGTCAGGTTGCGACTCGAGAGTGGGTAGCGGACGCGAATGTCGATTTCGTCATCGCTGTCGTCTGGCCGGTACTCTCCGATCTTGATTCCGTTCGTAACAAGCTGGACCATCGCGCCAACCAGCGCAACATCCGCACCAAAACGAGCCGCTTCTGCGCGGTCAACGCGTAATTGCCATTCGATGCCCGGCAGGGGACGGCTGTCTTCTATGTTGAAAACCGCGGAATGATTTTCGATTTCATTGCGGACGTCACTTACTGCAGCTTCCAGCAAATCGGGAAAGCGCGATGAAAACTCAATGCGTATAGGTTTGCCCATTGGCGGGCCAGCATCAGGTTTGCGGGTCTCGATCGTTATGCCGACGAGGTCGGATGTGCGATCACGAATTTCGGCGAGTATTTCGTCTGATTTACGTCGCTGGTCCCACTCAATGTAGTTGAGCACCAGTGATCCAATCTGATCTTCGGCGCCCTGGCTACTGCCGCCTGTTTTAGCATATACGAATTCGATCTCCGGCATACCAAGAATACGTTCCTCGACCTGTTGAACCAGGTAGTCCTTTTCGTCGGTCGACAAATCACCGCGCGCACGGATGTCAATCATGCTGAACGGCTGTTCAACATCAGGAAAGTATTCAACACCGCGACCGAAGCTGATAAACATCGCGTAAACGATGAGCAACAGTGCTGACACTGCGGCAACATTTCTCCAGGGATGATGCAGTGAACTTTTAAGGAACTGGATGTAGCGACCCGTGACTCCGGTTACGGAATCCAGGTCCCCGGTTTCCGCCGCGGACAGATTACGTCGCGCCTCAGCATTGGTGGCCCCGGTCTTGCCGAACAGCGATCCAAGTGTAGGCACGAACAACAGCGCCATTACCAGGGAGGCCGACAATACCGCGATCAACGTCATCGGCAGATACTTCATGAACTCGCCAGACATGCCGGGCCACAGCGCCAACGGAACGAACGCCGCAAGCGTCGTGCAGGTCGACGCGATGATCGGCCATGCCATCCGAATCGCGGCACGCGAATAGGCGTCGTAACGAGAATCGCCTTCAGCCATTCGTCGGTCGGCCATTTCGGTGACAACGATGGCGCCGTCGACGAGCATGCCAACCGCCATGATCAGCGCAAACAGCACCATCATGTTAATTGTGATGCCGAATGCACCGATGATCAGAATGCCCATAAGGAAGCTGCCCGGAATCGCAACGCCGACCAGCAGGGCCGAGCGAATTCCGAGAATCCCGATGATGACAATGAATACGAGCAAAACCGCGATGAGCACGCTGTTCTGTAATTCCGACAGCATATCGTTGACGTCTTTCGACTTGTCGCGCGAAGCGACAATATCTACCTCAGCAGGCCAGTACCCGCGTTCCTCTGCGATTATTTGATTAACAGCGCCGATAGTGTCGATGACGTTCGCGCCGGACCGCTGAATCACTTCGATGGCGAGCGCTTTCTTGCCATTAAGGCGCGCATAGCTGTCTGCGTCTTTGTAGGTGCGCCGTACCTGTGCGATGTCCTTGAAATGAACAACGCGTTCGCCGACCGCCTTGATCGGCATGTTGAGAACATCTTCAGCGGTCTCTACAACACCCGGAACCTTGACCGGAAAACGACCTTCAGAGGATTGCAACGACCCCGCGGCGACGAGACGATTATTCAGACTGACGAATTGAATGATCTGCGCCTGATCAAGCCCATAACTTTCCATGGCCAACGGGTCGACGACAACCTCCATCAGCTCTTCGCGCACGCCAACCAGGTTTACTTCGAGTACGCCGCTAAGCCCCTCAAGCTTTTCCTTGAGATCCTTCGCGATTGTTGTGAGCGTCCGTTCGGATACCTCGCCAGCCAGGTTGAGCACGAGCATCGGATCGAATCGCGACATCTTGACTTCGGTGACCGTGGGCTCCTCAGCCTCACTCGGAATTTTCGCTTTGGCTTTGTCCACTTTCTCGCGAACGTCCTGCAACGCTTTGTCAGTATCGATGCCGGCGAAAAATTCCAGTTGGATATTGGCGCCGCCTTCGTAGGCGTTCGCGGTCATCTCCTTGATGCCCTCAATGGAACGCAATTCCTGCTCCATGGGCCGCACCAGCAGGCGCTCGGAGTCCTCCGGAGAAATTCCGTCGAAGGTAATGCTGACGTACATGATCGGAATTTCGATATCCGGCTCCGCTTCCTTCGGAATAGTCAGGTACGCGGTAAGCCCACCGATCAATACGACCGCGAGCGACAGGAGTACGGTTCGCGACCGTGACATCGCTGATTCAATCACTTGCATTATTGTTACTCTGCGTTGGACTTGATGGCGACGGCTGTGTCGATGTCGCCTTCGGGAACGGCGTTCACTACCGAGCCCGAGGCAACAAAGCCCTGGCCGACTGTGATGATCGTCGCGGTCGATGGCAGGCCGGCGATCCACACGCCCTCAGCCGAGGACAAGGCGATGTCGGCGACAATAAACTTAACCTTGCCGTCCTCATCAATGATCTTAATACCAACATTGCCGGCATCATCAAGCGTTAGCAGTGACGGTGAGACACGATGCGCGAGGACTCGCTCAGCTGGAATGCGCAGTTCGGCAGTACCGCCAGCACGTAAGGTGCCATTCTGATTGTCGACTTCGAGTTCAACTTCAAAGGTACGCGTGGCTTCGTCAGCAACCGGCGATACGTAACGAATTCGGCCGCGAACAGACTCGCCAGTCGCCAGGTGCGCCTCGGCCGTATCATCGACGTTGACATAGCGAGCATCGAATTCGGACAAGTTCGCCGAAACAATGATCGTGCGGTTGTCCACAAACGTGGCAACCGGGTCACCAAGTTTTACGAAATCGCCAACCTCGGCAATGCGCGACTGCAATGCCCCGTCAAACGGGGCGCGAATGGTCATGTAGGAAAGATCCAGTTGCGCGCGTTTCAGCTCGGTCCTTGCGGCCTCGAGAGCAGCGATCGCTTCATGTAGCTGTGATTCCGAAACATAGCTTTCGGTTTTCAGTTTTTCGCGCGCTTCGTATTCGACTTCTCTTTGCTTGACGGTCGCCTCGGCCTGGGAAAGGCGCGCGCTGCGATCGCGTTCGTCGAGGCGGACAATGGCTTTTCCGCGATTAACGTTACTGCCGCGTTTGGCGCCAATAAATTCGACTCGTCCATCGGTTTCTGCGGCGAGTTCCACAATACGCGCGGGCGCTGTTTTGCCATTGATGACAATCGTGCGCTGAACCTGTTCTGCTGACTGCCTGCGAACACGTACGCTGCTTTTCGCTGGCTTGTTGACTGATGCAGTGTTCACGGCCGTCTCAGTTGCCTTGTCGTCATCGCCAAACTGGCCTGACGCTAGCCAGAGCGCGACGACGACGGCGATGCCGGCTGAAATCAGCCAGGAGCGGTGTTTTTGAAATTTGCCCAATTCCATTTTTTCGATTCCTGTTTGTTTGTTTACTTCAACCGGCCGCAGTTTTTTTCGCGGTCGGTTGTTCAATCAACATGTCCCTGTTTTCTTCAATATACTTTTGCATCGCTTCAGTCATTGCTCTACCGAAGCCGCAAACGAATTTCATACCATTCGGCCAATCTTCCATGCACGTGCATTCAAGGTCATGAAACATCGCCATGTACTGTTCGATTTCGCCAACGCGATTCGCCAATACGGTTTCTATCTGTTCCGGCGTCATCAGGTGTGCGAAACACATTGTTGCGAGGAACTCCGATCGTAGTTTGTGATTCGGTGCCGGTTCTTGCAGCGCCTTTAGCAAATGCTCTCGACCCGCACTTGTTATTCGATAGACCTTTCGATCCGGTTTACCGTCCTGTGCGATTTCGCGGCAGTCGACGAGGCCGGCTTCTGCCAGAGATGACAATGCCGGGTAGATCGAGCCATAGCCGGCGGCGAAGAAATGCGCGAAAGTAGACTCGAACTGTTTCTTCAGGTCATAGCCAGAGGCTTCGCCATCGTTGAGCATGCCCAGACAAACTGTTTTTACGTCCATGATATTTTGGTCCGGCGTCCGCAGACGCATATATCGGGGCGATGCATAGTATCACTCCGATATATAAAATCCAGAGAATGCTTCGAAGCATTTGCTATTTAGATAAACTTGTTTGAAAACAAATGCTTACAATAGTAACATTGTGATTCAGGACCCATGGGGTAGGGAGTGCCGGAACAAAATGCGCGAAAAAGCGGCTGATCCGGTCCTGCAATGGCGTCGATTGAGCGGCCTGGCCGCATTGATGGCGGCCTCAATGTGGCCGTTCGACGCAAGGGCAGGGAGCTTGCTCGAGTTCCTTGATTCCATCGATCTCAATGACTACACGCTGGCTGTAGACCTGTACCGGTCGGAATCTCACTACGAGGGTGTCGACGACTTCACGATTGTTTACCCGCTATTTAGAACCTTCAATCATGCAACCAATACGGAAGACGTGCTTTTTCTGCGCGACGCCCATGCGGGCCTGCGCAAGTTCACCGATAATGGATGGTCGTTCGGCGCGATCGGAAGTTTTCAGACGCTTGGCTACGGCGCCGAATCGAGTGACTCACTTGCAGGCATGAGCCGCCGCAGCTGGACTCTTCAGGCTGGCGGAATGATAGGCAAGCGCTTTGGGGCTGTGAATATCGATTTGTTCGCGTCGACAGACCTGCTCGGCATCTACAATGGTCAGGAATATGAATTAAAGCTGTCCTATTCCTTCCAGAGCCCGAAACTGCAAATCGTTCCGCAATTGGAGTTCGTGCACCAGTCGGACAAACTGGTTAATTACTACTATGGAGTGACCGATTCGGAGATCGCACCCGGTCGCCCGGCCTACGCACCCGGTTCCTCAACAACGCCACGATTAAGCTTGGACGTGAACTGGAGATTTCATCCGATCTGGTATCTTTATACGGGAGCGAACGTGGATTTCCTGCCGGACGAAATCAGGAACAGTCCGATCGTCGACAAGGAGACGGCCTGGTCGGCCCATATTGGAATTGGCTACGAGCCGGATTCATTTGTAGAGCAATATGGCGAGGATCGGGGAGACTACCCGTCCGAAGTAGAGGTAGGTGTCGGCGCGTTCTTCGCGAGTGCGACGTCGAGTGTGATTCTGGATGCTGCGGTGCCGCCAGCGTCAGGTAATCTTGAGGATGAGCAGGCACTGGACGATCGCGATGTTTTGGTGCCAGTCGAAATAATCTGGAAGTTCGGCAGACGTCACCGCCTGGACTTGAGCTATTTCGAACTGACACGGACCAGGACGAGGGACTTATCGCTTCCATTGACTGTTGGAAACGTTACGTTCGCAGCCGGCGAAACAGTAACGACGAGTTTCGACACACGCGTTATTCGCTTCGGTTATGGCTTCTCGTTCTTCCGCGACGATCAAAAAGACCTGAGTCTGTTTGGTGGCGTTCACATAACAGACGTCAAGTTAGACGTGCTCGGCGCGACTGAATCCGTAGGTGCAGCCACAACGACGGCGCTGCCTGTGCTCGGCGCAAGGTTTACGGCGAATTTCACAGAGAACTGGTCAGTCGGTGCTAACGCTGAGGTATTCGCACTCGACTTCGACAAATACAATGGCCACCTTCTCGATATCGCCGC
>Ga0255051_10000558_pt1 | contig 13712 bp, 12 predicted proteins | sample JV7_2_9_MG_FD_181719 | JGI IMG/M metagenome (GOLD analysis project Ga0255051, IMG submission 181719) | Seawater microbial communities from Jervis Inlet, British Columbia, Canada - JV7_2_9 | ecosystem: Environmental > Aquatic > Marine > Inlet | place: Canada: British Columbia | collected 2016-10-06
GGTTCGGCCCTTCGTTACCCGCCGCGACGACACTTACCACGCCAGCTTTGGCCGCGGCCATGAGCGCCACATCGTCAGGTGCTGAAATTCGCAGCATCGAGCTGCCTACCGAATAATTGATGATATCAACGCCGTCGGCGACGGCGGCGTCGATGGCGCCCGCCAGGTCTGATGTATTACAGCTCGCACGCTGATCACCGGGCCGTAACCAACAGGCTTTGTATACGGCGACGCGTGCGCCGGATGCCATACCTTCAACGCGACCGACGCGCGTGCCAAAGATAGATGCGTCGACGCGGTTTCCCGCGGCCGTCGTCGTCGTGTGAGTGCCGTGTCCGTCGACGTCTCGGGCTGACTGAATCTCATTTTCGTCAATGGCTCCGCTTGCGAGCGCGCCGTCGATAAACCAGCGCGCACCGATCAGTTTGTTATTGCAGTCTGATTCGGCAAAGCGATCGCCGGTAATGCATGCGCCGTTCCAGACTTCGGGCGCCTCGAACAGAACCTGATCGGCGGCACGCCGGTAGCGACGGCATAACCAGCGACCGAGCAAGGTGTTTTCGGCCCAGCTACTTCGGCAGGCGCGCGGCCGGTCGGCGGCCTTAGTGTCTTTCAGCGCAGGATGTTCGGGATAGACGCCGCTATCGATGATGCCGATCACGATTCCCTTGCCGCTGAGCCCATTGGCACCGCGCAAACCCTTTGTGCCGTCGAAGAGCTCGAGAAATGTCGGGCTGAAATTGGTTGCGAGCGGCCGGATCTCGTCTTCCCAGACGGCTTTGACCCCGGGCAGGTGTTCAAGCTTGTGGGCCTGCGCAGGGGACATTCGCACCGCGAAGCCATTGAGGCCGTACACGTAGGAATAGATCTTGTCGACGTTGCCGCCGGCGCGCTCGAGTACCTTGTCCTGCTGCTCGCGAAGCCTGGCAGCATAGCTCTGGACGGCGGCGTTGGTCTTGTCAAAGCGCGGTCGCGGCTGATCGGGAGCCGCAAATTTGATAAGCGAGCGGTGCATCGACGCCACCCGTTCTGCCGCTGGTGGGGCTTCCAGCTGCACGATGTAAGTCTTGCGCGTCGCGGGATTTTCGGTGTCGGCGAGCTGCAAGCCGCCCACCGGCACACCGCCCGTGAGCCTCGATTCAGCGTCGCTGAGGGCGGTGAGGGGCGCCAGTAAGGCGGCGGCGGCCATGAGATGCGGTAGAAACTTCAAAAGACACTTCAAGTGGCGGTTTTTCAAGCAATTTAGCATATCGCTGAAGAGGGCGACCAGCCAAAGCGTTATTTAAGGGTTGTTGTAGCCGCTGACTTCCTCGTCGCTGTAGACCACGCCAAGGCCGAGGGCGATGCGGTTAACAAAGTTGAAGTACGCCGTTATCAATGAAACATCAAGTATGTCCTGGTCGCTGAGCCCCACCGCGCGCAATTCACCCAGATCAACCTCGGTCATTGCCCCCGGTGCCGTTGTAAGTTTCTCGGCGTGCCGAACGATGTTGCTCAATCGTGGCTCGAGAGTTTCGAGGCCATCCGCGCTAGCCAACATGGACAGCGTTTCCTCATCTTTGAGATAGCGACGCAGCGCTTCGACGTGGTGATTCACGCAGTACGCGCAGTCATTGCTGGCCGAAACGACAACCGCAATCGCCTCGCGCTCGGCGCGACTCAGACCGGACTTGCCGAACATGATTGTCATGTAGAGATCGAGATGATTGCTCATCGCAGCCGGGTTCAGGCTGTGAACCTTGAGTATGTTGGCGACCTTGCCACGCTTCTCGATCAACTTTGCGTAGATTTTCGCGAGCTCGCCGTCGGCGTCATCGGTTTCTATTTCTTCAATCCAGGACATGCTTTGTACTCAGGTAGCGAAAAGTTGTGAGTTGTCGGCGAAACTTTTGAATTCGAGCGCGTTTCCCGCCGGATCATGCAGAAACATCGTTGCTTGTTCGCCGACTTCTCCCTTGAAGCGAACGCGCGGCGCGATAAGAAAGGCGCAATCGGCACATTCGAGGCGTTTGGCCAGTTGCTCCCAGTCACGCATGTCCAGTACAACGCCAAAATGTCTTGCCGGAACATTATCGCCATCAACGGGGTTTGTGTCGTTGCTGCCATCATGGTCTTCAACAAGGTGCAGGCTTAGCTGGTGCCCGAAGAAATTGAGATCGATCCACCGTTCTGCCAGTGCCACAACCCAGCACACCGCAATAAAATTCTTCTGCCGCAGCCAGGTCGTCTACGGGCACGGCCAGATGAAATGGCCTGAGCTCTTCAGCCATTACCCTCTCCCAGCCAGTCTCGCGGCCGCAAATAATCTGTGCTCAACACGGCTTCGGGTGAACCAGGCTCGGGCTGCCAGTCATATTCCCACCGAACCCTGGGCGGTAATGACATCAGGATGGATTCGGTGCGACCGCCAGACTGTAATCCGAATATCGTGCCGCGATCGTAAATCAGGTTGAACTCGACATAGCGGCCGCGCCGGTAAAGTTGAAAGTCCCGCTGTCGTTCGCCGAAAGGATGATTGTGTCGCCGTTGTACGATGGGTGCGTACGCCGGAATGAAACTGTCTCCGACCGATTGCAGAAATGCGAAACTGTCGTCAAAGCCGGGCTCGTTCAAATCATCGAAGAATAATCCACCTACGCCGCGCGTCTCGTCACGGTGCTTCAAATAGAAGTACTCATCACACCATTTCTTGAAGCGCGCATAGCAGTCGTCGCCGAAGGGGTCACACGCAGCTTTCGCTACTTTGTGCCAATCGATAACATCTTCAGGAAACGGATAGAAAGGCGTCAGGTCGTAACCGCCGCCAAACCACCACACGGGTTTGCTGTCGCCCGGCGCGGCAATAAAAAAGCGAAAGTTCGCGTGCGTCGTCGGGACATAGGGATTATACGGATGCAGTACGAGCGACACGCCCATAGCCTGGAAGCCTTTTCCGGCGAGATCTGGCCGCGACTTCGTGGCCGATGGCGGCAACTGGTCACCGAACACATGCGAAAAGTTGACACCGGCTTGCTCGAACACGCCACCATTCTTAAGCACACGGCTCTGGCCGCCACCGCCGCCCTCGCGCGTCCACGTATCTTCGTGAAATTCGGCCTTGCCGTCGATGTGCTCAAGTTCCGAAACGATTCGGTTCTGCAGCGACTGCAAATAGTTACTAACGTCGTCGATCTGTTTCATTTGTTTCCTGGTCGCAGCAGCGAGCCATCGTCAAGCATGCGGATTTCCGAAGGTCCGTCGGCCGGCCCACAGTCTCCGGGTACAACATAGTCTACTAGAGCACCGAAGTTCTTAATAAGTGCAACGCGATTTCTGACGACCGGAGAATTGGCAAGGTTCGCGCTGGTTGAGGTAATTGGCGAGTCGACCTTGTCGCAAATCGCGGCTGCCACGGCGTTCGTGGTGAGCCGCACGGCGATTCCCGCATGATCGCCACGTAGCAGCACGCCAACATTGGGTCCGGGTCGGGCGATCCACGTTGTCGGACGATTCGGGTCGGATGCCGGTATGCGCTCCAAATCCTCATTGGCAACCCAGTCTCTGAGTTGCTCGATGTTCGCCGCGATGAGAATGAGGCCTTTCGCCGGGTCGCGTTGCTTGATTTTGATGAGGCGCGTCAGCGCTTGCAGGTCGTCGGGCATGCAGCCCAGACCGAAAACGCCTTCGGTCGGATAGGCGATGATCCCGCCGCCAAGCAAGACGTCGGCAGCGCGATTGATTGACAAGCTCATGGCCCGGACTAGTCGCTTTTCTTACTGGCTTTCTTCTTAGCCGCTTTCCTGGCCCCTTTCTTCGTAGCGGCTTTTTTCTCCGCTTTCTTGGCCCCTTTCTTCGTAGCGGTCTTTTTCTTCGTGGGTTTCTTCGCGGCAGCTTTGTGAGCGGCAGCCTTTGGCGCCGCTTTCTTCTTAGCAGCCTTCTTCTTGCCGCGACGACCACGCTCGGGAGCGGCGGCGAGCAATTCGATACATTCTTCGAGCGTCAGCGAAGCCGGCTCCCGGTCCTTCGGTACGCGGGCGTTCTTGGCCTTGTTCGTGATGTACGGCCCGTAGCGTCCTTTCAGAATCTGAATGCCTTCTTCTTCAAAGTTCTTGATCAGGCGCTCGGCGTCTTCCTTTTTCTTTATTTCAATCAATTCCAGCGCGCGTGGCAATTCAACCGTGTACGGATCGTCTTCCTTCATGGACACGTATTTGTCGCCGTAGCGTATGTAAGGACCAAAGCGTCCAACGCTGGCAGAAACCACCAAACCATCGTCGGTCTCACCTAGTTTCCGCGGCAGTTTGAACAGCTCGAAGGCCTCGTCGAGCGTAATTTCGTTCATTTTCTGGCCCGGGCGCAGGCCTGCAAACTTCGGCTTCTCTTCGTCGTCTTTTGTGCCGATCTGCACGAAGGGACCGTAACGACCCATGCGAACCGTTACAGGCTTGCCGCTTTTCGGGTCGGTGCCGAGCTCCCGCGCCTGGGCGACCTGCTCGCGTGTAACCGAGGCCTCTTTGTCTTCGCAAAGTTCGTGAAACGGTTTCCAGAAATTCTCGAGTACGGGCACCCAGTCTTTCTCGCCGAGCGATACCGCATCGAGGTCATCCTCGAGGCGCGCGGTGAAATCGTAGTCGACGTATTGCGTGAAGTGATCCGTCAGGAAACCGTTGACGATGCGCGCAATATCCGTCGGGAAAAAGCGCTTGGCATCCATCTCGACGTACTCGCGATTCTTGAGTGTCATGATGATGCTGGCGTAGGTTGACGGTCGGCCGATACCGTATTCTTCAAGCGTTTTTACAAGGCTTGCTTCTGTAAATCGTGGCGGCGGATCCGTGAAATGTTGCTCGGGGCGCAATTCGTCGAGCTTGATTACGTCGCCTTCTGCAATGTCAGGTAACAGGCGATCGCCGTCATCATCCTTGCTGTCGTCTTTGCCTTCCTGGTAAACGGCCATGAAGCCGGGCACGACAAGAATAGATCCGTTGGCGCGGAAGCGGTGGCCATCATCCTCGGGCCCGGCCGCGAGATCGACCGCCACGGTATCGAAGACGGCGGGGATCATCTGGCAGGCCATCGTACGCTTCCAGATCAGCGAGTAGAGCTTGTGCTGATCGATATCGAGCGAATCCTTCAGTGAGTCCGGGTCGCGTGCGACTGATGTCGGACGAACGGCTTCGTGTGCCTCCTGGGCGTTTTTCGATTTCGTCTTGAATGCGCGCGGCTCGTCCGGGACGTTGTCCCTGCCGTAGCGCTCCGCAATTACGTCGCGAATCTCTTCGACTGCGATTTGTGCGAGCGTTACCGAGTCGGTTCGCATATACGTAATGAGGCCAACGGGTCCTTCGTCGCCCGGCAGCTCAATACCTTCGTAAAGTTTTTGAGCGACTCGCATTGTGCGCTGTGTATTGAAGCCAAGCTTGCGCGAGGCTTCCTGCTGCAGAGTCGAGGTCGTAAAGGGCGCGGTCGGGTTGCGGCGGCGCTGCTTCTTCGTGACGGCAACGGTCTTAAGCTCGCCATTCGCCGCGTCAACGAGCGTTTTCTCCACGTCTCGAGCGGCGTCTTCATTCTCGAAACTGAATTGTTCGACCTTCTCCCCTTTATAAGAGGTCAACCGTGACAGGAAAGGCTGCTCGTTCTTGCTGACGTCTGCTTCGATGGTCCAGTATTCGCGGGCCTTAAATGCCTCGATTTCAAGCTCGCGTTCGACGATCATCCTGAGGGCAGGGCTCTGCACGCGTCCCGCAGACAAGCCGCGCTGCACTTTCTTCCACAGCAATGGCGAAAGATTGAAGCCGACGAGGTAGTCGAGCGCGCGTCGCGCCTGTTGTGCCCCAACAAGGTCGCCTGATATCTCTCTTGGGTTCGCGATTGCCTCGCGCACCGCATTCTTCGTGATTTCGTGGAAGATGACGCGATGGACGCTCTTGCCGTTCAGCGCGTCCTTTTCCTTGAGCAGCTCAACCAGGTGCCAGGAAATCGCCTCGCCTTCGCGATCCGGATCAGTTGCGAGGTAAAGCGCGTCGGCCTTTTTGAGCGACTTCATTATGGCTTTGACGTGCTTTTCGTTGCGCTCGATGATCTGGTACTTCATCTTGAAGCCGTTCTCGGTATCGACAGCGCCCTCTTTCGGCACCAAATCGCGGACGTGCCCGTACGAGGCGAGGACTTCGAAATCCTTGCCCAGGTACTTCTCGATAGTTTTCGCCTTTGCGGGCGATTCAACGATTACCAGGTTCTGCGTCATAGCTCTTAAATCAAAAAAACCGCGGACAGTGCCGCGGTTCTATTACTTGCTTGGCCGCGGTGTGTCAAGAAATCGCGGTTTATGCCTCCCGGCACGCAATCACTTTCAGGCCCTAATGAACGACTCCGGTGTTCTCCTCGAACACGAGGTCTTCCATGCGAGCGTAGGCAAGTTCCTGCCCCGGCTGACTAAACAGCACCATGAGCACAACCCATTTGATTTGCTCGACTTCAATATCCGGTGTTTCGAGCGCTAGCAGGCGATCGACAAGGATTTCGCGCTGCGGTGGCGACAGGATTCCGATCTGTTCCAGGTAGGTGATGTAGCCGCGACCAGCGGAATCGAGGCGTACGAGTTCGAACTCGTTATAGATGCGCGTACCGTGTTCGGTTTGCGCATGGAACGTGAGGTTGTCCTGATGTTCAGTGAGTCCGTCAAGCCAATCGAGCGCGCGATCAATTTCCGCGTCACCAAAGCCTGCTCGCGACAGTTCGAGCCGCAGCTCGTGCTGGTCGGGTTCGGGATCCTCTTCGGTGTCGACGTAAGTCTCAAACAGGTACATCAATACGTCGAGTACGTTTTCTTTCATGCCTGGAGCGGCTCCTTTCTTATGTCGGCTGGCCCGTGTCTATCGAATATTGGCTCAATGGAGCAGAGCGTAACGTCCGCCGGACAACTTCTCGATCTTTCCGTCTAGCTCCAGGATCAGAAGCATGGAGGAAACCTGATCGATCGTCAATCCGGAGCGCGACACGAGTTCGTCTATGCCGACCGGGTCGTGGCCCATGTTTTTGCGCAGCTTTACATACTCTGCATCGTCGCTCTCGACGACCTCGTTCTTGTGCGTTGATTCCACAGAGTTTTGCTGAAGGTGGGTCACGAGCGGGGCGAGCTCAGTGATTATGTCGTCGGCGGTTTCAACCAGTTTCGCACCGTCACGCAGCAGCTGATGACAACCTCGTGACAGTGGATTATGGATAGAACCAGGCAATGCAAAAACCTCTCTGCCCTGCTCGGACGACAGCCTGGCCGTAATGAGCGAACCGCTGCGTCGCGCGGCCTCGACAACCAGCGTTCCAAGCGACAGGCCGCTGATGAGGCGGTTACGTTGTGGAAAGTATTGTCGCATGGGCGGCGTGCCGGGTGGGTATTCGCTGGCGATGGCGCCTTTTCTGACTATCGCGTCGGCGAGTTCACGATTGGATGGCGGGTAAATGCTGTCGATGCCATGCCCTAGAAAGGCGACTGTCGGTGAGCCCGCATCCAGCGCGCCGCGATGCGCGGCGGCATCGATACCCTGCGCCAGCCCGCTGACAATGCAAAAGCCACATTGTGCGAGGTGGCGTGCGAACTCGAAGGCATTTCGGGCGCCGCCATCGGTCGGGTTGCGGCTACCAACGATCGCGAGAGCCGGTAAATGCAGCGCGTCGCGGTCGCCCCTTACATACAGGAGTTCGGGAGGGTCACGAAGCTGCGTCAGTAACTCAGGGTAGTCGTCGTCGCCAATCGCGATAGTAGAGTGAGCGCTCACAGAAGCATGATACCCGCGCGGCCGTTTTACTGTGGAGGTGAATCTACGCGCTCACCGTGATTTTGACGGGCAAAAAAAACGGCGCCTGATGGCGCCGTTTCTAATAGTCTCTTGTTGGGGCTTGTAAGGCTGCCGACTAGATCGGATTCCGTGCGCCGTCGAGGATATGAATGGCTTGCGTGGCTTCCATAACGAGCGCATAGCCGATGTCATCATAAACCTTGAACACCATGATCGTACCAGCCGCTTCGTCGGGCAGAAGTACACTGCCACCCTTGACCCGGTCGCGAATCTTTTCGCCGGCCTGGAATACCGTCAGGACATCGCCAACGGCGAGGCCGTTGCGGGCGCCGCGATTGATTACGACGACCTGGTACTGGCCGATCTGCGTGACGCCATTAACCACCGAAATGATGCGGCCATCGATGACGTTGTTCGGCGTCTTCGGGAAAAAATTGAGCGGGACGTCGATCGCTTCGGGAATCAGACGGTCGCCTTCAATAGCTTCCTGAGTCGTATCGGTCAGCGAAACCGTGGCCGGGTCGCCACCGCGACGCATGATGCCTTCGCCGACCCAGATGCCCTGATAACCGACAAGCCGGTTATCGTCCGGGTCAACCAGCGGTTCTCCAACATGAACAACGCTATAACGCGATCCCGGTGGCTGGCCGTCGAGCCCGCGTACATAAATTTCATTGCCTGCCGCCGCGACCATATGATCGCCACGCGTGCTAAGCAGGTAAGGCAAGGCCGCTGCCTGCCTTTTCTCCAACACGACACCGGTGGTCAGAAAAGCAGAAACAGACTCATAAGGAATACTGGAGACGGCCTCCGTTAGCGGTGTGACGCGTGCCTGCGGCGACATACGGTAGGTTGACGCGCGCACATTCGTGACGCGTGGCTTGCCGTCGATCGTAACGAGACCGAGAACGTCACCCGGGTAAATAAGGTGTGGGTTTACGATCTCAGGATTGACATACCAGATTTCGGGCCAATACCAGGGGTCCTTGAGAAAGGTTGCGGCGATGTCCCACAGCGTATCGCCAACCTGAACGACGTATTCGTTCGGATGACCCTCCGCAAGTGGCACAGGCTCGTTAATTCTGACGAGCGTGGGCTCGCTGCTGGTGGTGACCGCCGAACTCGATATCGACGACGCAGAAGACTGAGTCGGAGCCGGCGCAGCGGACTGAATCGGTTCAGGGTTCGACGAACACCCAGCCGTGACGAGCGTTGCGGCCAACGTGATGGCAGTCAGCCGGAAGCTGCTGTTAAGACTTTGTTTATGCAGGAACATGATGTCTGAGACGCTCCATTCGTGGTATTCAATCGGATGCGGTATTCGCGTTGCTATAATATGTCGCCCCGGGGTGCTGAGGGCTGCCAATTACGTCACATTTCCGGCCCTGAAACCTGTTCCGCGGGCGAGTTTTCTCGCGGCATTGTCCGACATCTTATTCAATAAAGTCAATCATTTAGGTCGTTTTTATAGAATTTCACAAGAGAAATGCTCTGAATTATTATGTCGGCTGATAAGTATTTTCCCCCGACGCGGGCAGAATAGACCATAGCAATATTATGACAAAACTGACGATTTTGGAGTTTCCGGATCCCCGGCTCAGGAAAAAAGCGATCCCTGTAGAGGCCGTCGACGACGCGCTGCGCGAGTTGATCGACGACATGTTCGAGACAATGTATGAGGCGCCGGGAATCGGACTCGCGGCGACGCAGGTCGATGTTCACCGTCGACTGCTGGTCGCCGATGTTTCAAACGACCAGACGGAACCTTACGCGCTAATTAACCCGAAGATCCTGGAAAAAGATGGCGTAATCGTAACAGACGAGGGTTGTTTGTCGGTGCCCGGTTTTTACGAAGCCGTCGAACGCGCGGAACATATTCGTGTGACATTTCAGAACCGTGACGGCGAGGAAATCGAGATGGAGGCGGAGACCATGCTCGCGGTTTGCATCCAGCACGAGATAGACCATCTCGACGGCAAACTCTTCGTCGACTATTTGTCAGAAGCGAAACGGCAACGAATTCGAAAGCGTCTTGAACGCGATCGACGTCATCAGGCTGCTCCGGTTGCATGACTGATACGAAAGTGCTGTTTGCTGGCACGCCCGACTTCGCACTCGCGTCACTCAGGGCGCTGGTCGAAAAAGCTGTTGTGCCGGTCGCCGTGTTGACACAACCCGACCGGCCCGCAGGACGCGGGAAAAAACTGACGGCGAGTCCCGTCAAGCAATATGCGAATCAGCAGGGGATTCCGGTCCTGCAGCCGACGACCCTGCGCGATGCTGCAGTTGTTACCGAACTGCAGGCATTTGGACCGGACATCCTGATAGTTGCGGCCTATGGATTGCTCCTGCCTCAGGAAGTGCTCGACATACCGGCAAATGGCTGTCTGAACGTTCATGCATCGGTATTGCCGCGCTGGCGTGGTGCCGCACCGATCCAGGCGGCCATCCTCGCGGCGGATAAAACCACCGGCATCAGTCTTATGCGTATGACGGCGGGGCTGGACTGTGGTCCGGTTTTCCTGAGCGAGTCAGTCGATATTGGCCCGGAGGAAACGGCCGGTGAATTACACGATCGACTTGCCGCGCTCGGGGGCCGAATACTCGTCGAGAATCTGGACGCGATTATCACGGGAGAGGTGGAAGCGATAGAGCAGGATGAGTCGCTGGCGACGTATGCAGGAAAAATTACCACGGCAGACGCTGCATTGAATTGGATGCAGGCTGCAAACGATGTGTGTCTCAAAGTGCGGGCATATAACCCGGCGCCCGGCGCTTACTTCAAGCTCGGTGACGAACGCGTCAAGTGCTGGCGCGCGACGGCGAGCGATGCGGCGGGCACAAAACCGGGAACTGTGATGTCGGCAGATCGCGATGGCATTGTTGTCGCGTGCGGCGAAGCCACCGCTGTATTGCACGAATTGCAGCGACCTGGAAAAGCTCGGATATCGGCACAGGAATTTGCGGCACAAACAAGCCCACTGGGTCGGGTCCTCGCGTAAGCGAAGAACGCAGCGACGATGTCAGATAACAAGAATGGCGCATGGGTTCGCGCCGCCGCGGCGCAGGCGGTCGATGACGTTGTCAGCAACGGACGCTCACTCGATACGGCGCTCGCAACGGCCGAGACCCGGGTAAGCGCCGACGACAGATCGCTGCTCCGAATGCTTTGCTTCGGTACCTTGCGAAATCACTGGCGCTTGCAAGAGTGCGCCAATTCCCTGCTCGATCGGCCCCTGAAAAAGCGCGACAGCATCATAAGTGCGTTGCTCGGAGTCGGGCTGTTCCAATTGACGGATACGCGCATCCCCGATCATGCCGCCGTGTCGCAAACGGTCGAGGCAGCGCGGCTCCTGCGCCGACCCAAACATGCGGGGCTGCTGAACGCGGTTTTGCGACGCTTTGGTCGTGACAGGCTCGCCGATTCGGAGGCGAAAAATGACGAGGCTCGACACAATCATCCGCGCTGGCTCATCGAGGCAATCAAAAACGACTGGCCCGACGATTGGGGCCAGATTCTCGCCTCAAATAACGCCCGGGCGGCGATGTGGCTACGTGTAAATTCACAACGCGTGGAAACGGGTGACTACGCCGCAGAACTTGAGGCAGAAGGGATTGCCTCGACGGCACTGGCCGGAGCGGAGCAGGCTCTGCGACTCAGTGAGGCCATGCCTGTCGCGGAGCTGCCTGGCTTCAGCGAGGGCCGCGTATCTGTGCAGGACGCGGCGGCGCAAATCGCGGCACCGTGGCTGCTGCAGGACCATAAAGGAAGCATTCTCGACGCCTGTTCGGCTCCGGGCGGGAAAAGCGCCCACTTACTTGAACTGGGCGGCGCTGAGATAGCCCTGACCAGCGTGGACAGGGACGTCAGGCGCCTCGAAAACGTGGCCGAGAATCTCAAGCGACTCGGCCTGACTGCGACTGTTCTGGCGGGCGATGCATCGAATCCTAGTGAATGGTGGAACGGGGAACCGTTCGACGGGATTCTGCTGGATGCTCCCTGCTCGGCCAGCGGCGTGATTCGGCGTCATCCGGATATCAAGCTGCTGCGTCGCGAGTCGGATATCGCCGAGCTGGCATGGCTCCAGCGTGCGCTTTTGGCAGCCCTTTGGCCGCTTTTGAAGCCGAATGGACGACTTTTATATGTGACCTGCTCGGTGCTGGCCGCCGAGAATGACGCCGTTGTCGCCCGTTTTCTCGATTCCACCGCAGACGCACGGGAAAACGATATGTTGCCAAATAACAACATCCGCGATGTAATGCGAGCCAAGGACCACGGTTACCAGGTCCTGCCGGGCACAGCCGGTCTGGACGGGTTTTACTTCGCCTGCCTTGAAAAGGTCTCTTAGAAAATGTCGTCACCAACAAAACCCCATCTCCTGCGAATACCGCGCGGCGCCACTGTGCTTGCCGCGTTGCTGTCGCTATTGATGTTCGCCACCGGGCTGGCTCAGGACGAGGTGGTGAGAGAGGGATATTTCGAAGTTCGCTCGGCGGCGACCAAGCTGTCCGACGGTGTGCACCTGCTCGATTCGCGCCTGCAGCTGGTGCTATCGAGCGAGGCGCTTGCCGCGCTGGACAGCGGCGTACCGCTGACCATTGAACTGCAGATGCAGGTGATACGCGTACGGCGCCTCTATATGGACGCGCTCGACGCGGAACTGGCCGTGCGCTTCGAACTTGAATATCGGCCTCTAAGTCAGCGCTACATCGTGCGCAACATCAACAGCGGGGATCAGGACTCTTTCGCGACACTGTACTCGGCATTGAACAATCTCGGTCGCATATCGGGCTTGCCCGTCATCGACGACGCACTACTGGAAACCGGCAAGTCGTATCGTATACGTGTGCGCGCCATGTTGCAGACAAAACAATACCCGGCGCCGTTAAGGTTGTTGTTCTTCTGGCGCAGCCAATGGCAATTACAAAGTGAATGGTTTGAATGGATGCTAGATCGGTAAAACGAGTGTTCTATGCGCTGCTTGCCGCGACCGGTGTCGGTCTCGCGCTGGTGGCCTTGTTCCTGTTAAGCCGAACCGCGCAAAACTCGGAGGACTTCAACCGCCTGCACATTGTCATTCTGTCGATCAATGTCGTCGGCGTGCTGGTCTTATTCATGTTGCTCGTCGGCAACCTCGCACGCTTGTTTCGCGAGTACCGAACCAATGTTCCCGGCGCCAAGTTAAAAGCACGCATAGTCGGAATGTTTGTCGGTCTTGCAGTACTGCCACTTCTGGTCGTGTTTTACTTTTCGCTACAGTTTATCAATCGCGGTATCGACTCGTGGTTCAACGTTGAGGTCGAAGACGGTCTGGATAATGCGCTGGAACTTAGCCGCGCCGTGCTCGAAATTCAGAAGCGCGAGCACTTGTACGCGACGCAGCAAGTGTCCCGACGTCTGGGCATGGTTAACGAGCGACAGTTCGTCTTCGAACTCAGCATGCTCAGACGCGAGAGCGGCGCGAGCGAGATGACGCTGTTCGGCTCGAACGGACGCATTATCGCGACGAGTTCGGACAGCGCGTCGGCCAGGCTGCCTAAGCCGCTGACCGAAGAGGTGTTGTTGCAGTCGCAGCAGAACAGGCCGTTCGTTAGCCTTGATCCGCTCGAAAACGGCAGCTACGAAATACGTACGGCAGTGTTGTTCACGATTCGCGGCCGTGCAGAACCCTCAGGTGTCATCCAGGCGTACTTCCCGGTGACAGAGCGCCTCGGGCGTATGACGAACAGCGTCGAAAATTCCCTGCGTGGCTATCAACAAATGGTTTTCCTGCGTGAGCCGCTAAAAAGCTCCCTGACGTTAACCCTGACTGTTGTGTTGATGCTTAGCTTGCTTGCAGCGGTTTATGGCGCGTTCGTCTTGTCGAGAAGGCTGGTTGCACCGATCCAGGATCTGGTCGCGGGAACACGGGCGGTGGCACAGGGCGACTTTGA
>Ga0255051_10000563_pt1 | contig 13673 bp, 10 predicted proteins | sample JV7_2_9_MG_FD_181719 | JGI IMG/M metagenome (GOLD analysis project Ga0255051, IMG submission 181719) | Seawater microbial communities from Jervis Inlet, British Columbia, Canada - JV7_2_9 | ecosystem: Environmental > Aquatic > Marine > Inlet | place: Canada: British Columbia | collected 2016-10-06
TGGAATACCGGCACGCTCGGCCAGTTCGACGAACGCGTAGGCGGATAAAGGGGTAGCGTTGGCCGGTTTGCAGACCACTGTGCAGCCGGCAGCGAGTGCGGGTGCAATTTTCCGCGTCAGCATCGCGTTCGGAAAATTCCACGGGGTGATGCAGGCAACAACGCCGACCGGCTGCTTGATGCAGATGATGCGCTTGTCGTTGGAAGGTTGCGGGATGGTGTCGCCGTACATACGCTTGGCTTCCTCTGCAAACCACTCGATATAGTTGGCGCCGTAGGCGATTTCACCGCGGGCTTCGGCCAGCGGCTTACCCTGTTCCAGGGTCATGATCAGCGCCAGGTCTTCCTGCGCTTCCATCATCAGGTTGAACCACTTGCGCAAACAGGCGGTACGCTCTTTTGCGGTTCTTTTACGCCATTCCGGGAAGGCGGCCTCGGCGGCTTCGATAGCGCGGCGCGTCTCTGCAGTGCTGCATTTGGCGACTTCGGCGATAACTTCACCATTGGCAGGATTGGTCACCGGCACGGTTGCGCCGCTGTCTGCGTCCACCCATTCACCATTGATATATGCCCTAGTTTTGAGCAGGGACTGGTCGGATATTTGAATACTCATGTGCGTGATTCCAAGAAATTTGCCGGAAAGGCGAGAAGCATAACGATTTCATTAATCGGGAACAATGATAATAAGGAGTAATCGGCTAAAGATTAAGCCATTAGAGGTGTTCCTCTGATAGAATCGATATCTAAATTACCCGATTAGGAACTGATATGCCTGACACTGGAGCTCCTCCCAACAGGAAATCGCGCACTAACCTGGATTTTTATCACAGTCCCACCCAGCTGCGTTTCGATACCTGGAATCGCCTCGCAGAGCACACCAGCCGTCTGCGTGAAAAACAGCTGCGTAAGGCTGATATCGCCACGCTGGTCAAAAAAATCAGGGACGAGATAACCCTGCTCGAAACCATCGAAGACTACACTGCATTTCCATCGCAGGAAGACATCAAGTTGCTGTGGCAACTCTTCGATCAGCAGGACTATGACCTGCTTTCACGCATTGTCAGCAGGATCGTACGCGCGCTTACCGGTGGTACCTATCGTTCACGTCACATCAATTTGCGCGTGCCGACCGAACTCGAAGACAAGGACGAAGCTACCCAGTATTTTGATGAAGAACGCCATCAGCAGCGACCCTATTTCGAGGTGCTGTTTGTGGACGAAAGCGGCCCGGAAGATGTCAAGCGACTGCGCGAAAGCCTGCATGAACTGAGGCGGCCGGAAGATCAGTTTCTCTACGATATCGTCGTGGTTCCGAGTTTCGAGGACGCACTGATTGCAGTAATGTTTAATTACAATATCCAGGTAGCAGTTATCCGTTACGGTTTCCCGTTGCACTCGGTCAATCATCTCGAAATCCTGCAGCGTTACCTCGCCCGTATCGATGAATCTGACTATGAAGATGCACTCGATATCGAACGCGGCCCGCTGCTGGGTAACTGGTTAGCCGAGCTGCGCCCGGAGCTCGACCTGTACCTGGTTACCGATGCCGCGGTTGAGGATATTGCGGGTAGCGTCACGCAAAAATTCTCGCGTATTTTTTACCAGCAGGAAGATTACCTGGACCTGCACCTGAATATTCTGCGCGGCATTCAGATGCGTTACCAGACGCCTTTCTTTACCGCCCTGCGTAAATACAGCCGACAGCCAACCGGGGTGTTTCACGCGATGCCGATTTCGCGCGGGAAATCGGTGACCAAGTCGCACTGGATCAAGGACATGGCGCAGTTTTATGGTATGAATATATTTCTCGCCGAAACCTCGGCCACCTCGGGCGGACTCGATTCGCTGCTGCAGCCGCACGGTCCGATCAAGAAAGCACAGGAACTCGCCGCGCGCGCGTTTGGCGCCAAGCGTACCTACTTTGTTACCAACGGCACCTCGACTGCAAACAAGATCGTGGTGCAGGCCCTCGTTAAGCCGGGCGATATCATCCTGGTCGATCGCGATTGTCACAAATCGCATCACTACGGCATGGTGCTTGCGGGAGCTTTCGTTTGCTATCTCGACTCCTATCCGTTGAACGACTACTCGATGTATGGCGCCGTACCGCTCAAAGAAATAAAACAAAAACTGTTGTTATATAAAAAAGCCGGCCTGTTGCACAAGGTCAAGATGCTGTTACTGACCAACTGTACCTTCGATGGCGTTGTCTATAACGTGGAGCGAGTCATGGAAGAGTGTCTTGCAATCAAACCCGATCTCATCTTCCTCTGGGACGAAGCCTGGTTTGCGTTCGCGGGCTTTACCCCGACCTATCGCCGCCGTACCGCGATGGCGACTGCGAAACGACTCAAGGCGCGCTATCGCAGCGAAGAGTACGCTTTGGAGTACGCCGCCTACATAAAACGCATCGCTAAATTAAAGGATGCCGATCTCGTCGATGAGCGTTTGCTGCCGGATCCGGACAAGGTTCGTGTTCGCACCTATGCAACCCAGTCGACCCACAAGTCGCTGACTTCGCTACGCCAGGGCTCGATGATCCATGTGCATGATCAGGACTTCAATCACAAGGTACAGGAGCCATTTATCGAGGCATTTATGACGCATACCTCGACCTCGCCGAATTACCAGATCCTGGCATCGCTCGATATCGGCCGACGCCAGGTTGAGCTGGAGGGTTTTGAAATGGTGCAAAAGCAGATCGAACTGGCGATGGCGATTCGCGAACGGGTCGCGTCGCATCCGCTGCTTAATCGCTATTTCCGGTTCCTGTCGGCCGAAGACATGATCCCGGAAGAATACCGGCCGTCGGGTATTGGCAGCTACTTTGATCCGGAAAAGGGCTGGCGCAACACGAGTATGGAAGAAGCCTGGGCGACCGACGACTTTGTTATCGATTTGACACGCCTGACACTTTACCTCGGTCTCACCGGTGTTGACGGTGACACCTTCAAGAATGAATACCTGATGGACAAGTACGGTATCCAGATCAACAAGACCTCGCGCAACACCGTGTTGTTCATGACCAATATCGGCACCACCCGCAGTTCGGTCGCCTTTCTCATCGAGGTGCTGGTTAAAATCGCGACCGAATTGGAACAGGACCGTGAAGACGCAAGCCGGGTTGAGCGCAAATTAATTGAAAAAAAGATCAAGTCATTATCCGAAGAACTGCCACCGTTACCCGACTTCAGTTACTTTCATGCCGCGTTCAGGCCGGGCGCCACGAAAAAGATCAAGTCGATCGATGGTGATATTCGCAGCGCGTTCTTTTTAGCTTACGACGAAGAAAACTGTGAATACATGACGATCGACGAGGAAACCATTGGCACCGCAATGAAGTCCGGTCGCGAGTTAGTGTCCGCCAGCTTTGTAACACCTTATCCACCAGGCTTCCCGGTACTGGTGCCGGGGCAGGTCATCAGCGAGCAGATTCTCGCTTTTATCCGTGCGCTCGACGTCAAGGAAATCCACGGCTACGAACCCGAAATCGGTTTGCAACTGTTCACCGAAGAAGCCCTGCAAAAACTCCAGTCTGATTCCTAGAACTGCAAGACTGGTAGCGCCTTGCTGGTGTAAATCTCGCCGTAGGACTGGCTTTTCGCCGGATAGCCCTCGGGATCGATGAAAGCCATGTGGTAGTCACGCGCGCTAAAGTCCTGAAAGTTGAATTCCCAGTTATTTTCTGGCCAGAAGTATTCGCAAGTATTGCGTTGCGGGTAGAACGCGGCGTCGTACAGGGTGCCAAAACCACGCGCAAATCGACTCTGGTAGAGCGGAAATTGCAAGAATTCACGGCTGAACGCGTAAGCGGTGTGCTCGCGGTCCGCGGTAACATTGTGAAGATGCTGGAAGCGAGCGTGGGTGAACACCTTTTCTTCGTATATCGGCCAACTGCTGTCCGCCTGGTGATTGGTGGCGACACGACTGCCAACGAAGTTTGGCGCTCGACCTGAGTCGAGTTCGACAGTTTCGAACTTTGCCTCGCGGTCAAGCAGCATGATGTTATAGGCGCCCTGCACCGGAACGCGTTTGATTAACTCGCAGGCCTCTTTGACATCGCCTGCGAACTCGAGCAAGTAGCGCAATAATATGGAGATCCCGAATCCGTCACCAAATTTTTCACGTCCGCCAAATGACATCGATACCGCAAGCCCGTCTTCATTGATGCCATCGAGTACACCGGACATGCAGTCAAGCATTGCAATGACCTGGCGTTGCGCGAATTTGCTACGCATTACCAGGCCGTCAAATACATAGGGCGAGTAATCGTAACTGCGTACCATGACGGCTTCATCGGCGTGATAAACCGCCTGGGAGCAACCGCGAAATAAGGGTGGTGGGCAATATTGAGCCAGGAAACGTGCCGCGTGATCGCCGCCGCCGGCAAGATCGACCATGGTTTCGTAAATCGGCTCAAATTCGGGCATATGGCGTTTGAGCGCTTGCACCGACTCGTGATAAGTGGGGCGGTCGGCTTCACCGTAACGCAGGAACCAGCGGCGATAAGCGGGCCACAGGGTTTCAAAGTGCTGTTGCCAGGTAGCTCCTGGCGTGTCTTCCGCAAAGGCACGGAAGGTAAAGTCCATGTGTGTCGCGAGACTCATTAAAACGGTGAAAAGGGTGGGTCGATGATGGTTGGCGAGGGCGTATCTGGCATGTCTTCGGGATCGGCGAGCCCACTACCCACGGGTTCGAGATCGTTGCGAGTCCACCAGTACCAGAAACCCTGCTCGCGTAACCAGCTGCAAAGGCGGTCGATGCTGTTCCATTCGCGACCGGCACCACGCGCGTTGAAAACCCGGCACAGCTGGTTATCGACATACACCGCCACTGCCCAGGCCAGCGGATGCTTGCCCTGATCACCGTAACCACCACCCTGGTGTAATCGTTCTATGCGGTAAACCACGGCGAATTCACCCAGCCTGGCACTTTCGCGCAATGGAGCTAAATCAGCCTGGGTGACCGATCCGCTAATTCCGAGCCTTGCATCTTGATCCATGGTGTTGACAAATTAGTGTTAGTTAACTACATTATGAATCATAGTGTAGGTTCATGCAATTTTCACGACCTGCATTTTTATTTTGGAACGTAGTTTATCTTATATCTCAAAATTTAAACATTATGGAGCATACTGTGAGCAAAAAAATATCCCCTATCCCACGCGGTTATCGCACTGCAACGACTTGCCTGACGGTTTACGATGTCGATGCAGCCATTGCTTTTTACCAGGCCGCATTTGGCGCAGAGTTACTGACTCGTCATGGCGCTGCGGATGACGCGGTCGCGATTCATGCGACCCTGAAAATCGGGAACAGCATTGTAGCCCTGAACTCGGAAGCACCAGAACAGGGCATTCTAGCACCTCTTAGCCTGGGTGCTTGTGCGGGTCAAATTCATCTTTATCAGGATGATGTCGATCTTAGCTGGGAACGTGCGCTAGAAGCCGGCGCCCAGGTCCACACGCCGTTATACGACGCATACTGGGGTGACCGTACCGGTATTCTGGTTGATGGCAATGGCCACCTGTGGTCGATGGCCAGTAAAATTGAAAATGTATCCCAGGAAGAAATCGCTCGCCGTGCCAAGGCCTGGTATCAGGTAGCAGCGGAGATCCCGGTTGAAGCCGAGTATCCGGTTGACGCGTTTTTTACCCAGGAAACACTTGCAGATGATATCGTTGCTGTCTAAGCTTCGATAATCAGTTACAGGTAAGAAGGGCCGGGAGTAATCCCGGCCCGTTCTATATTTAGCCCCTTGTATGCAAGAGTTATCTTTGACCGCAACAGAACAATTAAAAGCACTCGCGACAGGTAAAATCAGCGCAATCGAGCTACTCGAACAAACGCTTAAGCGGGCCGAAAAAATCGGCCCCTTGTTGAATCCTATTGCATTAAAGCTCTACAGTCGCGCTCGCCAGGCGGCCCAGGAAGCCGATAAAAAAAGCGCCAGTGGCAAAGGCGGACGACTTTGTGGATTGCCGATCACGATCAAGGATTCCCAGTTTCTTGCAGGTTATCCCTGCGCTAATGGTTCGCAAGTGCTAAGCGATTTCGTACCCACCGAAACCTGTCGCGCGGTGGAATTGCTGGAACAGGAAGATGCGATCATCTTTGCTAAAACCACTTGTCCCGAGTTCAGCCTCACCGGTGTTACCGATTCGGAAATTTATGGACTAACGTCGAATCCATGGAATATTGAACGCACTTGCGGCGGATCGTCCGGAGGCGCCGCGGTCGCGGTAGCGACCGGACTGGGGTCTTTTTCGCTGGGAGGAGATGGCGGGGGTTCGATCCGGATTCCAGCCGGTTTTTGTGGAATCGTCGGCTTCAAGCCCAGTTTCGGTGCAATCCCGCGTGAACCCTGCTTCCCTTCGTGGCAATCGCTGGTTGCTTATGGACCGATGACGCGCAGCGTATCCGATGCACGTCTGTTCTTTGAGGTTTTAAGCGAAGGCTTTACTGCAGAAGACAAGCTGAAATCGTCTCCGGGTAAAATCGTTTACTCGGAAGACCTTGGATTTGCGCCGGTGGATAACGATGTACGCGAAACCTTTCGTCAGGTAATCGGAATGATGCGGCAAGCCGATTTCGACCTGGTCGAGGATAATCCCGGGTTGCCGTCCTCGGTAATCACCTGGGCGGTTACCGCATGTTACGATGCCGCTGAAAACGCACGTGGCAGTGCCTACAATATTGACTACCTGGGTGAAGTGGCCAAGGGTTTTATCGATTTTGGGGAACAATTCAACGCCGAAGAATTCGACGAGGCACAGTCCCAGCGCGAAGTCATTCGTAACCACTATGCTGAAATGTTTGCCAGACACGACGCGCGTATTCTGATTACGCCCACCCTGGGTTGTGAAGCTTTCCCGCATGGCAGCATCCATCCCCACAAGATAGACGACACCCATATCGAACTCCCGTGGCTGGATTGGGCAAGCTTTCTTTATGACGCCAATCTCGCCGGGATACCGGCCTGTGCCATACCGATGGGCTTCGGTGACGAGGAATTACCACTGTCCCTGCAAATCATCGGGCCAACGGGTAGCGACTATGAAGTTTTGCGCGTCGCCGAGTCGATTGAAAAACTCATCGGTTGGGATAATTCGATCGTCACCCCAAGTAGCCACAACCTCGGGCAAACCGCCTAAAAAAGCTTGGAACCGAAAGGGTCTTGGTAAAGATCTGGAACTGCCTCGGGTTCAACGCCATGGAACTCGGCGTTAATGGCTGCGGTCCAGAGTTTGGCGCGTTCACGTAATTCGCGCTGCTCGGTTTGCATGCGACCACGCGAGACGATGATGCCGAGGTCGGCACCCTTGTAGACATAGTCACCCTCTCGATAAACGCGTAAGTAGTAAGCCTCGTCGTTATCGATGACGTTGGTCCAGTCAAGATCGAGCCGGTCGAAATCAATACCCCCATGGTTGTCCATGGTCCATACACCGCTCTTGGGCGCATGGGTGAGTAACTTTACCTTGTCCTCGGTCTGCTTTAACACCAGCTGGCTCCAGAAGTCGTACTCGTTCCAGCGATTTTGTACTTTGCGAAGATCAACTTCGTAATCGACATCGAGATACTCGAGTAAATGAAACAGGAACAGCGGTACTCCACCGTAATGTGCGGTAATCAGGTTGGTTAATGGGCTGGCGCCGCTGATGCGCGGATTGACTTCGCCCAGATAAGGGGTGCCATCGTCGGTATCGAGCAGGAAATCCATGCAAAACACGCCCTTGTAGCCTTCCTTGTAAAGTTTATCGCCCAAACCCGAGGCCATATTGCGGAGTTCCCTGCGAGTCTTCGCGTTGAATATCTTCGGCCAGACATCGTTGCCGCACCAGCCACCCTTGTATGGGGTGATTTCCTCGAATCCGGTAATGTCGGTCTGAATTGGGCCCGACAGGGTGCCGTGACGCGTCACGCAAACCTCGAGCGTGCCGGGCATATGATTGATGCGTTTCATGATCTTCAACTGCTCGCCTTTCATGTCCTCGGCATTCTTTTTCCAGTCGGCTTCAGACTTGATAAAAAATGTAGTACGGCCGGAATCGCCATAAGGAGTCTGCACCACGAGGTCATTACCAAGCCTCGCTTTAGTGGCGGCTTTCATGAGCTCATCAAAGCTGTCGGCCTTGCCAAGCACATTGGGGGCGCTATCGATACCGGCTTCGCTGGCCAGTCGGGTCAATTCGATCTTGGAATCAAGTTTCTTGCGCAAAGCGACCGGAGGTAACGCGATATCAACCCCCAGGTCGCGGCAGATTTCCTCGGTTTTTTCATCGAGCATGACGAACAGTAACTTGGCCGGGCCCTTACCGGCTTTCCTGATCTTGTCGATAACCTCCTTGTGCATCAGCATGTAGTTGCAAACATCCTCCATCGATTCAAATTCGGCATGGCCTTTTTCTGTGGGTACGAATACGCGCGGGTGGGCGCCGTCAAAAGAATCGAAATAGTTGATATGATAAAAACGGTTGACGAATTTTTCGAGACCCAACAGGTTGAAAGAGGTCGGTGAGATGAAAAAAATCGGCGTTTCGTTGCGCCGAAAAAAAGTCAGGATGTCGGATAATCCGCGAACCTTGGCGCTTCTGCCCATTTTATTTCCCCCGCTAAATGGAATGATATGAATCGATTCTGAGCAAACGATCATATAAGATTGCATTGCCGAAAGCACCTCGTTAATCAAACAGGCCCAAAGGCTATGACCAGAACAAGTCGCCGACGAAGGCGCAGCGCTCCCACAGAATCGCCGGTGGCAGTTCGCCAACTCGAGCGCAAAGTTCTGCGTAATCGATTCGCTCCACTGGAGCCGCTGGACCAAGAACAACTCGAATTCATTCACGATATCTCGCTGCGTATCGTCGAAGAAGAAGGTATCGAAGTGCTGGGTGATCAGGCGCTGGATTTATTTCGCAAAGCGGGTGCCAGCGTAGACGAAAACGGCGTGGTCCGCATGGACCGGGGGCTGTTACTCGAAACCGTGGCGCAAACACCAGAGACCTTCAAAGTAATTCCGCGCAATTCGGAACAAACCCTGTCGGTCGGCGGCAATGTAATCAATTTTGGTCTGGTGTCGGGAACACCCAATGTTCACGACAATATCAACGGTCGGCGCGCGGGAAACTACGAAGACTACAAAAAACTGATCAGTTTCGGACAGTATTTCAACGTGTTAACTTTCTTTGGGAACCAGGCGACCGCACCGACCGATATGCCGGCGAATTCGCGCCACCTGGATACCACCTATATCAATCTGACGCTTTCTGACAAACCTTTCTTTGCCACGGGAATTGGTGGTGGACGTGCTCGCGACGCGATCGAAATGAGCGCGATCGCGCGCGGGTTGAGCATGGAGGAAATGAAAACCAACCCGAGCGTGATGACCAATATCAACGTGAATTCACCACGCAAGCTCGATGACGCAATGGCCTATGGATCGATGCAGATGGCGATGTTTGGTCAGCCGGTAACGGTGACACCGTTTACCCTGATGGGGGCGATGACACCATCGACGATGGCGGGTGCGCTGGCCCAACAGAATGCGGAAGCTCTGGTCGGTATCGCGCTGTTGCAGTTGACCAATCCGGGCACGCCGGTGGTTTACGGCGGCTTTACTTCCAATGTCGATATGCGTTCAGGCTCCCCGGCTTTCGGCACACCTGAAAACGCGCTTGCCAATATCGCCGGCGGCCAGCTGGCGCGCAAATACAAGCTACCGTACCGCACCAGCGCCTGTAACGCCTCGAATGCAGTCGATGCACAGGCGACCTACGAAACCCAGATGGCATTGTGGGGTGCGGTTATGGGCCATGGTAACTTGATTTATCACACCGCCGGCTGGCTGGAGGGTGGCCTGGTCGCATCGTTCGAGAAACTTGTCATCGATTGTGAAATGCTGCAGCACATGAGTAAGATGCTTGAGCCAATCAAAATCGATCTTGCTGAAACCGGTCTCGAAGCGATGCACGAGGTCGGCCCGGGCGGGCATTTTTTCGGTTGCGCGCATACCATGGAGCGCTACAAGAACGCGTTTTACGAACCTTTTATCAGCGACTGGCAAAACAGCGAAAACTGGGTCATTGCCGGTTCCAAGGACGCGACAACACGGGCCACCGAATTATGGCCAAAGATTCTCGAAGAGTTTGAACCCCCCGCAGTCGACCCGGCAATCGAGGAAGCGCTGCAGGCTTACATGGCGCATCGCAAGGAAGAACTGGGTGGTCAGGAACCGATACTCGAACCGACCCCCTGAGCTGGGACAACGTTTAGAGGTTGTCATCCCGCGACTTGATTGCGGGATCCAGCAATGACTGACTTGTTCTTTATCACTGGATACTGCGATCAAGCCGCGGGATGACAGTTATGGTCGCGGGATGACAGTCTAGTCGGGTGATTATTTCAGTAGTTTTTCTTCGAATGGGTATTTGATCAGATTTTCATAGCCATCTTCGGTAATCAGTACCTGGTCTTCAAGCTTTACGCCTTCCTTGCCGTCGACTTCACCGGCGTAAACCTCGACGCAAAACACCATTCCCGGTTCAACCACGCCATCGTATCCGTGCGCCTCGTAATCCTCGCGATAACGAATCGCCGGGTATTCATCGCACAGTCCGACACCATGCATCACCACCCCGTAGCGGTTCGGGATGCAGTTATCCGGCAAACGGTGGGCTTTTTGCGTGATTTCGCTGAAAGTAATCCCTGGTTTCAACAACTCCATGTTGGTCATGATATGTTCGTGTGAGATGCGATAGATCCTTTTTTGTGCTTCGGTGGGTTCCACGTCACCACATAGCCAGGTACGCGAGATATCACAACACATGCCGTAGGTGCCGACCATGTCGGTGTCGAGTGCCAGCAATTCGCCGTCGCTGATGATGCGCGGACCTGACTCCTGGAACCACGGGTTGGTACGTGGGCCGGATGAAAAAATTCGCGTTTCAAGCCATTCACCGCCGCGCTTGATATTGCCAGCATGCAGTACCGACCAGACTTCGTTTTCACTCTTGCCCGCTTCGCAGGCGTCCTGCATTTCATACATCGCGGCTTCACAGGCTGCGATCGAACAGCGCATCGCCTTGATTTCGTCAGGGCCTTTGATCACTCGAGCTTCCTCGGTGACCGCCTGGCCTTCAAATATTTCGAAGCCGGTTTTTTCGAGTGCGCGTAGCCCTGCAATCTCTATTTTATCGACCGCCAGGCGTCTATTGTCACCGGAATGGGTACGCATCAGTTCATCGATGGTGCGCGCAAAATGCATCGCATGTTCTTCGCCGCGGTGCGCCGACTCAAAGTAAAAGAACGAGGCGCCGCTGCGCAGCTCTTTGACCAGCGGTAAATGATCGGAAAGGTGCTCGCAGCTATGGAAATCGAACAGCACGATGTAACCATCGGCAGAGACGAAGCAGGCGCGCGCCGGATTGTGCGTGATCCACAGCTGCATGTTGGTGGAGTCGGTCGCGTAACGGATGTTGAGCGGATCGAATAAAACAATACCGCCGTAGTCGCGTGCCTGTAACTCCTGCACCAGGCGCTGCAGCCGAAACTCGCGCATCGTATCGAGGTGCGGGATCTCGAGGCCAAGCGCTTCCCACTCGGCAAAGGCGAGATCGGTGGGACCGATCTCTACACGGTCATTATCGTCCGGCGTGCCGTCCGGTTTCAGGGCAGCATCCGGATTTCGATAGGGATCGATCTTGCGGTTTGAGCTGTCGATGGAGTAAGGGGAGGAAGCCATTTATGAATCTCGATCGAGGTAACAGAATTATTACAAGAATAAGGGATTAGCGGTGTTAAGATAAATCATTTTTTGATGAGTTTAGTCATATTTTTGCAGGTCGTAGCCAATGAATGAAGATAAAAAAGCGTCACTCGAGTCGCGCCTGCCGCACGCCTGCCACTATATTGACCCGGTGAGCGGCGGCATCAGCCCACCGCTGCAGTTTTCGACGACCTATGCTCGGGATGCCGAGTACGAGTACTTAAGTGACTACAGCTACAGCCGCGCTGGTAATCCGTCGTGGGAAGTACTGGAGCAGGTCTGCGCCGAACTCGATGGTGGGGCCGAAGCCAAATGCTTTGCCTCGGGCATGGCCGCGGTTTGCGCTTTTTTCGAAACCGTTAATAGCGGTGAACACGTGGTGGCGCCGCGGGTCATGTATCACGGCGCCCAGGACTGGCTGCGCCGTATTTCGGAAAGGCGCGCGATCGGACTCAGTTTCTTCGATGCTGGCGATATCGAGAAATTACGGGAGGCGGTGCAGCCCGGAAAAACCTCCGTGGTATGGGTCGAAACCCCGGTAAACCCGACCTGGGATATCATTGATATCGCCGCTGCTGCTGAAATCGCACACGCGGCGGGTGCGATACTCGCAGTTGATGGAACCGTTGCCTCGCCGGTGACGACCCGCGCGCTCGAGCACGATGCCGATATCGTGTTTCACTCGGCAACCAAGTACCTCAATGGTCACAGCGATGTGGTTGCGGGCGTTCTGGTGACCAAAGAAATGAATCAGCGCTGGGAAGAAATCAAGCTGGTGCGGACCCTGATGGGCGGCGTGCTGGGGCCATTTGAGGCCTGGTTACTGTTGCGCGGTATGCGTAGCCTGTTTGTGCGTTTTAACCAGGCATCACAGAGCGCTTTGCGGCTGGCACAACACTTTGAAAATGATCCGCGTCTACAGCGAGTGCTGTATCCCGGTCTCGAAAGTCATCCCGGGCACGAGATTGCTAAACGCCAGATGACCCATGGCTTCGGTGCCATGCTATCATTGCTGGTCAATGGAGGTGCTGAAGAAGCGAAACGAATTGCCGGCTATACCCGCCTGTTCGTGCGCGCTACCTCATTGGGGGGCGTCGAAAGCCTGATCGAGCATCGCGCTTCGGTGGAAGGCCCACATAGTGAAGTGCCGCAAAACCTGTTGCGCCTGTCAATTGGTATTGAAAATTGTCAGGATTTAATAGACGATCTTGAACAGAGCCTGGAAACGTTCTGAAACCCTGAGGAAAAATTATGTCAGTTGAAAGTTCTATTGAAGATACAACCGAGTCGATAATGTCGGCGTTGTCGAGCCATGACCTGTCAGACTCTGATAAAGAGCAGATTGCTACAATAGTAAGCCAGTTGCTGGTGAAGACGGTTGAAAAAACAACTAAAAATCACCTGGAGGCGGCAGCTAACTGTTGCGGACCTGAACTTGATCTGGCACACCAGATCAGGGAAGAAATTAATCGTAAAAAAGACGTGTTGATTTCCAACCTGAAAGCGCTGCGTTAACCCGGTTATTGTTCGCTTTCAAATTCGTGGCAGGCTTGCTCGATGGCATGCGCGAAAGAGCGCGCAAGACTGCGAATCACGAATAAATCGTAAGTTGGCGTATCGTCAACCTGGATTACGGTAGCGTTCATATGCGCTACTGAAGTCATCGCGCACTGGCCTGGGCCAAACGCACGCGGATGCAGGTCGATCGCGGTATTTTTTGCCATGACCTGGCGCGCATGTAAACCGCTCAGGCGTAAACCGCAGCGACCGTGGCTTTGATCAACCACCGCCCCGAGATCACCCGTCGCCCCGAGATCACCCGTCGCCCCGAGATCACCCGTCGCCCCGAGATCACCCACCGCATCTTGTAGCACTTTGAATAGTTCACCGGGCGCGCGTCCCGCTTCT
>Ga0255051_10000564_pt1 | contig 13647 bp, 13 predicted proteins | sample JV7_2_9_MG_FD_181719 | JGI IMG/M metagenome (GOLD analysis project Ga0255051, IMG submission 181719) | Seawater microbial communities from Jervis Inlet, British Columbia, Canada - JV7_2_9 | ecosystem: Environmental > Aquatic > Marine > Inlet | place: Canada: British Columbia | collected 2016-10-06
CGGTTTCCAGGTGGTTGATTTCAGACAACAGGGCGTTACGGGCGCGTTCCAGTTTATCGACCTCGCGTAAGGCGGGAGCTGGATTCTCCAGGCCTGTGGCCATTTCCATCATTTTTGATATGCGCATCTCTAGGTCTTTAACATCAGTGCGATGTTGTTGGGCGGGATCTACCCGATGCGCTTCACGATACTTCAGTGCTTCGTGGGTTAGCTTTTTGACGAATGCCGGCGATAGCAGGTCTTGCATGATCTGGCCGACCACTGCCTTTTCCAATCTTTGCTGGCACACTTTTCGATTTTTCGTGTCCGATTTGGCCGTAGTTGCGTACCGACTCTCTCCATTTCCATGCCAGGGATCGCCTTTGGGCGTTTTGAGGAGCCCTGTCAACAAATAGCTGGCGGGAGTCCTTCGACTTCGCGAGTTCGAGCTTTTTCCGAGGCGATCCAGTATTGCTTCTGCTTCTTCGGTTGAAATCAAGGCTTCATGCGTGTCTTCAGCGATAACCCATTCCGATCGTGGTCGACGCTTGGTACCACCCTTATAACCCGATCCCTTAGTTTTTTCATTGTGGACATTCCAAACAGTGTGGCCGGCGTAAGTCAGTGCATTCCACTCAATACCCACACCACTGGTTTCTGCGATTTCTAGGTCGAGTTCTTCAAGAATTCGCTTACGCGAAATCCCCTCTGCACGCATTTTCAGGTAGCGCGCAATAACGGGCGCATCTTTGCCCGGTTGCAATTTGGATTTTGTAACCGCCTCACCCTCCCGCATGGCACCTGTTGGTATTTTTACCAATTGATAGCCTTTGGGTGCCCGACCACCCGCCCGGTATCCCTGTCGTACATTTTCAGCCATTCCGGCCAAGCCTTTTTCTTTGGACATGAGGCTGTGCAGTTCATCGAAAACCTCCATGACACCCACGATTACCATATCTGCAATGGGATCAGATTCCGGAAGTTTGGAATAGAGGATTTGAATATCCCGCTTTTTGGCTTCGTGTTTGAACACTTGGGCCATGTACCGGCGACGTGCAAGTCGGCTGGTATCTACTACCAGTAATGTACTCCAGGTACGGGATTGGGATTTTAAATCAAAGAGTAGGCGTTGGAAGCCGGGACGATTTTCGTCTTTTGCAGATTCCACGACATCCGAGTATTCATGGGTAACGATAAGCCCTTGATCAGCCGCGAGTTTTTTGAGTTCCCGGCGTTGGGCATCGATGGAAACATCTTTCCGATCCTTGCTGGATCTCAGATAGATGGCGGCTGTTTTTGTGTTTTTCACCATTGCAGATTTCCTCCATTAGCAAGGGTAACACATGTCTGGCCGCGGCCTGTTGGTTAGGTTCACCAATCGAAGGCAGCATCTTGATTCCCGACTTTTTAGTAATTCCGCTGGCTCGAGTAAGGCCCAATTGCTTACACCGTCTTTGAATATGGTCAAATATGGACTCTATCGGAGCAAAACGATTTAAACTTGTCAGAAAACTTTATCTTGTAGTCGGCCTTTCGTGCCTATTCCTGCTATCTACGTAAAAATGTTGTTGCCCATCACTGAGGGCAACAGACTATCGAGGTAACTTTGGCATCCCGCCGTTATGCAATTGATCGATTACCTGCTCGGACAGCTTCCACGAATCAGCCTTTGATCCGAGAAATCAATGTAATCCTTACGTTTTATAATGGGTCTATAGCTGCTCCCGATCGAATTGAATACCCTCACCTCAGGTAACAGCGGTGCCATGTCATCAGCCAAACTGCGGATAAGTTTATCCAGAATACACACGCCGCTCGGAGCCGGAGTCGAACTCTTTTTAAAATCAGTAGGTTATATGTCCTTGGCGTAGGTTTGGCGTAGGCAATATTGAACCAGTAAGATCGGTAGTGCAACTTTGGATAAAATTCCCTGCCCGATTAAATTTTCCCTGCCGGCAAATTGAAAACTACTACCTACTCTATTTAGCCAGCTCGAATATTCCAGTATATCTATTGTTGAATTGCATTGGAATTTGACCCCTGATTTGCATTTAGAATTGACCCGGCTAATTTCATTGACAACCCTATGCTACCGAGAAATTTCGATAAATATGCAGGTCAAGGCAATACGCAAATAACGCCGTAATTTGGAGAAGTATTCAACGCAATTGAACAGCTTCATGCTGCGTTTACCAAAACCAACTCAACACGGATGGTCCCGATCAACGAATCATTGCATAGTGTATTGTCCAAATGGACAAGCGATTCCGAATGGCTGTTTCCATCATTCGGCAGAAAAGGTCATGTCGTCTGTATTGACCGTGCATGGAACAAGGTTTGAAAAGATGCAAGGCTGGAAAATTTCAGGTTGTATGACCTGAGGCACAATTTTGCATCGGAACTCGTGCAAAAAGGAGTGCCATTGTATACGGTATCAAAGCTGCTGGGGCATTCGAATCCGTAAATGACTACGAGTTATGCCCATGTGTCGGACGAAGGCCTTGCAACTGCGGTGGGATATTTGGACTAGTAAAATCCAGGCCGCCTGAAATATCAAGGGCCTGAGACACCCTGCGTGGGTAACTCATTTGGACCATTTCTACCTAACTATTGTTTAATTCCCGCGTATTCATTCCAAAATTCGAGAAAAATCTACATATAGGGGTTGAATTATTGAAAATACACCATATGTTGTTAGTTTACCCAATTGAAATTAGGTGAACCTGATGGTCAAAAAGACAAAATACAACAAAACTTCGATAGAAAAGCTGCCGAATGACAAACCCGCTCTGTATCGAATTGAAACTGAAAGCGGCAGTCTAAACTATACCGGAATAGCGCAAAGGGGACGTGTCTCAGACCGCATAAAAGAACACCTAGGGGAGATCCCTGGCGTAAAAGTCACAATTGAACAATTCAGCAGTATTGCTGATGCCCGTGCCAAGGAGAAAAATGTGATTAGCCGAAATAAACCAAAATACAACAAACAGGATAAATAGTTTTTCTTCCAAGGGCTCTTACAAAACAAATACCAAATTAGTTTAGGGGCAGAGTAGGGAATATATTTATGAACGAAATACTGGAAAAAATTTCTTCATATAACATTTTCAACTACCTATTGCCGGGCACGCTGTTTTCTTTCTCAGCACAGATTACAACGAGTTATAAATTTGTGCAGGATGATTTGCTCATTGGACTTTTCCTATACTATTTTATTGGGCTCGTCATAAGTCGGGTAGGATCAATACTGGTTGAGCCCCTTTTCAAAAAAATACGCCTAGTTGAATTTTCAAAATACGAGGACTACTTGAAAGCCGTTAAACTCGACGGCCAAATCGAGACGCTATCGGAGTCAAATAATATGTTTCGGTCGTTGATTTCGATGTTTGCATGTTTGCTAGTTTTAATTTCCTACGAGAAACTCGAAATTTGTTATTCGCAAGTAGCAGAATTTACACCCTATCTGATTATTGGATTTCTAATACTTCTATTTGCTATTTCATATAGAAAGCAGACGAAGTACATCGTTAAACGAATTGAGGCAGCGAATTTGTCTGATGACTAAATTTACGGTCATGGATGTGGGCCACGGTAACTGCTGTTTCCTAGAAGCGGACAGCGGCAATTTGCTGTTATTCGATTGTGGACACAAATCAGATCCCGAAATTAGACCTTCAAAAGAACTAATGGCAAAAGGGCAAAAATCTGTTGAGCTGTTGGTCGTGTCGAATTACGACGAAGATCATATCTCTGATATCGCCAAATTGAGGGAAAGGTTGTATGTAAAGCAATTACTCAGGAATAAAAGTATCGATGGTTCGCAACTTCGAAGTTTAAAATTAAAACAATCTGGTGAAATCTCTTCAGCAATGGATTCACTACTTGAAATGATTGATGACTACACGGGAGGCCCTTTGTCACCAGCACCGGAATTTCCTGGTGTGAGTCGATCCCACTATTATAATAACCATCCGTTTTCGAATGGAGATGATACGAACAACCTAAGTGTAGTTACGATTCTGGATATTGGTGATGATACGTTTCTTATTCCCGGGGATATGGAAAAGGAGGGATGGCAAACACTCTTAGCTTCGAGCCCAAAACTACGTTCCAGACTCAAGGATGTGAATATCTATATTGCATCTCACCATGGACGGTTTAATGGGTATTGTGAAGAAATATTCACTACGCACGGCTGCTGTCCAGATGTATTCGTTTTTTCGGACTCTGCTAAAGTACACGAGACACAAGAAACGGATGGTCTGTATAGACAATGGGCCAGCGGCATAAACTTTAATGGCGAGACTCGAAAAGTTCTGACAACAAGGAAAGACGGGGGTCTCACTTGGTCATGGTAGATCCCTAATAATCTACAGCGCCGAGTGATTTCCTATGGATAGTCTTAACAATGAAGTAATTGTAACGATGCAATTCCTGTTACCTGGTTTTGTATCAGCCTGGGTGTTCTACGCACTGACCTCCCACCCAAAACAATCACAGTTTGAACGGCTCATTCAAGCCTTAATATTTACGATTATTGTCCAAGCCTTTTTGGTACTAACAAAGTTGATTATCGAGTTTTATTTTTCTTCGATTTGGAATAAAAATTTAGAACTATTGTCAGCATTTGTACTGGCATTGATACTTGGGTTGGTACTTGCATACTTTTCAAACAATGACAAATTTCACAAACTTCTAAGGCATTTGAAAATTACAAAAGAAACTTCATATGCCTCTGAGTGGTTTAGTGCCTTTTCTGATCAAGTTACATATGTTGTTCTGCACCTTGATGATGGCAGAAGAATTTACGGCTGGCCAAAGGAATGGCCTACGGAACCGTGCCAGGGGCACTTCTATCTCCAAGATGTAAGTTGGTTAACGGAAACAAACGAAGAAATCCCCCTAGAAACTGTAAACGGTATTCTTGTCAATGGGGAGAATGTCAGCCTGGTAGAATTTATGAAATTGGATACGGACGAAAACTATGAGCAAAAAAGCATCTAACCCACCACCACCCCGAACCAGTGGACAAAGAGGGGTAAATAATAGCGTTAATACTCCGACGTCCTCCCAAAAGCCCGCACCACCTCCACCGCCGCCCCCGGCTAAGAAATAGCATCTCATTGAGAGTGACGCTTGATGGTGCTGCCGAATATTACTGGAGCTTGTTCATTGATCGGCTTCGATGGTGTTGTCTAGCGGTCGAGTGTGTGAGTAGAATGGCAGTATGAACAATTTTTTCAAATGTCTGATTGGAGTCCTGCGTGCGGCAGTTCGATTCGTGCTGAAATTCTCTGAAGAGGCAGTAAGGTTTCTCGCCAGCAGCTCTCAAACAACGCCCGCGGACGATGAGCTCAATAACTCGTTTCGTGGTGGTGTTATGAACCACCGGACTGGAAAGTTCGATGATGGAAGCGATCCTGCAGGCTGGTACGAACGTGATTAGCGGCGAGTTCCCTTCGACAGCACTGCTTTTCCGATCGAGCCTCCCTGGCGACCTGCGTCTTGGGCAGGACTCCGGAGTGGACTGGTAGCTGCCTCAATTGATCGCCCCACATGCACACCTGCCCATGCCATCATCCCACTCCAAACCAGCGGAAGCCCTAAGTAAAGACTGGTCGTGATCATGTTAAGCAGTAAGCGTTTCATGTCGTGCTCACCGGGATTGGCAAAGATTTGCAGGAAGATATTCACGTCCGGGTACATCGACAGGATGAGATTCTGATCGACCCACAGGGCCAGGTACCAGAGTACGCTCCAGAATTTGATGGTAAAAATCGCCATGGCGCCGACAACCATCATGGAAATGGAATAACGCGATAGCACCACGACCATCGGAAGCAAGGCATAGATACCGAGCAAGAGCACGGCCTGCACCATTGGAAGCGCCTGGAGGACAGCGGTCATGGTGACAGAAAACAGTGCCGATGCGGCCAACACACCGCCCGATGCCAATCCGCCTTTTGCAACATTCTCTACTGTGCTCAGCAAACCCGTGCTTCCCGTATTGTGAGCCACGAGGTCGTTGCTCGACCACGATGGCGGTGAATTCGTCAGTACGGTCTTGGCGACCGCATCATTTTGTTGTTCACTGGCCAGAGCTGGAGCTACGGCAACAACCAAACCAGAAAATCCTGCCGAGGTAGCGTCAGCCTCGTTGATTAGCTTTTCCCGGAGTCCAATCGAGCTGTCTTCCCACCACTGTTTGCAGTAGGGCTTGCCCCAGGCAGGTGGGGACGCCGCATCGTATTCAGTGTCGCGCACCACATTAAAAGTCCAGCCGGCAATCGGGGTAGTCGGACGCAGTGTGTCGTAGTAGCCGGGCGTATTGCGATAGACATGGGAGCCCATCCAGTCCGGATCATCTGGCCCATAGGTTGTCAGCAAAACATTGATCGCTGCGGTTGATGGACGCTCAGCCTGGTACTTTGAGCGTGCCGGGATGTGACACTGACTGAAGAAGTCGCTGACTTCCTGGCGGAGCCGTGGATCGGCAATGGTGGCCAACCGCGCCTGCTGTTCGTAGGTGCGCATATCTGCCGCACTCGGCAGCCCTTCAACCACTGCATGATTAAATCCAGAGGTCATTGATAACACGGCGTACCACCACACCGGAATATTTACCATGGCCGACGACCCAGTAAACCCGCTGGAACCATAGGTGCTTTGGGGCGCAGCAATGGTCGCCGTTGGTGGAGCTGGATCAATCAATGTTGGTGGTGGCGTGTAGTTGAGTGCAACAGCATTGAGCGGTGTCAATGCGGCTGGTTGCCCGGCCAGCACCACAACCAGCAAAGCAATAAACATCTCCAGCTCCATACGGCGCAGAGACAGCCCGGTAACGGTGCCAAACTCACCACCCTCGGCGGGTTCACGCCAGTTATCGATCAAGATGCCGAGGAACGGCAGGAACACGATGCCCGTACCGAGCAATATATCCCAGAGGATGCCATAGAAGGTCCAGCCGAATAGAGTAGTGAAGAGTTCGAGATAGCTGTCGACGCTCATACCCTACTCCCTGGCAACACGGTCAATACCTGGCCGAGCAGGTTCTGGCCCAACACCATCTCGATCACCACGAGCCAGGTCACAACGCGCCAGCGCAGGGCGAGCATCATAGTTGCCTGTGATTCATCGATGCGCCCCCAGCGATGAAGATTGTTTGTAACAAATGGCCAGGCCACAGCGACCAACCCGATCAGAAATAATCGGATTCCGGTAAAGAGCGGTTTCATAGAATCGACCCGGGTCTGAATCTCACTAACCGAGGACGTCTCAACCGAATGCCAGAGAATACCCCCCGTACCCAACGCCAAAACAAACGCGAGCAGCGTCAGCAAGAAGAACCAACGTCGGCGCAAGACAAGCCCGCTATGGAACACGGCCATTGGTCATTGGACGAGGATCGATCGTGGGTACCCGTGGTGTATTCAGGGAAGCCTGGCGTCGTGCCGCAGCACGCTGGAGCAATGTTGTAATCGTGTGGGAGACCACTTCCTTGCGTACCCGCGTCTCGAACAGCAGATTCTCGATCTCTTTGTCCAGTTCGGCGATTGAGATATCCGCATGTTCGCGGGCCACTTCGGTGGCATAGACCTCTGGTACCTGCCGTCCGGACAGCAGCAGACGGCGTGCATAAAGCGCTTTTTCCACCGTGCGGGCGGTACTGATCTCCGAAACCAGTCGACCCATAATCAGACTCTGCTCGGAGGCTGGCATCTCGCGGATTGCTTCAATAACCTGTCGAGTAATGGCCACACCGGGCGCTGTTATGTTGTCCAGGTTGGTCAGCGTCAGGGACGTTGCGCCACTGACCAGGTTCTGTATTTCTGCAGTAACAGCGGTCGCTTCCTGATTCAGCTTCGGCAACAGGCCGGTGCCGGGAATACTGTCTTTACGGCAGGTGTCACAGGTAGTCACGATGTTCTCACCGACCACATCGACGACCCAATTGCGGGCCTCGGTGGGTGTTGCCCATACCTGTGTTAAGCGCGTGGCTGCAGCTGGTGGTACAGGACCCGAGGTGGTTATAGCCCGGTTCATATTGATGTTGTAGCCAGCCTTGACGATGTCACCCGTGAATTCCAGAACGGGCTGGCCTGCTCCTCCCGCTTGGCCACCAACCCAGGGAATACCGCTGTCACCGTTCGATGATTCAACAGCATCCTTTGCCGTGACTGCATCATTACCACCAATCCCCATCTGTACCTTCCAGTCATTGCCTTTGGAGAGCGTGATGAGGTCGGCGTAGGGGTTCTTTCCCTGCGCGATTTCAGCCTCCATCCGCTCACATGACTTGGTGGCCAGTTGCATGGTCTCCTCCGCCTGCAGCAGCGCATTCTGGAACAGGTCGTACAAACCAGGATTAGCGCGCTGCAGAATCAGTGCCGGTAGTGCGGCAATTGCAGCACTGGCTGCGGCCGTCATGGCGCTCATCATATTATCGATGCCGGCGCCGATGTCGTTCAACGTGTTCGTCACGGCGGCCACGGGATCGAACTTGCCGCAGCTATAGCCTAATCCCAGTTGTGCGGAACCACCCAAAGTCACGGACACGACGGATGGATTGGCAGGTGCCGACACCGGCTCTGCCCCGCCGATCTCGTAATACCAGAGGCTGTCCTCCGTTGGCCCCTTGGTGACGGCGTTCGCATTACTCAGTCCGAGTAATCCGATCAACAGCCAGGCGCTAAGCCGCCGATGGCAGCATATGTATGGATATTTTGTATTCATGGGGGATAGGTCATCCAATCGATATCAAACAAAAAATGCCCGCGTCGTCGGCAACACTTGTAGGGCCGCCACAGGTTCCAAACGTAATCACCCTTGGGATCGACGCGACCACCGCCCCAGCCGGTAAGGCTGGTGAGATCATTCGTACCGAATACGTCGCAGCTCGATTCGGACCGGGGCATCAACATCTGCCAGGTTCCAGTCCGGCGATTCTTCTCCATCAGCGGGCCCGGCGACCAGATCTTCAGTGAACCCGATGAACCGGTGATAGGGACGTAGACGTGCGGCTGGCCGATACGCGTAACGATGTCACCGGCCCTTTGCGCGTTGATGGCTGCGGCCTTGGGTTCTTCTGATTGCGTAGTCCACCCGGTACGCGGATAGACACCACCCCAGGTTTGCAGGGGCCAGGTACCCAATTCTCGAAGGCCAGGAATGAAGCTGGCCGGATAGAAGATCTCCGGTACTTCCTGTCGCCATGACAGGGCATCGAGGCCGGACTGGAAATACGGAACGAGGGAGGTGGTCTCGGACGGACACAACAGGCCGGCCACGGAAACGATGCCTGAAAGCGAACCAAGCGGATGACCGATGGCATCGGTTTCGCGATATACCAGATTCTTATGGTCACGTTCCGAAGAGCCTTCGGTGCGGTTGCCTGAACTGCTAAGCGGGACCGGCAACAAGGAACCCAGCAGACCCGTGGCGGCGGCTTTCTGTGCAAGACCCAGGGTTGCTCGGATCTCGACCCAGGGGTTGCCACCCAATTCGTTGTAGGTACTGACAACCAGATCCGGATTGTAGTGACCCACCTTGATCGAAGTCCTGACACTGCAACCAGTCCAGGAACAGTGCAGCCAGAAGCAAGCGCCGATCGGCATCCACTGCATGCAGGACAATGCAGCAGCGGTGGTCTGGGTAATAATCTGAGGAGTTGTAATCGTACCCGAGAAACCGATGGCAGGAATCCATATCGCAACCGCCAGTAAAGTGGATATCAATCGCGAGCGGATCATGGTTTAACACCTGCCCGCCATGCCTGATGGAACCCAAGCGCGGCCTTCAGGTCGGTGACGCCGTAAACAACAGCCTGATTATCAAAGACAATAGCTGGATAGCGATCGATACCGTATTGCATCGCCTTCGCCAATCCCATCGCGGCAGCTTGCATTCTCGATCTGGTTTGCTCACCCAGACTCTGGATACGATGTAGAACAATCTGCTTCGACTGCAGTGGTTCTACCGGCAGGTTGGCAGAAAGATCGCGTTCTATAGACTGAATAGCATCGATTTTATACACCACTATTGCCGGTTGTCGCGAGTTGCTATCAAGGGCAGCGGCATCCGCACCAATAATGACGTGCTTGTCTGAGATGAACACCTCAACAACAAGCGGACGATCCGACCCGGCCTGACCCGCGAAAGTGATGTCTGCAAATAAGACCAGAGAAACCAGACAAAGAAATTGAATGCGGAAACTGTGGTTTGATACTTTCCAAATCATTCTGATTAGCCCAAGTTTGATATCGGCGCTATCGTGACGCGTGAGAACGCCACTCGATACCAGAAAACAATTCAGAAAAATGCGGGGTTGTTGGGCAGAATCCAGCGAGCTGTCATTACCCACCACGTTTTTGCGCGATTCGTGTGGCAATGATATGCACTGCCTCAAGCTCACTGCAGTTCTGCTCCCGCATGATCACACCACGCTCGGCCTTCTCATACTTCTCCGTCATGGCGAGCGCCAGTGACAACGGTGGAGGCACATTTCGGAATAATGCCTCCAGGTTGTCTGACAGCACCACGCCCTCGACGTATTTACCCGGCTCCTTGCGGGCCGATAGCAGGAGACTGCGCTGTACGTCGGTGAGATCCTTGAACCGGGCAATCTGCTCCACTTCTTCTTTGGGCATGACCAGGCACAGCCACCACTCCATCATGTTGAGCATCTTGCGGCTGGCGTCGGGAAAATCCTCGAGGTTCTGGGTGGCGATCCAGAACCAGGCGCCGAGCTTGCGCCACATCTTGGTGATCTTGACGACATAGCGGGCCAGCAGCGGATTGGTGGTGATGATGTGCCCTTCGTCGGTCACGACCAGCGTTGGCCGTTCATCGTGCTGGTGACGTTCCACCAGATCGTTGATGTGACTCATCATGGAGATATAGGCCACGGTGAGCTGGTCCTCGTAGCCTTCACGGGCAAGTATACCCATCTCGAGAATAGTGATGTCTGCCTGCGGCCACGGGGTTCCAGGTCGGTTGAAGAAATGTCCTGCCAATCCTGAGCAAAAAAGCGCCATGCCATCCCCCATCTCGATGGCCCGGTTGCGCCGGTGATCGGGAAGCGTCTCGTCATGACCTATGTTATGGAGCGCAGCCACCACATCTCCAGTGAGTACCTGGTCCCGGCCGGCCTCAGTGACGGTTTTGGCGGCCAGAAAGATTGCATTGCGAATGAGTAGCCTGTCGGCTCGGGTCATGCGTGCATCTTCGCGCTCGTCACCTCCGGTGATCATGATGCGTGCGGCGATCTCCATCTCGCCCAGGATATCGCGACCAGTGCCTTCTTCGTCAAACTCGTCGTCATCGGCCAGCGCATCCGGGTCTTCGCACAGGCCGCACCGACGTTCTTTCTGCAACACGCGCAAGGCATCGGCAAATGGCGGCAGACTGACATCCGTATTCGGATTCAGCGTCACCTGATTGACGACCAGCCCATGGGCTTGGAACTGCTGGCCCAACAGAGAAAATGATCCCCCGGCCTCGATAATAAAGATGCGCGGCCGGTACATGGCAACCATTTGCTGTAGCAGGTAGACCAGCATCGCCGATTTGCCGGCGCCCGTCGGGCCGAGAATGAGCATGTGCGCATTCTTTTTCCGATCAGATCGATGCAACGGATCGAACACGAAGGGCTCGGCGCCACGATTGAAGAAAACCAGTCCGGGATGCCCCGTGCCTTTCGAGCGTCCATACAGGGGCATCAAGTTCGCGGTGTGGCTGGAGAACACCAGGCGCGACCGCCGACGGGACTTTTCCAGGGAAACATCGTATGCCATGGGCAGATTGCGTATATAACTGTCGAGCGCCAACAAATCGGCCTCGTGCAGAATCGGCTGTAGCCCGTTGGGCAGCAGGATTGCATTTAGCTGGTTGACGTTGGCGCGCAGTGCTTTCAAGTTATCACCACGTAGATAGAAACCGATCGTGAGTGGATAGAGCTTGTTACCTCGGGCCATCTCCCGTTCGACCGCTTCGGCGTCTTCCCGGGTGAGCTCAGCTTCTGCGGAATCGCCTACCGAAGCGCGCTTGACCTGGGCAATGTGGTTGCGCGTAAAGTCCTGGGGCTTGGCAGTCATGGTCATCACCATGACGGTGTGTTCCGGAAACCGATCAAACAGCGAAAATACATGATCACCGGCCTGGCGTTCCGCTGTCATGTGCCCGACCTCCGGGACCCGGCGCAGGCCCTGGATGGTGACGAGGGTGTGCGGCAACTCATCGAACCACCAGGTGGCGGAGGCATTCTCCGAGCGCGGCATAGTGAGTGTCAGCCGCTCACCGAGATCATGGCCAAACGGCAGCTCATCATCACCAGGGTAAGGGGCGGTTTCGAGCAACCTGTCGGGATCGCCATTGGTTATCTCTGGCTTCGGATTGAACCACTTGAGCAACCACTCGTAGAGATCCCGTCCTGTCCCACGGCGCACACGGATTCCCGCCGAAGCCAGCGAGGCCACCCACTTTGTTGCTACATCATTCAGAGCCTCTTCGACTTCTACGGCTGGCGGCAGCCGGCCATTGGATTTCAGTCGCCGGTACAGCGTCGCCCGTACGCGCCGGATCTGACCGCGCCAATGGGTACCGGTGACAGCGGTATCTTCAAAAAGACCACCGGGGCACGTGATTTGTGCGAGATGGTCTGACATCGTTTGCTGAAAATGCTGGGTGTAGTCCGTGTCGCGCGCGCTGGGCTGTGCGTAGTTCGCGACCACCTTCTGGAAACCTTGCAGGCTCGGTTCATCCTGGACGTACACCTGCAATATCCACGGCGATTCATCTTCTTCGGGGATCGCATCCGTCAGCGCGGTCTGAATGGCATCACGCAATTGCACCATGAATTCCGGCGTGCGCGCCTCGGTGCCGGCCGGCGTAATCTCGAACAGGGCGCCGACACTGATCCCGTCTTCCAGCAGAAAGGTTTGGCTTGCCGGGTTGTATTCCCTCCACGGCAAGAGATCGGTAAACGATGACGGACGTTCATAGAGTTGCTTGACCTGCTTCGTGGTGACCGGGATCTCTTTCGATTCATTTTCCACGTCGATGGATGAGCGCTGCTTAACGAAACTCACCACACCTTACCGCCAGGTAGCCCGAGGACTTCACCGGGCAAGGCGTATTCCACTTGCTCGTACATCGAAAATGCGGTTGCATAACCGGGCACGGGCGAGCGCGTGTCTCCTGCCAGATGGGGGAATACATACATCACCAATGTCGGATTCGGCAGGCGCGGGAACAGGACATCGATCTCGTTAAAAGCATCCCGAGCATATCCCTGCAGGGCGGCCTCACCGTTGTTGAGCGGCCGGTTTCCCAACTCGCGGCGAATGACCTGAGGATTCCGCGCATTCATTGCCTGTATATGACCGTCATAGATGGTCTTCATCGAAGGGCCATTCTGGGGCAATACGTTATCCTTGGTGCTGGTGCAGCCAACCAGTACCAGGCTAATCAAGCTGAGTGTGGATATAAGGGTCAACGGATTTTGCATGAGTCAGTTTCCTGCCAGTAGTATTGAGATCAATGGGAAGTTCGTGATCGACGTGAATGGCGATGCGGGCGCCGGCGGGTACGAACACGGCGTCGAAGCTCTGGGCCTGGCGTTCCAGAAGCCACTTAGACACCTCTTCGCTGCCCCCTGAGATGGTCCTGCCC
>Ga0255051_10000566_pt1 | contig 13639 bp, 12 predicted proteins | sample JV7_2_9_MG_FD_181719 | JGI IMG/M metagenome (GOLD analysis project Ga0255051, IMG submission 181719) | Seawater microbial communities from Jervis Inlet, British Columbia, Canada - JV7_2_9 | ecosystem: Environmental > Aquatic > Marine > Inlet | place: Canada: British Columbia | collected 2016-10-06
CCGACCTGAACTGGCATTGAGGTTCCTGTAGCGGATCAAACATGCGGGTAGGGCAGAGACCGATTAGATTCCAGCCACCCGGCGATGGCGCCGGGTATACCGCGGTTTGACGATCGGCTATTGCGACTGCCCCGAGCGGGACCTTTTGCCTTGGCGTCGCTAGCCTGGGGGCAGCAATGCGTTCGTCAACCTCACCTAAATAGGCAAACCCGGGGGCGAAGCCAATCGCGTACACCCTGTATTCCTGTTGCTGATGAATATCGATGACTTCGTCGGCACTGATTTTGCCGCGTTCCGCGATGATATCCAGGTCCGGTCCTGATTCGAGACTGTAATAGGCGGGAAGAGTAATTAATTTTCCGCCTTGTGACTCTTCCGCGTCAAGGTTAGCCAGTGCCACTCGCAAGCGACTTCTGGTTGTAAAAGAATCGCAACTATCGAGATTATAAATGACTAACAACGAGGCGTAAGATGGGATCAGATCGACGATTATGTCGGACATTTGCGTTTGAATATTGTTTACCGCGCGCTGAATTTGTGCTGAAACAGATGCACTGGCCTGATCGGCAAAATACACGATAAAGGCATCTTGCCCGGCGGTTTCAATTTTCATCGACGGATTATTTCGCGAATTTCGATGATCGCTGCGATTCCTTCTTCATTGTCGCCATGCACGCAAAGTGTATCGGCTGCCAGTTCTAGTGTGTGACCGCTAACCGAGGTTACCGTTCCCTCGCGGCAAATCTGTTCGACCTGTTGCAGCATTTTCTCGCGTGTATGTACTGCGCCGGGCTTTGAGCGAGCCAGTAGCTTGCCGTCATCGTCATAGCAACGGTCTGCAAAGGCCTCGAACCAGAGTTCTATTCCAAGGCTGTTTGCTTCTTCTCGGTGCCGATCGGCCTCGGGTGTTGCCAGTAACATCAGTCGTATCGGGCGGTGGTGACCGGCTATGGCTTGCATAATGGGCTCGCGTACCGATGATTTTGCCATCATATCGTTGTAGAGAGCACCATGGGGTTTAACATAGGCTAACTCTACCCCCTGGTTTTTTGCCATACCGTCAATTGCGGCGACCTGGTAATTCACCAGCGCGATAATTTCATCAGCGGAGCAATGCATCGGGCGGCGACCAAATCCAACTAAATCCGGGTAAGCAGGGTGCGCTCCTACCATTACCTTGTGTTTTTTCGCCATGGCCAGGGTTTGTTGCATCACCAGAGGATCGCCACCGTGAAAACCACAGGCGATATTGGCCTGGTCGATATGTGGCATGACGTCTTCGTCACGCCCCATTTTCCAGGAACCGTAACTTTCACCAAGATCGCAATTCAGTAATAACATCGACTTGTCTCCACCTACATCAGCGCCAGGTGGCTGTTGGGTAAATCGGTCACCAGCATGCATCCTGGTGAGTGGGTGATGCAAAAAGGCGGTTTGGCCTGCTCCAACGCAACCTGGGGTGTGACCCCGCAGGCCCAGAATACCGGTACTTCGTTATCTTTTATCGTCACCGCATCGCCAAATTCGGGTGCATCGATATCGCGAATCCCGATTAAATGCGGATCGCCAAAATGAATCGGTGCACCGTGTACCGATGGAAACCGCGTGCAAATCTGGATTGCCCGAATCGCATCGGCTGGTAACATTGGACGCATACTGACCACCATCTTGCCGCTGAAGCGACCAGCACTGGCGCAATCGATATTGGTTCGGTACATCGGTACGTTAATACCTTCGGTTACATTACGGATTTCCAGGCCATCGGCGATCAGCGCCTCTTCAAATGAAAACGAGCAACCGAGCACGAAAGTCACCAGGTCCTCGCGCCAGTGACTGCTGACGTCGGTGACTTCTTCCTGTAGTTCGCCATTTTTGAAAACCTTGTAGCTGGGAATATCGGTGCGAATATCGAGATCGTTGCCAAGTTTAGCGATATTGAAGTCACCCGGCGACGATGACATACCAATCAAGGGGCAAGGTTTCGGGTTCAACTGACAAAACTGTAAGAAATCGTTAGCCCAGTCGGCTGGTAAAACACACAGGTTCCCCTGAACATAACCCTTCGAATAACCGGAGGTATTACCGGTAAATTCACCGTTGCGAATTTGCTTGCGAAGTTCAAGGGGCGAGATGTCCTGATTCATTTCAATACCGGATTAGTTCGGATCTGAACTCTATATTATATGGCTCGTTAGAACCAATTCAATCGGCTAAAGAATCAGCCATATAAAAACTCGCCGATTACTTGCCACTACCATCGACATTTTCGGTTCCATTGGTGAGCCAGAAAACAAAACAAGAAACAAGGGGTCAGGCCTTACAATTGACAAATTTCCACAAAACAAGGAAACAAGGGGTCAGGCCTTACAATCAAAACAAGGAAAGGAAACAAGGGGTCAGGCCTTACAATTGACAAATTTCCAGGCACGATATAGCCTGCGACTATCCGGGGTGAATGGAAATATATCATGGCAAGACCACTAAGGATTGAATTTCCTGGTGCGCTTTATCACATTACTGCACGGGGGAATGCCCGAGAAGATATCTACGCGGATGACAATGACCGGGTAACTTTTCTGAAATTACTGGAAAATGTATGTAACCGGCATGACTGGTACTGCCATGCTTATTGCCTGATGAGCAACCACTACCACCTACTGATAGAAACAGGAACACCGAGCCTATCGAAAGGCATGAAATATTTGAACGGCACCTACACGCAAACCTATAACCGAACCCATCAACGGGTCGGCCATGTTTTTCAGGGTCGTTACAAAGCCATATTAGTCGAGAAAGACAGTTATTTACTGGAACTGTCTCGATACATTGTATTGAACCCTGTAAGGGCGCAAATGGTAGGTTCAGCCAGGGACTGGAAATGGAGTAGTTACCGCACAACGGCAGGGCTTGTCGATAAAGACCCGTGTGTAACCACCGACTGGATATTATCGATCTTCGGGAATAAGAAAAAACAGGCTCAGACGCGATATCGAGACTTTGTCAAGCAAGGCCAAAACCAGCTTTCGCCATGGAAATCGTTAAAAAATCAAATATACCTGGGAACGGATCAATTCGTAGAAGACATGCAATGTAAGCTTGATCCCGATCAGTCTTTAAAAGATATTCCGAGAAAGCATAAACAGGCGCCACCGAAACCTTTGTCCTATTATAAGGAGCGATACCAAAATCGACAGGAAGCGATGGCAAAGGCTTATTTAAGTGGGCACTATACTCAGACCGAAGTTGGCACTATTTTTGGGGTGAGTTACGCGACTGTGAGTAGGGCGGTTAAGTTATGTGAATCAAGGCAATAGAATATGTGGAATGTAAGGCCTGACCCCTTTACTTGACCCCTTTACTTTATTTTATTGTTTACTATTAACCCGGCGATAAGTAAGTCCAACAACTCGGCGAAAACCATATGACCGATAACATTTCCTGGATCGAAGATCGTGTAGGCGGAAAAGGCGCAGCGCTTGTGATCGATGGTGGTATGGGTACACAGCTCGAAAAATCCGGCGTGCCGATGGATGACAAGGTATGGAGCGCCCGGGCGATCCTGTCCCACCCCGAAGCCGTGCGACAGGCGCATGAAGACTTCATCACTGCCGGCGCCGAGGTGATCATCACTAATACTATTTCTGCTGCACGACATATGCTGGAATCGGGCGGTCTTGGCGATCAGGTGAAAGAGATTAATCGGAATGCTGTCAAACTGGCACAGCAATCCCGAGACAGTGTCGCTAAAGCACCGGTGGCTATTGCCGGTTCGATTTGCGAATGGACCTTGCGCGACAATCCCAACCGGTATACGCCCGAGGCTGTAGGGCGTTCCATCAGGGAGCAGGCCGAAATCCTGGCCGAGGCTGGCGTTGATCTGATAGCCCTTGAAATGTGCCAGCAAAGCGCATTTTCAGTTGCGGCGGCCAACGCGGTCATGCAAGTCGGTTTGCCCTTCTGGATTGGTCTGAGCGCCCAGACCCACAAGGGCTGTAGTTCCCTGTCGGTTTTTGATCATAAACAGCTGGATTTTGAAAGCCTGGTGAAAGCCCTTGCCGAATATCCAGCAATGATGATGAACATCATGCACTCGCCGGTGCCAGACGTGAACAGGGCCATGGAAATTGTCAGGAGATACTGGAACAGCCCGGTTGGCGTCTACCCCGAATCAGGCTATTTCATCATGCCTAACTGGCAGTTTGTGGATGTGATCGAGCCCGATAAGTTGGCGAAAATCGCACAGACCTGGATCGATAACGGTGCTCGCATGGTCGGCGGCTGCTGCGGTCTGGGGCCGGAACACATAGCCGCGTTAAGACAGGCGTTGAACCAGGTTAACCAGGGCTAATAAGGGGACAAGCTTTATCCATGGCATCAGCTAGTAAAAAATTTCCAACAGATCCTCATGGCTGGTTGGAACTTCTGCCCGAACGCCAGCCGCGTCAAACTTTAAGCGGGACCCACCGGGTGCCGTGGGTAGTAGTTGGGGCGGGGATGACAGGATTAGCCTGCGCCCGCCGACTGGGCGAACTACATGCTGACCAGGAAATATTATTGTTGGAGGCGCGAATCATCGGGCAGGGCGCCTCCGGGCGTAATTCCGGCTTTGCCGTCGCCACCAGCCAGTTCCCTGGCGGATTTGTCGCTAGCCAGATCGAAAACTACCGTCGGGTCAATCGGATAAACCGGGCGGGCCTGGATCTTTTAAGCGCACAAGTTTCTGAGAACGCTATTGACTGTCAATGGTGCGAGGAAGGTATTTATCACACTGCCGCTGACCGGTTGGCTATCAAACAGCATAAACACTTCTTACGCTATCTCGAAACCCTCGAGATCAACCACACGCCGCTCGATAAAGTTGCTTTATATGATCGACTGGGCACCGATTTGTATCAGGCAGGTGTCCATGTGACCGATGGAGTCTTGTTACAACCGGCCGCCCTGGTGTGCGGACTCGCCGATACATTACCAGCTAACGTCAGGCTCTATGAGCAAAGCCCAGCACTTAAGATCGAAGATGGGGAACCGTTGACCCTCCAACTTGCAGATAGCGAGGTAAAGGTCGATAAGCTGATTCTGGCAATGAACTACGAGTCATCCACACTCGGCTTTCTGCGTCCTTATATTATTGGCAGCACCTTATCGGGTAGTTTCACGCGGGTTTTAAACAAAAAAGAACTTGCCAGTCTCGGCAGCCAGAAAGAATGGGGTGTTCTCTCTCTCCACAGTGGTGGAGCAACCCTGAGGTTGACAAGGGATCATCGATTGTGCATTCGCAACACAGCGGAATACCATGGCTCAAAATTGCTCTCAGACAAACTATTGGCCCATCGTCAGGTTATCCACCGGGCAGCATTGGATAAACGATTTCCACAATTAGCGCAGGTGCCGTTCGAATATTCCTGGTCCGGTGTAGAAGGCATAAGCCGTAACGGTACAAACTTTTTCGGTCGACAGCGCGGTAATATCTATCTTGCAGGAGGTTATAATGGTTCCGGCGTCAGTCGTGGCACCGCTTTTGGTACAGCAATCGCCGACTATGCCAGCGAGCAGACTTCCCAGACGATCAACGACTGTCTCGCTTCAGCACCGGGTGCATGGATGCCGCCAAGGCCGTTGCTTGATATCGGTGCTTTTTTCACTGTTCACTCTCGTTTCAGAGGCGTTGGCCTGGATCGATAAATAAGTCGAAGGGTGCAGGCAAGTGACTAAGATATATTAATAGGGGAACTATATGCAAAGTGAATATTTGCAACGTCTTGAATTAGCCAGGCAAGTGGCGCGTTCGTCGGGAGCGTTGGCCCTGGATTACTTTGAAAAACGTGACGAACTGACCATAAGCAACAAAGGCTTACAGGATCGGGTGACAAAAGCCGATCAGGAAGTCGAGCGACACATCTTTCAAAAGATAACCGCGGCCTTTCCCAACGACGGATTTTTAGGCGAAGAAATGGCTTCAGGTGAACCCGTTAACCTGGTTGATGAGGGTACCTGGGTTGTCGATCCAATTGACGGAACAGATTGTTTTATCTATGGAATTCCGTGCTGGTGTATCTCAATAGCATGGATGCAAAAGGGTGAGGTCAAGATAGGCGCCATCTATGACCCATTACACGATGAAATGTATTCCGCCGCGCTTGGGCACGGAGCAGAAATGAACGGTAAACAGTTGCAAATCTCTGACGCAACCGAACTGTCTGACGGCATTACTGGTCTCGGATACTCAACCCGGGTTGCGCCGATAGCTTCGATCGAACCTTTGCAACGCCTGCTGGAAGCCGGGGGAATGTTTAACCGCTGCGGCTCTGGTGCCCTGTCCCTGGCCTGGGTCGCAGCCGGGCGCTTCATTGGTTATTATGAGCCCCACATCAATTCCTGGGATTGCCTGGCCGGTATTGTTTTGGTCCGTGAAGCAGGGGGCTGGGTGAATGACTTTTTAGCTGAAGATGGCCTGATTCAGGGCAACCCGATCATCGCCGCCGCTCCGGGCCTGGTCGAAAAAATTCAAATGGTCAGCGGGTATAAGTTCTCTCAGTCATAAGCGCCGATGATGGTCTGGTCAAAATCAATCACCGATCCAGTCATCACACCCGAATCGGCACTGATGAAAAACAAGACGGCATTGGCGACATCCTGAGTGCTGATTAATCGCCCAAATGGCTGTTCGGCCTCGGCCAGCTCCAGCCAGTTTTCAGGCTGGCCTTCCGCGAGTTGTACTGCATGTTCGTTGGGTGTGTTGGCCCATCCAATATTTAACCCGTTGACCCGGATACGCTCCTGTAACAAGCCATAGGCGACGTTTTTAGTCAGCGTAACCAAAGCTCCTTTTGACGCCGAGTAAGGAAGCAGTTTGGGTTGGCCGCCGTGACTCGACATGGTGATAATATTGACAATTGCACCGCCGCGGCCTTCACGTATCATAATTTTAACAGCAGCCTGTATTAACAAAAACGGTGCGCGTGTATTAACCGCAAAAATGCGATCCCAGGTTTTAGGCGTGGTATCAAAAATCGTGCCTCGCTCGGTAAGGCCGGCAGCATTAACCAGTCCATCAAGGCGACCAAATTTATTATCACAGGCCTCTACAAGGGCGATGCACTCGTCGGCATTTCCAAGCTCTGTTTTGACAAACAGGGATTCGCTACCAGAGTCTTGTAAAACCGAGGCAACCTGTTGGCCACGCGCCACGTTACGACCGCAAATGATAATGCCAGCGGCTCCATTGGCGACCAGTGTTTTTGCAACCTCTTCACCAATTCCCTGGGTTCCCCCGGTAACCAGAAAGACTTGCCCGTTAAGTTTTTTTAGTGTCATCATATTACTCGTTGGTTTGAGGTCATTGTACTTCAAATGGCGTAGTCAAGTTTTCGAACGGGGCTAGATAATTTATTTTGAGAGGTTTCGCAAGGCATGAAAAAAACATTAGTATTTGATCTTGGTGGTGTACTTATCGATTGGAACCCAAGGTATTTGTACAGGAAGATGTTCGACGATGAGGGCGATATCGATATTTTCCTGTCGGAGGTCTGTAACCCGGAATGGAATGTAAAACAGGATGCTGGACGAACTCTGGCCGAGGCCACGGCAGAACGAGTAGCCCTGTTCCCTGACAAAAAGTCCCTGATCGAAGCTTTCTATGATCGTTGGGAAGAAATGTTGGGAGGGGAAATAGGCGAAACTGTCGATATACTGCGTGAGTTGAAGTCCAAAGATGAAACGCTCTACGCCCTGACAAACTGGTCCGGTGAAACTTTTCCAATCGCTTTACAACGGTTTGATTTTTTACATTGGTTCGAGGGAACACTTGTTTCGGGCGATGAAAAACTTGCCAAACCCGACCCGGCAATATTCCATTTGCTACTAAATCGGTATAATTTACAGGCGCAAGATTGTTTATTTATTGACGATTCAAAAATCAATATTGAAGCAGCAAGCAGAATTGGTTTTGAAACCCACCATTTCACATCAGCGCAGGAGCTTCGAGGAAATTTAATTCATCGATACATGTTATAAGAGGGTTTAATTACTGGTAAGGTCGATAATAGCACTATTATTTGATCTGCAATGTAACTGTAGATAAATATTTTTAGGGCAATATAATAAACTGATGAGCCAATACTATAAGAGCTTATAATCCGTCAGCGTAACAAGTTAATATTGAGTTACGCGAAAACTAATAAATAACAGGGGAGTATAACGATGTTTTTGAAAAAACTTTTATTACCAATGGCACTAGGAACCATTACCTCGCTAGGTTTCGGGATGGGAGACGCTATCGCCAAAGGCAAACTCAACTATTATTGCAGTGCCCAGGAAGACTGGTGTCAACTAATGGCAAAGGGCTTTACCAAGGCAACCGGCATCAAGGTTAACATGAGCAGAGCAAGCTCTGGCGAAACGTTTGCCAAGGTCAAGGCCGAAGCCAAAAACCCTAAAGGCGATGTCTGGTGGGGCGGAACCGGCGATCCGCATTTGCAGGCCGCTGAAGAAGGCTTGACTGTTCCTTATGATTCACCAATGCGTTCGAAGCTTCAGGATTGGTCAATCCGCCAGTCTGAATCTGCCAGTAACAAGACAATCGGCATTTATTCGGGTGCACTGGGCTACGGCTATAACGAAGAGGTTCTAAAAAAGAACAATCTTCCGGTGCCCGCCTGCTGGAAAGATCTGCTCAAGCCCGTTTACAAAGGTCATGTGCAGATGGCTAACCCAAATTCATCGGGTACCGCATACACAACCTTAGCAACAATGGTCCAGCTGTTTGGTGAAAAAGAAGGTTTTGAATTTATGAAAGGCCTTCATAAAAATATAAATCAATATACCAAATCAGGTTCCGCGCCGATCAAGGCTGCAGCCCGTGGTGAGAACACAATCGGCATCGTGTTCATCCATGATGCAGTCAAACAAGCGGTAAAAGGCTTCCCCATTAAGTCGGTTGCTCCCTGTGAAGGCACTGGTTATGAGATTGGTTCAATGAGCCTGATCAAAGGTGCGCGTAATCTGGATGAGGCAAAGAAGTTCTACGACTGGGCATTGAGCGCTGATGTTCAATCGCGGGCCATTGAAGTGAAAGCATTCCAGGTTCCTTCAAACATGAAAGCCAAAGTTTCACCATTGGCGCCTAAATTATCGAGCATCAAGTTGATTGATTATAACTTCACAAAGTATGGTAGCTCTGCTGAGCGCAAGCGCCTGCTTAAGAAGTGGGATGACGAAGTAAAGTCACTACCACAGTAAGTTAAAATTAATATTAGGACGGGTCGCTAGCCATCAATAGAATTATTTCTCTGTGGCTGGCGGTCGGCCTGGTTGGATTTTTTCTCCTTCCCTGGTATGCCATCGAAGATGGCTTCTGGGGGCTGGATTGGATATTCGATGGGTATCCGTTTGATACTGACTACGCGCCCGCAATCATTCAAGTATTTGCAGGGGAGAAGACCTGGCTTGCGCCTCTCCTGCTTTTTCTGCTATTGCCATTTTCGACCTGGGGGCGCATTAAATCTGACCCGTTTTACAGCAATGTACTGATTTTTTCGGGCCTTGGCGGGCTTACCTATTTGCTGGCGCAAGGATTTGCGATTGGTATCTCGGGTTGGGAATTTACCACGCTTGAATCAATTTTTGGTCCGATGGACGAGCGGCAGTATGGCCTGGGGTACGGGGCGTTATTTGTTTCTGCATCTTTCCTGTTTGCCCTGACCCAGGGCATAGCGGCCCGTGGGGCCGTCAATGGTGATGTTTTCGTTGTCAGCGCAATTGGATTAGTGGTTGCTGTCGTTGCGGCTTTTGTTTTTTTTCCGGTCCTGCAGATTCTCACCAGCGCACTTCGCGATAATGAAGGTGTTTATTCCCTTGCGGTATTTCTGACAAAGTTCTCGAGCCATAAAATATGGGGACTTGGTTGTCTATCTGTCAATGTAAGTTGCGGGGCGGCATGGAACTCGCTGTTCCTGGCGGCCCTCGTCGGGGCAGGCACCACATTCCTGGGGTTGGCATTTGCACTGGTCGCCACACGTTCGGGCTGGAAGTATCGACGCTTGCTCAGGGCATTGACTGTTTTGCCGATAATTACTCCGCCATTCGTGATCGGTCTCGCCATTATATTATTGTTTGGCCTATCAGGTGTCATAACAACCTTTTTTGCTGACCTTCTGGGGGTTACTCCTACGCGTTGGGTTTACGGATTGCCTGGCATTTTGATAGCCCAAATGCTGGCCTATACGCCGATAGCCTTTCTGGTTTTAATTGGTGTAGTCGAAGGGATCAGCCCTTCGATGGAAGAAGCGGCGCAAACACTACGGGCCGATAACTGGAAAACATTTACCACGGTTTCCTTACCGTTAATGCGCCCGGGATTAGCCAACGCCTTTTTGTTAGGTTTTATTGAAAGCATGGCTGATTTTGGTAACCCCTTGGTGTTGGGTGGGAATTTTGACGTTCTTTCGACAGAAATTTTCTTTGCCATTGTCGGGGCGCAAAATGATCAGGGCATGGCTGCCGTATTGGCGATTGTTTTGTTGTCTTTTACCCTGAGTGCGTTTTTCCTCCAGCGTAAATGGCTGGGGCGTAAAACCTATACCACGGTAACCGGTAAAGGTGATTCCGGTGTTCCGGCCATTTTGCCGCGACGGGTGCGTTATCCTGTTTTTTCTATTACCCTCGGATGGACAGCGATGACACTGGTGATTTACTTCATGATCCTGTTTGGAGGGTTTGTTGAAATATGGGGACTTGATCATACCCTGACTTTCAAACACTACATCACAGCCTTCTCGATCAGCTTTACTGAAGAGGGAATTTTATGGACAGGTTCGGCCTGGAACTCATTTTGGACGACCATTACGATCGCCATGACCGCAGCGCCGTTAACAGCCATGGTTGGTTTGTTGACCGCTTATTTGTTGGTCCGACAGGTGTTCACCGGCAAGCAAGTATTTGAGTTCGGCACGATGCTTAGTTTCGCGATCCCGGGAACCGTCATCGGCGTTAGTTATATTATTGCCTTCAATGTACCTCCGTTTGAACTAACTGGCACCGCGGTCATTTTGGTTATTTGCTTTGTGTTTAGAAATATGCCGGTTGGAGTTCGTGCCGGTATTGCTGCAATGTCGCAACTCGACAAAAGTCTTGATGAAGCATCGCTGACCTTAGGCGCTAATAGTTGGTACACCCTGCGCAAGGTGGTTTTGCCGCTGTTGCGCCCGGCTATTATCGCTGCATTGGTTTATAGTTTTGTACGAGCGATGACGGCGATTAGTGCGGTGATTTTTCTTGTCAGTGCCGAACATAATATGGCGACTGCCTATATTATTGGCCGCGTTGAAAACAACGATTACGGATTAGCGATTGCCTATAGCACGGTTCTGATTTTTGTTATGCTCACTGCCGTTGTCACATTCCAGCTTGTAGTCGGTGAACGAAAATTGGGCCGACGTGTTGAACGCGGCCAGGCCGAATCAGTTATCAAACAGGGGGAACCTGCATGAGTATTAAGAGCAATGCGGCTACGGTAGCTTTTGAGAATGTTAGCAAGATTTATGGTGGGAGTGTGGTCGCAGTCGACGAGGTATCCTTTAAAATTGAAGCTGGAATGCTGGTGACCCTTCTAGGGCCTTCAGGCTGTGGTAAGACAACCACACTGAGGATGATAGCCGGGCTGGATATGGCAACAAATGGTCGCATTCACATCGGCGATGAAGACGTTACTAAACTGCCTGCAACCGACCGCGATGTGTCAATGGTGTTTCAGTCCTATGCATTGTTTCCCCACATGACGGTGGGCGAGAATGTAGCCTATGGCCTCAACGTCAGCGGTATGAATAAGTCAGAAGCTGGCGACCGGGCCGAAGATGGCCTGAAGCTGGTCGGTCTTACAGGATATGGGGATCGCTTGCCGAGTGAAATGTCGGGCGGTCAACAGCAACGCGTCGCGGTGGCACGGGCCCTTGTTCTGGAGCCACAGGTACTGTTGTTTGATGAGCCGCTTTCTAATCTGGATGCCAAATTGCGCCGTCAGGTACGTGAGGAAATTCGAGAAATTCAGACTAATCTTGGCCTCACAGTGGTTTATGTTACTCACGACCAGGAAGAAGCCCTGGCTGTATCTGATCGGATTATAGTGATGAAAAATGCCGGGATAGCCCAGGAGGGAACGCCGCGCGAATTATATGAAGAACCGGCTAACCTGTTTGTCGCAGACTTTATCGGTGACGCTAATGTGGTGACTGCGGAAATACGCTCAATAGATGGGGACTGGGCGAATGTCCTGGTCGGCAATGCTGAAGCCAGGCTGCCTAGCCGGGGAATGAAACCCGGCAAGGCTCAGGTTGCGATTCGGCCTGAATCTTTTCAGATTAGTGACAGTAATATACCCGGCTCCATCGAAGCCGAGGTTGTTAAGGCGACTTATCTGGGTAGCCACATAGAATACACACTCGATAGTGCCGTGGGAGAACTTTTTGTGGTTGAACCCGATATTAGCAATCCGGTTGGTATAGGCTCAACCATATCTGTGCGCCTGCGTGACCATGGGATTGCACTTGTCGAATAAACCCTTAACTTCGGATGTTTACTGTCCTAATAACTCGATCATCTGACTGGCTTCATCACTTAGCTCGGGCATGACTTTTTGCATGATGGTGAGGCGGTCGAACAGCTTTTCATCGGAAGACAAGGTGCGCCGTAATGCACTACCAAAACGCTGGCGCAGGCAGGTGCCGATATTAAATTTGCAGACACTGCGCCGGGCCAGGTTGCGAATATCCTCCGGTTTGATACCACTGGTACCGTGGATAACAAGAGGTATTTTAACCACTTGCTCAAGTGCGTCGAAGTTATCGAAATCGATGTCTACATAACTGTCTTCGATCCTGTGTATATTGCCTATGGAAATGGCGAGCGCGTCTGGCTGGCCCTGTTCAGCCATAGCAAGGGCCTCGACGACACTGGTGAGTGCCGATTTAATATGGTCACGTCCTTTCGCATAGGGCACCGAGCCGACTTCTGCCTCTACCGATACGCCAAGTTTATGAGCGTGGTCTACTACGTCCTGTATGCCAGCAATATTGTCTGCGATGGATTTTTGAGAACCATCGTACATCACTGAGGAAAATCCACAATCAATAGCTTTCTTAACCGTGTCAATTTCGTAATTGTGATCCAGATGGACGCAGACAGGCACTTGTGCCGATTCTGCCAGCGGACGTAACATTCCGGTTATATGTTGAAGCGGCATGAATTCGGTCATGCCCAGGTTAACCGCGAGGATGACACTCGCGCCCCGAGCCTCGGCTGCATCGACTACCGCGCGCGCGTCTTCATAGCCGAATACGTTAAAACAGGCTACCGCGTATCCCCCCTCGAGAGCAGGTCCGGTGAGATCGGTCAGGTTGGCAAGCATAAAAGTACTCGATTATTTGAACTTACTGATCATGTCTTTGATGCCGGGAATAGTTTCCAGCTGGTAGGCGTTTTCCGGTTCGAAGTTCTGATGCAAGGGTCGCTGCGACAGGCCGCCGAGAATTGTAAAGTAATACATTTCGTAACCCGGTGCCGCCACACAGGGGTGATAACCTTTTTCGATTTGAATCGTGGAGCCATTGCGGATGTGGTAAACATCGCCATATTCTTCACCCGCGGG
>Ga0255051_10000568_pt1 | contig 13626 bp, 10 predicted proteins | sample JV7_2_9_MG_FD_181719 | JGI IMG/M metagenome (GOLD analysis project Ga0255051, IMG submission 181719) | Seawater microbial communities from Jervis Inlet, British Columbia, Canada - JV7_2_9 | ecosystem: Environmental > Aquatic > Marine > Inlet | place: Canada: British Columbia | collected 2016-10-06
ACTAAAGTGATCAAACGTCTCGTCGACGGCACCGGAGATCTTCGGCAACAGGCAGCCAAGCAAGATTAATGCAACGAATCTCTTCATTGCAGTGACCTCACTTCCTGGAATGAGCGGTCGCTGTGGCAGTGGCCACAGTCCGGCCCGAACTCGCCGTCGTGAACGTCGTCGGCCAGGTGGCAGTCGACACAGCGATCGCCCGTCTTGCGCATTGATGTCAGCGAGCTGCGATGACAGGATTCACAGGCGACGTCAGCGTGGACGCCGTCAAGAACAAAGTCGGTCTGCTTATTGTGATCGAACAGCCAAAGATCCCACGCAACCGGGTTGTGACAAGACTCGCAGTTGCCCTCATACACACCATCGTGATTGTCGTCTTCGAGATGACAATCGACACAGTTACTGCCAGCGTCAGCAAAGCGCTGTGTCTCGTGGCAATCGTCGCACTCAATGTTGGCGTGCTCACCCAACAGTGGGAACGCCGTTAGATCGTGATAAAAGTACGGCGCGTCTTGCCACTCGGCTTCGGTATGGCAGTTGCTGCACTGTTGGTCCAGTTGGCCCTCATGTGCGTCGTCGTCGAGATGACAAGATGCGCATTCAGTACCCGGAGAGTTATCGAAGATCGCTTCGACATGACAATCGGCACAAGCGACCTCCTTGTGCGAGCCTCTAAGCATGAAATCTGTGGCTCGATAGTGGTCGAAAAACGGCTTGCTCCAGGCCTCGCTGGAGTGGCAGCCTCCACAGTCGGTTCCCCGATGGCCGCCGTGACCGTCATCTTCGAGATGGCAGCCGACGCACTCGGAGTTCATATCATCGTCAAACGGATCGTCGCTGTGGCAGTCGTTGCAGGACAGCGTCGTGTGCTTGCCTTCAAGCGCGAAATCGGTGTTTAGAGCGTGTTCGAAACTCGTGTCCGTCCACGAACCGGGGTTATGGCAGGTCTCGCATTGTTCACCGCTTCGTCCATCGTGGGAGTCGTCCTCAGCATGGCAACCGAAGCAGCTTGTTGGCGTATTCTGATGCGTCTGGTCCTCGTGGCAGTCGGTACACTCGGCCTCAAGGTGTTTGCCGACCAGTGAGAAGTCTGTCGTGTCGTGATCAAACTCGACGTCGGTCCAGTCGCTCGGATTGTGGCAATCAATACATTCGCTTCCAAGGAAGTCGTCGTGGACGTCGTCGTCAAGATGGCAATTAACACAGTCACCGGGCGCGTCGCGATGTTTGTCAGCAGGTTCGTGGCAGTCGGCGCATTCGGCTTCAAGGTGCTTGCCCAACAATTCGAAATCTGTAAGGGCATGATCAAAAACCGCTTCATCAAGACCCAGGATGTCGGCGCTGCGACCCTCATGATCCGTGTGGCATGTAGCACATGAATCATCTGCAACGTCTTCGGATATGCCGTGAAAACCTTTTTCATCGTTTATATCGAGCGCGACGTCCTCATGGCAATCGACGCACAGCTTATCTTGCCCTGATCGCCTAAAAGCAATGTGGCAGGACGAGCACTCGGACTCGACATCCGCGTGCCCATGGATGACTTCGCCAGGCATCACCAGCGACTCAACAGTCTGAGCGTCAGCGGTGTGATTTGTGAAGCAGGTAAGCAACGTGATAAGTCCCGATAGTCCAATTCGCCATCCAATCATTTCAGTGAGCTTGAATCGGCAGCTAATACATGTGAACAGCTAGCACATGCAGCAATGCTGATATCACCATCATGAAAAACAACGGCATGTGCAGCACATGCCAAAAAGAAAACAGTCGCTCGTAAAGCGTGAACTGAGTCACGCGGCCGACCAGTTTCACGAAATCGCGTATATAGGTGGAGCTGGCTTCCCTCAGCTTGTCGGCATTTTCAGCCACGGTCGGCGACGCAGCTGCGCACCCGTCGATCTCGGCATTTGCGGTGCGCCACAGTGAATACCAGACTGCATATCGTTTGAATTTCCAAATCAGGCTTGAGCCGACACCCAGCGATCCGGTGATATGGTCTCCCTGCACCTCGGCGGCCAGTGTCTGCAGTCTGTCCGTGAAAACCGGCAAGAAAGTCGCCATGCCAAGACTTTGCTCGAGAGACTCGGCAAGTTGCAGACGTAGTTCCTCAAGGTTGGTTTTCTTGCCGTACAAACCGCTGTGAATTCGCGCGTAGATGTGTCGGCCGATTACTCCGCTGCCCGCCACGAGTAACATGCAATAAAGAGCAACCCTGCTGTTGAATGAGCCGAGCTGGAAGTTACTGTGATACAGCACCAGGACCGGTCCGAGAATGCCGAGAATCATGTGCGCTTTGAACCAATGGGTCGTACGACCAAGAAAACGCAACGCGCGAATTCGTTTGCGCAGTGGATACAGAATCAGCACCAACATCATGGAGCCGCCGAGAATACCCAGCCAGTAGCCAAGACCATCCTTGGCGTCGATCAGGCCGTAATCACGCAGCAACCAGCCGAGGCCGAGCGCAATAATGGTTAACGAGTATCCATAGAAAGCGCTGCTCTGCCGATTGCGCCCGGTGCCAAACAGTCGCACGCGAAAATTACTAGGTGGACAAATGCTGTCGAGAGTCGTCTCATTCATCGGTATCACCGATTAGCAAGTCGATTCGAACATCAGCGGACGGCGAAACAGGATTGCTCCACGCTTCAAGCCCGCCACTGTCCTCGGATAGAACGACTCGCCCTCGCAATACTGGCCCCGGGGGCAGGGCGGAAATTTGCCCGGACAGCTCCGGGCCGAATAAGGAAGCCTCGAGATTGATGTCGGACTTGCCCAGCGCCTGCGCACGCTCATAAGCGTCGAGTGCTTCGGCGTGACGATTGAGATAATGATATGAGCGTGCCAGTAGCAGCCAGCCTCCGGCGTCATCAGGCTGGTCTTGTAATCTCGACTTAAGTCCATCGACAAGGCTGTCGACCGACGCGGGCGAACGTGCTGACTGACCACTGCTGGCTGAGGTCGAGCTGCCGTTTGCGGCTTGGTCATAATTGGATTCTGCGGTAACAGCGCGAGGCGAGCCAAGCAATGCATATAGCCCCAGCGCCACCAGGGGAACAAATACTGCGATCAAGGTGCCCGGGCTGGTACGCAAAGGCTTGCCGGTTTTGAGCGGGACCGCAACAAAACCAACTGCCGCGATCAACATTGCGACAGCAATACTCCAGAACAAATTTGTCATGGCTTCCCTGGCTTCTTATCTGATTTCGAAACTGAATGCCCAACGGGCCACAGATCGTATTAATACACGAATTTCAGTATGATTACGTTCTCCCATTTAACAAAAAAATATAAATAAATCAGTGACCTGTCGTGCATTTGCGACAAAACCTTTAACACTGAGAGCCACGCCCGGGTGGAGCGGGGCTCATCGGGTTATTATTTTCTCTGCCAGGCCAAGGACGAACCTGAATGCAAGACAATTTCCTGACATATTTGTACCTGATCCCTGTTTTCGGGATCCTGATCTGGTACTTGCGCCGTCACGGCCGCCTGGAACGCTCGAGTCTTGCAATGCTCAAGGAAGCAACCGAGGCTGGCATGCTCGAGCCGCCTACGCTGCATCCGGAGATTGATCCAAGAAAGTGTATTGGCTGCAAATCGTGTGTCGTCGCATGTCCGGAACAGGATGCACATACCGTGCTCGGCATGATCGGCAAGAAAGCCCGATTGGTCGGCCCGACGAATTGCATCGGTCACGGTACCTGCAAGGCCGTGTGCCCGGCCGACGCGATCACCCTTGTTTTTGGCACCGCAACCCGGGGCATCGATATTCCGGTTGTGAAGCCAAATTTCGAAACGGATATACCAGGTGTGTTTATAGCCGGCGAGCTGGGCGGCATGGGATTGATCTACAACGCCGTCGAACAAGGTCGTCAGGCAATGGTGTCAATAGTCGAACTCTTGAAGGCAGGGCACGATAACCAACACGATCTGGTCATCGTCGGGGCAGGCCCTGCGGGTTTCGCATCGACCCTCGCGGCGAAGGCAGCCAGCCTGAATTCGGTCACTGTGGAACAGGAGGGGCTCGGCGGTACCGTGGCTCACTTTCCGCGAGGCAAGCTGGTTATGATGCGGCCTGCTAACTTGCCGATCGTTGGCAAAATGAATTTCAAGGAGGTGCAGAAGGAAGAACTCATCGAGTTCTGGCGGAGTGTCGAAGAGCAAACGAAAATTACGTTTAATTACAACGAACGGGTGGACTCGATCGATGCCGCTCCCGGTGGCGGTGGATACATCGTTACGACGAATAAGACGAGCTACGATACACGTGCCGTTCTACTCGCGATCGGACGACGAGGTTCTCCACGGCAATTGGGCGTGCCGGGGGAGGGCCTGCCGAAGGTTGCATATCGTTTGATTGATCCGGAACAATACGTAGACATGCACGTTCTGGTTGTCGGCGGTGGAGACAGCGCTCTTGAGGCTGCAACGAGTATTGCCGCTGAGACCGGAACCACCGTCACATTGTCGTATCGATCGGGGGCGTTCAGCAGGGCGAAGCCCAAGAACCGGGACAAAGTCGAGGCGATGGCGAACGACGGCAGACTCAGCGTGCTTTTCAATTCAAACGTTCAGGAAATCAAGGTGGGCTCAGTTGCCATCTCGGTCGATGACAAGACAAATGAACTTCAAAATGATGCCGTCATCGTTTCTGCTGGCGGAATATTGCCCACGGCATTTCTGAAAAAAATCGGCATTAACGTCGAAACGAAGTGGGGCACCGAGTAATTTCCGGGCTACGATTACCCCGTATTCTGCAATCCCTGGGCGATGCCGTTGACGCTCGCGAGCAGCGCATCAAAGAGCTTCGGATCGTCGCTGCCCGATTCGCGCCAGCGGGCGAGCAAGTCGATTTGCATCAGACTCATCGGGTCGACGTACGGGTTGCGCAGCATGATCGCGCGTTGCAGCGTGATGTCGCCCTCAAGCAACGATTCGTGTTCGGAATAGTCGAGAATCAGATCACGAGTCAACTCGTATTCCTTTTCAATAACAGGAAAGAACTCGTCGTGCAGCTCTCCAGCGAGTTCGGAATATAGCTTCGCAATGCCGAGGTCTGCCTTGGCAAGCACCATTTCAGCATCGGCAGTGAGCGCCCGCATGAAATACCATTCCATAAACATCTCGCGAAATGGCTTGTCGTCGAACTGCTCCGCCGCTTTCGCGAGTCCGGACCCTATTCCATACCAGCCCGGTAACATGCAGCGCGACTGTGTCCACGAAAATACCCACGGTATTGCCCGCAGATCGCCGATGCCCGATTGCGATCGCCGCGACGAGGGGCGTGAGCCAATGCGCATGAGCTCGATCAGATCTATCGGTGTCGCTTTGCGAAAGTACTCGTAGAAATTCGGCGTCTTATAGACAAGTTTGCGGTAAGCGTTGCGGCTTTCCTCGGCGATGACGTCCATCATTTCGTGCCACAAGGGCATGTCGTTGCCACGGTGCTTCGGCATGGCCGTCGCAAGGGCCACGGAACCGGTCACCTGCTCAAGTGTGCGCAAGGCGATGCCGCGCAGACCGTACTTCTCATTGATGATCTCGCCCTGCTCCGTTACGCGCAGGCGGCCGTTTACGGTGCCTGGCGGAGCGCCGAGTACCGCAACATGCGTTTTGCTGCCACCACGACTGACTGTACCGCCACGCCCATGGAACAAGGTGAGCTCAACGCCCCGCGATTCAGCAACGTCGACGAGCTCAACTTGCACGCTCTGCAAGGCCCAGCGAGCGGACGCGAGACCACTGTCTTTATTGCTGTCGGAGTAACCGATCATTACAGTTTGCCGATTGTCGCGGCGCACGAGATGCTTGCAATACACGTCGGACGACAAAATGGACGTCAGAATGTCACGTCCGTTCTGGAGGTCATCCACAGTTTCAAGCAGCGGTGCGACGTCGAGCGGTACATCACCGCGTCGATCGTGCAGTTCGCCCCAGTGCGCCAGCAGCAGAACCGAAAAAATGTCATCGGCGCCCTGCGTCATGCTGATGATGAACGGGCCGATCGCGCGGTGGCCATACTTTCGCCGGCAAGAAGCGATTGCATGAAATACGCTAAGGGTTTTGCGTGCTTGTGTGCTGAGATGGTCGGGAGCGCTCTCGCGGTTCTCAATAGCCTCGATAATGCGGGTCGCACGGTCCTCGGCGCTCGTTTCCTCCCAGTCGTCCTCACCCAGGCACTCGCCGACAACACGACGATGCACTTCGGCATCCTGGCGCACATCGAGTGTTATGAGGTGAAAACCAAATGTATCGATGCGCCGGAGCAGCCGTTTGACAGCGAATAACCCTGCATTTTCACCCTTGTTGCTAGCAAGACTGTCGGCAATTAGTTGTATGTCATCGCGAAACTGGCCGACCTTTTCGTACGGAAAGGTATCGTCGTCGTAGGTGGATTGCAGTCGTTGCTGCACAAGTTGCAGCAGGACGCGGTAGGGCATGTCGCGGTGGCGAGCGGGCACGGCGTGATAGGCCTGCTGAAAAGCTGCACGGTACTCGGCGATTTTTTCCATAATTGCCTCATCGACACCGATGCTGCCCGTGGATTGGCTGAGTTTCGCCGAGATCGACGCGCACTCATTAAAATAAAGGTCCAGGATCAGCGATCGCTGTCGCGCAAGCGTTGCCCGTATCGTTTTTGCATTGACGTTCGGGTTGCCGTCCATGTCTCCGCCAACCCAGGATGCGAATCGTACGAGCACAGGAATGTTCAAATTTGATGCTTGTTCGCCGTAGATTCGTGCAATGGCGTGCTCGATGTCTTCGTAGAATGGCGGCATCGACCGATACAACACATCGGTAATGAAGAACAATACATGCTCGAGTTCATCAGCGACGGTCATCTGCTCCGACGGATGTTCATCGGTCTGCCATCCCGCTGTGATCAACATGCGGATATTCGCGAGAGCAATATGCGATTCATGTGCGGTCATCGTCGGATTCAGCATATCGACAAGGTAGCGCACAATTTTCTGTTCTTTGCGTAGCATGGTGCGACGCGTCGGCTCGGTTGGGTGAGCGGTGAATACCGGTTCGATACGCAGCGAATTGACAAGCGCCTGCAAATCTTCAGCGCTGACGCCCGAGGCTTTGAGTTTGACCAACGTGTCTTCGAAACCACCGGGTTGATAGTGGCCGACCTCCTGCAGGTACGCGCGCCGACGCCGGATGCGGTGCACTTTTTCCGCCGTATTCACCATTTGAAAATAGGTGGAGAAGCTGCGAATGACCTGCAGGGCCATGGCCGGATCGAGGTTTTCGACGAGACTCGCGAGTTCCTCGCCCGGCCTTTCGTTTTCTTCGCGTCGTCGGATCGAACGCAGGCGGGCGTTCTCTACAAATTCATACAGCTCGTCGCCACCCTGTTCCCGGATCAGGTCGCCGACCATTTTGCCAAGCGTGCGCACGTCGTCACGCAAGGCCTGATTCTTGTCCTCGAACATGATGTCCTGACGGCGCAAGGATTTGTGTACCCCGGTACTCATGATTATTGGCTGTTCAGCGCTTTTTCTAGTCGCGGAAGTTTTCGTACTGCAATGGCAGGCCGGCGTCGCTTTCTTTTAGTAATGCAATGACTGCCTGGAGATCATCGCGCTTCTTGCCGCTGATGCGAAGCTTATCCCCCTGGATCGCAGTCTGCACCTTGAGCTTGCTCCCTTTAACCTGTTTGACGAGTTTCCTGGCGAGATCCGACCCGATTCCCTTGCGCATGAGCACGGTTTGTCGCGCTTCGCTTCCGGTGATCTCGGGCTCGCGCTCTTCCAGGCAGCCGATGTCGATGCCGCGCTTGGCAAGCTTCTGCCGCATGATGTCGAGCATCTGATTGAGTTGAAAATCGGATTGCGACGTCAGTGTAATGAGCTGGCCGCCGAGCTCGAATTTCGAGCCTGTTCCCTTGAAGTCGAATCGGGTGCTGACCTCACGATTGGCCTGATCAATGCCGTTGCTCGCTTCGTGAGCGTCGAAGTCACTTACTACATCAAAAGAAGGCATCTGCGGGATCCGTCTGAGACGGGCGACAATAGCAAAAACTTATCGAGCTGCCCAGATAGGCGGACTGCGGTGTGCCTGGGCAAGACTGACAATACCGGGAGTCGCATCCAGGGAAGGAAGGCATGTCAGTATCTTTCGCCAGCGCGAGCCAGCCGCTCAAGTTTTTGGGAGGAGCTTGTATTCGCCTCGACGCCGCCAGTATTCTTTTGAATCACACGGCCGTGGAAGGCTTTCATCGGCAAGTTTGCGATCTGCTCGTCCGTGATTTGCCGGTTTCGGTCACCATTGACGGGCTAGCCATTGAAGGGCCCGGTAGATCGCACGATGCCAAAGCGCTGTTTGCACGGGCATGTGAAGTACTGCAATCTGCCGTTACTGGCGCGTGCGCAAAAAGTGCGTCCGTGTCTGTAGCAATCGACGCGGATCAATTCTCACCGCAGTTCTTGTGGTCGATCCGCCGCAAAGTGCTCGGGCCGGGGCCGGTGTATCTGTTGCTCGGCAGCTCACTCATGCGACCGTCCGCTAACGAAGCGGTGCGGCAGAAGCAGGATTGTTTCTGGCGGCAGTGCTGGAAACTGCGTAACAATCGACTTGTTCGAACCGCATTCGCGCCACTGGTCTTGTCGCCATGTCCGCTGCTATCGTCAGAAGTTGCTCGCGGTGTCTCGCCGACATCGGGGCTTCAGGTTCCACTCGGTACGGCCTGGACGCCGATGCAAGTGGATCTCAGCAGGTTCGCGAACGGTCACGGCGAGTTAAACGAGTCAGCACTGCGCGAATTTCTGCAGCGCTGTGTCCAGTCGGGCGAATCGTCGCACGACGATGTTGATTGGCCGACTGCGTCAATGCGTCACGATTCCTGGTGTAATCGGCGAATCGCGATCACAGTTGTGGGAATTGGCGACCTCACAAAATTGTGGTCCATGGATCCACGATCATTCACGACACTCAGGAAATTGAGCGGAGTGCTGCAGCAGGTTCGCGGAGTCATAAATGACAGCTCGCGACAGCTCGCATTACAAACAGAGTACTTGCCGGCGCTTGACTCCTCGGACCCATCTCGAGTGTCGGGTGGTGACGTTGTGCAGCTGGATTGGCAGAACAGATGGCGCAAGGCGTTGCGCTTCGCCGCCATTCGACATCGTAATTTGCTCGCAATGTCACCGTGGTCGGTCTTTCCAGCTGGGGAGCCGGCGGATAGCGGCTACGGCGATCTGCTGCCATTGCTCGAATTTGCCGATGCCTGCGCGTTTCCGGCGCCACCTTGCTTACGGGGTTGGAATGTTAATGAATACAAGCACTTCCATCGCCGGGCGTGGGCTGTCCTTGAGCGGCGGGACGCCCGCAAGCTGTTTGCGGAGCAGGTATGAACTAGGATACGGTTCAGAACAATAATAACGAGGGGTCGTGTTGCAGCCGATAACACCTGACGCTCACGGAATCGCAGTACTTGTATTGACTGTGATTGCGCTGTTTCTCTTTACGCGTGACCGGATTCCTCTCGAATCGTCGTCGCTCGCAATCCTGATTGTGCTCGTTGCCGGGTTCGCGCTATTCCCGTATGAGCAAGACGGAATCACGAAGCTGGCACCTGTGGATTTTTTCGCCGGCTTTGGCAACGAAGCGCTCGTCGCGATTTGTGCGTTGATGATGGTTGGCAAGGCGCTGGAAACAACGGGCGCACTCCAGCCGCTTGCAAATATAGTCGGTCGCGCCTGGTCGACAAGCCCCGCACTTGCGTTATTAACGACATTGGTGGCGGGCGCCGTACTCAGTGCGTTCATGAACAATACACCCATCGTTGTACTACTCATGCCGATACTCGTCGGAGCGTCACTGCGATCCAAATTCCCCGTTTCCGGCGTGATGCTGCCAATGGGTCTTGCGACGATTGTTGGCGGAATGTCCACAACCATCGGTACTTCAACGAACTTGCTTGTCGTTGGTATTGCGCAGGACTTGTATCCGCAGCACCAGTTCTCGATGTTCGAGTGGGTGGTGCCGGTTGCCATCGTCGGCGGCGTCGCGATTTTATTTCTCTGGTTGGTTGCGCCGCGGTTACTGCCTGATCGCGCACCGCCAATGGCAGATACGTCGCCGCGCATTTTTAGTTCGCAATTGCATGTCAAAGAAGGCGGTTTTTCCGATGGCAAGACTTTGTCGGAAGTACTGGCGAAAGCCGACGGGTTGCGCATAGAGAAAATTCAACGTGGCGAATCGTTGTTCCTCGCCAAGCTTCCTTCGGTCGTGCTGCAGCCCGGCGACCGTTTGTTCGTAAAGGACTCGCCCGAGAACCTCAAGCACTACGAGCAACTGCTCGGCGCGACGTTGTTTAACATTTCGGACGTCGAACATCCCGTCGACGAGGATACGCCGCTGCGAGCGGAGGGCCAGCAACTCGCAGAAGTTGTCGTTACACGTGGATCGCCGCTGCATCTGCGCAGCCTCGCCGCCGCCCGATTTAGCAGTAGCTATGGGTTGGTACCGTTGGCGTTGCATCGCGCCAGGGCGCCGAGCTCGCAAGTCACCGGTGATCTAACCATGGTCCGCCTGCGCGCAGGCGATGTTTTGCTCGTGCAGGGTTCGGGCGAGGCGATCAGTAACTTGAAGGACAGTGGCTCCATGCTGGTCCTCGACGGTACAACTGACCTGCCGCATACACACAATGCGAAACGAGCACTCGCGATCATGGGGTTCGTCGTGCTCGCGACTGCACTTGGAATTCTGCCAATTTCAGTCAGCGCGTTATTAGGTCTCGGACTGATGATTGCGACCGGTTGCCTGGGCTGGCGCGACGCGGGCGCGGCCTTGTCCATCCCGGTCGTCATGATAATTGTCACAGCACTAGCGCTCGGCAAGGCGCTCATGGGTACCGGTATGGCGGACTTTCTGGCCTTCAGTTTCGTTGGCGCGGCGTCGGGCCTGCCGACGGCGATGGTTTTGAGTGCGTTTCTGCTGTTAATGACATTGCTGACCAATGTTGTCTCGAACAATGCGGCTGCCGTTATCGGCACACCAATCGCCGTGAGTATTGCGTCGCAACTTGGTGTGAGTCCCGAACCATTCATTCTCGCGGTCTTGTTTGGTGCGAACATGAGTTTCGCGACGCCCTACGGTTACCAGACCAACCTGCTCATTCTAAGCGCCGGTGGCTACAAATTTTCGGACTTCCTGAGGGTCGGCATACCGTTAACTATCATCATGTGGGTGGGTTTCTCGCTGATCCTGCCGACTTTGTACGATTTGTAGCCAAAAAGGGCTCTGACCCCTCGTTTCACGCGCAACCATTGACCAGTGCCGTGTCGCCGGTGATACTTGGGCCATGACAGCTCTACGCAACAATAACTGGTCCTGGCAGCTGAACAAGGAGAGGGCGGCTGGCTGACTATTAGCTGAGTACACACCAGAAGCCCATCTCCGCATTTGTGGGGATGGGCTTTTTTGTTGGAGCGCTCCTCGGAGCGCGAATGGTCGGGGCTAAAGCCCCTCCTACGAGAAATGATATGCAAGCACCATTCGACATAGCAGCTGACCTAGATACGCCGGTGTCGGCGTACCTGAAGCTCGGCTCACTGAAGCCGCGCTTTCTGCTGGAGAGCGTCGAGGGCGGCGAGCGCCTCGCGCGCTACTCATTTCTCGGCTTCGGCAATGCGCTGGAAGTGCGAATGGACGCGAGTGCCCTGATTATCAATGGCGAGTCGTGCGCACGGCCGACGAATCAGCAGGAACACCTGGATGCTTTGCGCGCGGCATTATCTGCAGCGCCGAGACCTGGCCCCGCGGTGGACGGGCTGCCGTTTTCGGGTGGGCTTGTAGGCGTTTCCGGATATGACGTCGTTCGCTTGTTCGAGAAATTGCCCCAAGACACTGTCGCGCAAGCGAACGTGCCTGACGCCGCATTTGTGGCACCTGCATCGCTGCTGGTGTTCGATCACCTGACTCGCCGAGTCGCCCTGTTACATGACGGCCCCGAAGCGGAGCGAAAACAGCTGCGCCAGGAAGTTATTCGCCTGTTGCGGGCCGGGATTCCCGCGAGCAATGGCAATGTGACCATATCGGCGGCCGAGGCGAGTTTTTCGGAGGCGGAATTCTCGGAGAGAGTCGAGGGCTGCAAAGAGTACATAGCGGCCGGCGACATCTATCAGATTGTCATGTCCATCTTGTTCAGCGGCCGTTCAAATGTTGCGCCGTTCGAGGTTTACCGCGCACTCCGATTACTGAACCCATCGCCGTACATGTTCTTTTTCGACTTCGACGATCTGCAAGTCGTTGGCTCCTCGCCCGAAGCGTTGGTTAAACTAAACGGCAACAAGGCATCGTTGCGTCCTATCGCCGGTACGCAACCGCGGGGCGAGACACGCGAGCAGGACATTGCCAACGAAAAGAGCTTACTTGCCGATCCAAAAGAAGCGGCCGAACACGTCATGCTTGTTGATCTCGCGCGCAACGATCTTGGACGCGTTGCGGCGGCAGGTTCGGTGCAGGTCGACCCATACAGGGCGATTGAGCGCTACAGCCATGTTATGCACATCGTCAGTGGCGTGCAGGGCGTTCTTGCCGACGGGTACGATCAATTCGACTTGTTTGCGGCGAGCTTTCCAGCCGGTACGCTTGTTGGGGCGCCCAAAGTCAGGGCCATGGAAATCATTGAGGAAATGGAAGGCGTTGGGCGCGGCCTGTACGCAGGTACGGCCGGCTACTTTGGACTAAGTGGAGACATGGACCAGGCGATCACCATTCGCACACTCGTCTTTTCAGGAGATGAGTACAGCTTTCAGGCGGGCGCCGGAATCGTTGCCGATTCGGTACCTGCCAATGAATATCGTGAGGTGCTGGCGAAGAGCGCGATTCTTCGGCGCGCGCTTGAAATTGCCGGAGAGGGATTGTGATGCGCATGCTGCTCATCGATAACTACGATTCGTTCACCTATAACCTGGTGCAGGCATTTGCCGCTTTAGGTGCCGAGGTCATCGTACATCGCAATGATGCGATAACAGTGGACGAGGCCCGCGCGTTGTCGCCGACGCACCTTGTGATATCGCCCGGACCAGGTCGGCCCGAAGACGCGGGTGTGTCGCTCGAAATGATCGCGGCATTTTTCGAATCGATTCCCGTACTCGGTGTGTGTCTCGGTCACCAGTGTCTCGTTACGCATTTCGGTGGTGACATTGTGCGTGCGGAGCGCCTGATGCACGGCAAAACATCGATGGCCAAACACGACGGCAAGACGATCTTCGAAGGCTTGCCACAGCCGTTCGAAGTAGGGCGCTATCATTCGTTGTGCGCGGAGCAAGATTCGCTACCTTTAACCTTAGAGCTTACGGCGCAAACGGAAAGGGGTGAAATCATGGGTGTACGGCACAAAGACCTGCCGCTCGAAGGCGTGCAGTTTCACCCCGAAAGTGTGCTGACCCCCGAAGGAGGCCGGCTGATGTCGAATTTCCTGCAGATGACATCATGAGTGCCGATCTCAGTGCGCTGTTGGACGGATTGCTCGACGGCCAGTCGCTGTCCGAGGATCAGGCGTATGGGTTGATGCACAAACTGGCCGAAGGCGACATGCCCGATGCGCTGGCCGGCGCATTTCTCGCGGGTCTTCGGGCGAAGGGAGAGGGAGCCGACGAGATTCGT
>Ga0255051_10000575_pt1 | contig 13599 bp, 11 predicted proteins | sample JV7_2_9_MG_FD_181719 | JGI IMG/M metagenome (GOLD analysis project Ga0255051, IMG submission 181719) | Seawater microbial communities from Jervis Inlet, British Columbia, Canada - JV7_2_9 | ecosystem: Environmental > Aquatic > Marine > Inlet | place: Canada: British Columbia | collected 2016-10-06
AATTACATCTCCCTTGTGCGCGCTCAGTGAAACGCCACGAAGGACTTCGACATTGCCAAAGCTTTTATGCAGGTCGACGACTTCGAGTGCGGCCTCTTCGCCAGTTGATTCGCTCATCCAGTTCCTCTCCGGGTGTATCGCGTTGCGCGATGCTTTCTAGTTATCGGAGCATGTTAACACTATTTTATCGCGCGAAGCACTACCATAAACCATCAACCAGAGGCTCTGTCATCCCCGAGCACATGCGGACCACTTAGCGGAAATCTTGCAATGGCGCCATGCTGTAATTCTTCCTTCGACGGCGCGGCCACCGGGAATTCTTTTGCGGGGACGCCGCAAGTACATCCATGTAGGCTTAGTCGCGACGTCCCTGTCGCTCATACCCCGCAAAAGATTTCCCGGCGGCCACGCCTTGATAGTGTTGTCAATTTTTACTATCGGGGCATCGATTTCTCGACCAACCAATCATTTGTAGAGGCAACCGAAGATCCCCCTCGCGACATTCAGGGCCGGTTGCCGAAAAAGGGCTGATTTTAAAGGGTAGGGCCGCAGGGACGCGGCCCTAGGCGAAAGGCGACATGGACGTCGCGTAGAGCCGTGCCCTTTAAAATCAGCCCTTTTTCGGGAAGCCGAAGGCCAACCGGTCCGTCGCGAGGGGGATCTTCGGTTGCCTCGGATCGAAGCCATGTCTTCAGAAATTTATAGCGAGACTGAATACCGACCAGGTGGGTTGTAGACGGTGCGAGATTAAAATGTGGTGATCAATGGATTTGTGCGAGCAGGTGGTCGATGACTCGTTGTGACTGGGCGGCGTAGCTGCCGCCGAAGAGATTGGCGTGGTTGAGCAGGTGGTACAGGTTGTAGAGGTCGCGGCGCAGTGGATAGCCATCGTCGAGAGCAAAGTGTTCGCGGTAAATCGCGAAGAAACGTTCACCGGGATGCCCGAACAATTCCATCATCGCGAGGTCGGCCTGGTGATCGCCGTAGTAGCAGGCCGGGTCGAAAATGACAGGATTACCCGCATCATCGGCGCCCTGGTTGCCGCTCCAGAGATCGCCATGCAATAGCGATGGCCGTGGTCGATAGCCATCAAAGAATGGCGCCAGGTTTTCGGCGAGGTGATTACCACTGTCGATCAGACGGGCCTCGCAACCGTTTTGTCGCGCCAGCGTCAATTGATATCCGAGCCGGTGGTGGCGCCAGAATTCAATCCAGTCGTCGGCAAACTCGTTGATCTGGGGTGTGCTGCCGATGGTGTTGTCGCAATCGAAACCAAAGCGCTCGTGGTAACAGCCGTGCATCGCCGCCAGCTGCCGCGCCAGTAGACCGCGATCCGGCGCGCCGGCGAGGTCGATGTATTCCATGACGATACAGGCGTGATTCCCCTCGTGACTGGTCAGGTAAACCTCGGGAACCCTGATCGTTTGGCTGCGCCGAATGGCGTCGAGGCCGGCCGCTTCGGCGACGAACATCGACAGCCATTCCGCTCGATTGAGTTTGACGAAAAACCGCGCTGCGCCAAATTCGAGTCTGAAGGCGCGATTGATATCACCGCCGGCCAGCGGGGTAGCGCGCGCCTCGCGCAACGGTATGCGCAGATCTTCGGCCAGCTTCGCCGCCAGTGAGGCCCAATCAATCACAGCAAACGAAACTCACCGGGCGCCAGGCCATCGATCGACCAGTCGCCGATGCCGATGCGCAGCAGTCGCAGCGTGGGATGCCCGATCGCCGCAGTCATGCGCCGCACCTGGCGGTTACGACCTTCTGAAATTTCCAGCCGCAGCCACTGCGTAGGAATGTTGCGGCGCTCGCGTATCGGTGGAAAGCGCGGCCACAGCCACGCGGGTTCGTCGACCGCTTCAACGCTGGCGCGGCGGGTTGGCCCATCCTTCAGCACTACCCCGGTCGAGAGCTTGCGCAAGGCGTGATCATCGACCATACCCTCGACCTGCGCGAGGTAGGTTTTTGCGAGCCGGTAACGTGGATTTGCGATGCGCGCCTGCAATGCGCCGTCATCGGTTAACAACATCAACCCCTCGCTGTCGTAGTCGAGCCGGCCCGCGGCGTAAACGTCGGCAATATCGATGTAGTCGGCCAGCGTACGTTTTCCAGCTAAAGGCGAAAATTGGCTCAGCACCTGGAATGGTTTGTTGAACAGCAGGCTGCAGGTCATCGCGTCACTCCGCATCAACTCAGGGGGCCGGCCAGGTAGCTACGCCAGCGCTCGACACGCGGCGCCTCGAAGGCCTGTTCGCGCATCATGTCTTCAAGTGTATCGGCCTGCGCCGCCCGGCGCGTAACCTCAACCTGCTGCATCTCCTCGATTTCACAATTGATGCGCGTCAACTGCAGGCCGATATCGAGCAGCGCCTGGTGCTCGATCAGCGAACGCTGCACCGAAGCGGCATAGCGAAATTTCATGCTGCCGACTTCGTTCAGGTGATGCCGCAGATTTTCCGGGGTATCGTATTTCGTGAGCAGGCGTGCGGCGGTCTTGAGCCCTATTTCCGGTATCCCGGGGATGTTATCGACCTTGTCCCCGGTCAGCGCCAACTGTGCCGCGATCTGATCCGGACGTACGCCGAACTTGCGGCAAACCGCCCGGTAGTCGAGCCTGATGTTGTCTAGATACGACCACCACAGGTCGCGCTCGCCGATCAATTGAGCAAGATCCTTGTCCGCCGTCAGAATGGCAACCGCTAGCCGCGACGAAGCGTGATAGTGGTGCAATGATCCGATGAGGTCATCGGCTTCCCATTGATTGCTGCTGACACAGCTGATTCCGAGCGCTTCGAGCCACTGCCGGCACCACGCGAACTGGCGCTTCAGCTCCAGCGGAGCGGGGCTGCGATTGGCCTTGTAATCGGCGTAAATCGCCTTGCGCGCGGAACTCGAGCGGCTTTCGTCGAAGGCAAAAACCAGGTGGCGTGGCGCCTGCTCGGTTAACAGTCGATAGACAAAATCGGTGAACCCGGTAAACGCCTGGTTGGGTTGTTGTTCGAGATTGACGCGATCGCGCTCGGGGCCATACCAGGCGCGGAATACGAAGATACTGGAATCAACCAGGAACAAATACACGGGAATCGCTATCTACATTGATTTAGGAATGCAGATTTTACAACGGTATTTGCTATAATCCTGACAACTTTTTGGGGCTTTATCCACAGATGCGACGCTACCTGTTAGTTTTACTTTGCCTGCTGCTCCCGGGCACTGCGTTGGCCGCGGCGTCGACCCAGCAGTTACAACTCCTGGTGGAGCAAAAAAAATTCGTCAAGGCGGTGCTCGAAGGCAATGACATCCTGCAACAGGATCCGACAAACACGCGCGCGCGTTTCCTCACCGCTTATTCCTACCAGATGATTGCCAAAACCGACAAGGCGATTTCACTTTACCAGGACCTGATACGTGATCACCCGACCCTTCCCGAACCACGTAACAACCTGGCGATGATTTACCTGGAGCAGGGCGATTACGATCGCGCCAGTCAAATGCTGGTTTCGGCGATCAATACGCGCATTAGCTACGCCATCGCTTATGCCAACCTGAGCCAGGTTTACAAGGGCATCGCCAGCGAGGCCTATCGCCGCGCGATCAGTCAATCGACTGAGCCAGCCAAGTACACCCATGATATTGAATTGACCGCTATTACCCGGCTTGACTTTCAGGGCTCTGAAACTGCGCCAAAAATCGCTAACCTGTCGGTATCGCAACCAGTCCTGAAAGAGCCACTGGCAGAAGATATCGCAACAACTCAAACCGTGGTCAACGCCGCCAACGAGGGTACCCGGTTGATCGAAAAGGTGCGAATCTGGGCGCGAGCCTGGAGCAGCAAGGACTTCGATAACTACCGGGAATCCTATGCCGCCGACTACCGTGACAGGTTCAACACGCACGAACAATGGGTCAAGTATCGGCAAAAACGTATCTTGCGCCCCGGCGATATCAGGGTAGAGGTCAGCGATTTCACGGTCAGGCAACGTGGCGCAAACCGGGCGTCAGTCAATTTCACCCAGGCTTTCAGCTCGCCGCGCTACAGCGACCTAGTAATCAAGCGCCTTGACTTCGAGCGCGTCGGTTCTCAATGGAAAATTGCCGCAGAGCGGGTAATATCCGTTTTATGAAGCGCTTTTTAACCATTTTGCTGTTGCTGCTGCCGACCGGTTCGATCGCCGCCGGAGCCCCTGGCAACCAATACGAACAAAGCCTGCTCGAAACCATCAAGGAAATTCAAAGCCAGAATCATACGCAGGCGCTCAACAGCACCCGCGAGCTGATACGGCAATATCCGTACAGCCGCCTCGTGCACATGCTCTATGCCGACCTGCTGTTGGCCAAGGCTGAACCGCTGACTGAAATTGGTTTCGGAATCGAAGCGGATCGCGCAATTAGCGATTTTCGCTACGAAATACAGCAACGCTGGCAACACGACAGCAGCCAGGCGCATCAAGACCGCTATCCCGAGAGCATCCTCTTCCTCGCCGAGGACCAACCCTTTGTCATTCTCGTCGATCAACACAGTTCTCGCGTTTACGTCTACCGCAACGAGGGCGGCGATCTGCAACTCGAAACCGATTATTTTATTACCATCGGGCTGAATGGCTCCGGCAAGGAAAAGCGCGGTGACCAGAAAACCCCCATCGGTGTCTATCACGTGAACCGCTATATCGACGACCAGGAGCTGCCCGACCTGTATGGCGCTGGCGCATTTCCAATCAACTACCCGAACGCCTGGGATAAACGCAAAAAGCGCACCGGCAGCGGTATCTGGCTGCATGGAACCCCGTCTTACACCTATAACCGCTCACCCTGGGCGAGCGATGGCTGCATCGTCGTCAGCAATCCGGACTTCCTGCACATCGGCAACTACATCAAGCCTGAAATCTTCACCCCGGTCATCGTCACGGCAAAGGTCAACTGGATCAGCCGCGAACAATGGCTGGCAAAGCGACAACAGGTCATGCAATTGCTGTCGAGCTGGATTTTCGACTGGGAAAGCCTCGATCACGAAAGGTACAGCCACCATTATTCACGCACCGAACTGGACGCCTACGGCCGCAACTTCAAGCGCTGGGACAGCCACAAGCGTTGGGTAAGCCGCAAGAAAACCTGGATCGAAATCGAGTACAGCAAGCTCAACATTTTCAACTACCCCGGTGAAGACAATCTGATGTTGATGCAATTCGAGCAAAGCTATAGCAGCAACAATCTGAGCGTTGACTCACCCAAGGAACTTTACTGGCGCGAATCCGACCAGCAGTGGCGGATCGTTTACGAAGGCGAGCGCAGTTTCCCGAAGTCCAAAACCACCATCGTGGAAAATTAGAGCAAGTCATCTATCGGGTCGGAAGCGCGGGATTTCGCGATCCACATCGGAGACAGCAACGTCTACCTGGAACCTGGCTTCTATGACTACCAGATCCGCTACCGCAGCAGTCGCCAACTCGGTTACTTCGACGATTTTCACGAGGTAGTTCTCGCGGAGGCGCGGGGGAGCGCAGTGGGCGCAAAGCTATTGAAGGTGGTAGCGCCATCAATCCCCTCCGCGACCTTCGCGATCTTTGCGCCTCTGCGAGAAAAGGTTAGCTGATACGGGGATGACGCTTAGCGGATTGCGGCGAGGGCGACGAACTTTTTGTTGGCGGCGATAGTGGCGCAGTTGCCGAACAGCTTTTTGAGCTTGGCGTGGTAGGCGAGATGGCGGTTACCGACGATGCGCAGCTCACCGCCCCTGGCCAGTACCCGCCGGGCGTCCTTGAACATTTGCCAGGCTATGCTGTCACCGATACTGTGCTGCTGGTGAAAGGGTGGATTGATCAATACCAGGTCGCGGCTTTCACTATCGATTCCCTGCAGGCAGTCGGTTACGCGGAACTCGGCCTCGCGCCCTGTCGCAAACGCGTTATGGAAATTTTCGCGCGCACTGGCAACCGCCATATGCGACTCGTCACAGAATAACAGGGAGGCGCCGGGGTTCAATGCGGCCGCGATCAGGCCGAGCACGCCGTTACCACAGCCCAGGTCGACGATTCGACGATACTGTTCACCGACGGGCATATGCTCAAGCAGAAATCGGCTGCCGGAATCGAGACGCTCCCGACTGAACAAACTGGCGTGGTTGACGATGTGATAATCACGCTCCACGTGCAGCTCATAGCTATCGGGGAATCGACTCTGGCCCTGATTAAGCGACTGATCGCACTCAACCAGGATCAAGCGGCTCTTTTTGAAGGCGCGGGTCGTCGTCGTCGGGCCGAGGATGGTTTCGAAAAGCTTCAGTGTCGAACTATGGATGTTACGCGCCATGCCGGCGGCAACAACGCGAGAATCGTGGTGCAATAGCGCGCGCAGCGCATAAAGCTGGTGCTCCAGCAAGGCCAGCGTTTTCGGAATCTTGATGAGCACGCAATCGACAGCAGCACCCGGAAAGTCGATCGTGGAATTGGTCCTGACCTGGTCAACCGGGTAACCGTTTGCCAGCAGGTTGTCACGCAGGGCCTGTTGCGCGAGGCAGGAATCGTTCCACGAGTAAAGCTTGTGACCCGCCAGCGCCACCGCCAGCGCGCCGAAGGCATCGTTCAATATCAATACCCGGCTATGACCCGACAGCATGCGGGTCTCGTCAACGTGATTCAGCAGGAATTCATCGGCCGCATCCCAGGCCTGCAAACGCTCATCCTGCGGATTCCGCTGCAGCGTGAATTCACCCTGGGGGGCGACCAGCATCCTGGGCTCAGCAACCGACGGCAGCCCTGTCATGGCTTGTCGACAAAGGGCAGTGCCAGCATCCCGGGAATCCTGTCGACCTGGCGCGCATCGCGAAACTCGGGAATACCGATGGTCATGGCGTCGTGGCCTTTTTCGGGCTGGTCGACATAGGTGCCGAAGATGCGATCCCAGGTGGACAGGTTGAATCCGTAGTTACTGTTGGTTTCGGACAATAGAATCGAATGATGCACCCGGTGCATGTCAGGGGTTACCAGTAGTTTGCGTATCCAGCGATCGGCACTTGCCGGCATATGCACATTGGCGTGATTGAACACAGCCATGCCATTCAACAGGGTCTCGAAGATCAACACCGCGAGTAACGCCGGTCCCAGCAGGGAAATGACAGCCCACTTGATCAGCATGGAAACGATGATTTCAATCGTATGGAAGCGCGAACCGGTGGTCAGATCGATGTCGAGGTCGGCGTGATGGACGCGATGCAGACGCCACAGCAAGGGTACCCGGTGCATCAGCAAATGTTGTAGATAGATAGCGAGATCCAACAGCAGGACCGCCAGCGTCACTTCGAGCCAGTAAGGCAGGGCGACGTGGTTGAAAATCCCCCAACCGGCCATACCGGCCGAGTAGGCGATGCCGATCGCCGCCGCCGGAAACAGCAACCGTAATACGATGCTGTTAATTACCAGCAGCCCTATATTGGAGCTCCAGCGCTGCCATTTGGAAACGCTCAGGGCACGCTTCGGGGCGCGCAGTTCCCACAACATCATGACGACAAAAATTGCGCCAAAGGAAGCGAGACGCAAAATGGCTTCGCGTTCACGGACAAGGTTTTCTATTACGCTGACTTCCATGCAGGCATTTTCAGGCAAAGCGGGCCATATTGACAGTACAAAAGTCACGGCGTCTCTGCGAGAACCTTTATTGAGTATTCCTGCGTCGTGGACCCGCTGGTGAGATATGCAGGCTTGACGAAATCCGGGTTGTCAAAATGATCGAGTAGGGTTTCGATATCGGGCGCCGGGGAGCGAATGTATATCGTATTCGGGGCTCCAAGAAAGGACCAGATGTGTTATACAGGCGTCGCTATCAATAGACCAGCCCACCCATGCTCAATGAAATTCTGATCATACTGATATTGTCGGTCGTCGGCATCGCTGTGTTCAGACTCCTCGATATCCCGGCAGTGCTCGGCTACCTGGTGGTAGGGCTACTGGCCGGCGAGCACGCCTTCGGCTGGATTCACGATCGCCACGTGCTCGAACAGATTGCCGAAATCGGCGTGGTTTTCCTGTTGTTCACCATTGGCCTCGAAGTTTCGATTCCGCGCCTGATCGCGATGCGTAACATCGTTTTCGGAATCGGCGTGGCGCAGGTGATCATATCGACGCTGAGCACCATGGTGCTCGGGCTGTGGATGGGACTGTCCTGGCAGGCTGCTTTCGCCGTCGGCGGCGCACTGACGATGTCGTCGACCGCTATCGTCACCAAACTACTCACCGAGAACTACGAATTGCAATCGCCGCATGGCAACATTTCGCTCGGTGTACTGCTGTTCCAGGATCTCGCGGTCGTTCCATTCCTGGTATTGATACCCATATTCGCTGACCAGGGAGAGACTTCGTTACTGCTGCCCATCAGCCTGGCGCTGGCCAAGGGCGCCCTCGCCTTTGCGGTGATATTCTACGTCGGCCAGCAGCTGGTTCGCCCGGCTGTGCGCGCGGTCGCGAACACGCACTCGCATGAATTGTTTACGCTGTTTATCCTGCTGATCGCACTGCTCGCAGCCTGGCTCACCTGGCAGCTTGGTCTGTCACTGGCAATGGGCGCCTTCCTCGCCGGAATCATGCTCGCCGAGACCGAGTTCCAGCATCATATCGAAAACGAAATAAGGCCTTTTCGCGACGTGCTCATGGGCCTGTTCTTCATCTCGGTCGGTACCCAGTTCGATTGGCATACCATCATCAGCGAACCAATAGCGGTTGCGGTGCTTACGCTGGGCCTGATGATCGGTAAGGGTGGCGCCATCACGATAATAACCGCCATTGCCGGCTATGGGCGCGGAGTTGCGATCAAGGCGGGTATTTTGCTGGGACAGGGCAGCGAATTTGGCTTCGCCGTGCTCGCGGTCGCAATCACGACCGGGCTGCTCAACCTCGAGCTGAGCCAGCCGATAATCGCCGCCATCATTCTGAGCATGGCGATTTCACCGCTGCTCATCAAGTACAACGAAGCCATTGCCTGTCGTTACGACCCGGTCTACCGCGAGAGTTTCGCTAAAAACGAAAACACGATCGCGGATGCCTGCCAGAATCTTAAAGGCCACGTCATCCTGTGCGGGTTTGGACGCACCGCGCAAAATCTCGCCCAGTTCCTGGGGCGCGTCGGCATTCCCTTCATCGCACTCGAAATCGAAGCCGATATCGTCAACGAGGCACGCGAGGCCGGCGAGCCGGTTTTCCTCGGTGATAGCAGCAATCCCGATATCCTGCGCCACGCCGGCATTGCGCGAGCGCGTGTGCTGGTCATTTCCTTCACTGAAATCAACACCAGCGAGCATATCGCGCAGGCCGCGCGAACCCTGAACAGTGAAATACCGATGATTATCCGTACCCGTGATGACCGGCACCTTGAACGCCTGCTCGAATGCGGTGCGGATGAAGTCATTCCCGATACCGTCGAATCGAGCATGATGCTCGCCAGGCATACGCTGAGCGCGCTCGGCGAAAAACAGCAATCCATCGATGAAATGCTGGACGAGGCGCGTGCGGGACACTACGCCAGGGTGAGAGCCTTCTTCCACAGTATCGATGACGTCGACCTGGATACGCCCGACCACCACCACCTGCACAGCATCGAGATCCTGCGCACTTACCATGCCGTGGGTCGCAGCATCGGGTCGCTTAAGTGTCTCGATAAAATCAGCATCATCGCGCTGCGCCGTAACGGCGTGAGCAGCAGCGACCCACTCGCCGAGGTCGAGTTACTAGCCGGAGACGTACTCGTCATCGAGGGGCACCCGGATGACATACAGGCCGCGGAAATCGAAATCATGGCGGGGCTTTAGCCTGTATATTGCACCAGTCGGTCTCGGGCCTTGGTATAACAATTTGAAAGATCGGGGTAAACTGGCACTCACCGATGGAAACAAGAATACAGTACGTGACCGGCCCGATCCCTATCCCAGATCCTGACGCAATATACAGGCTAACGAATCAACATGCCGGATGACGATCGTTCTAGCGACTTCGAACTGGACTGGAGCCTGCGCGTCTCGAGGCGGGCACGCCACGCGCGCCTGCAGGTAAAGCCCTTTGGCGGGCTCGAAGTCGTCATCCCGGCGCGCTTCCCGCGTCACCAGGTTGCAGCACTGGTCGACAGGCATGCCGCCTGGGCGCGTCGGCAACTCGCCCGGCAGGCGAGCCTGCGCCAGGCGATACGCCTGCCCGACGAACTGTCGCTGGCTTTCGACAACAGCACAACGCCGATTGTTTACCGCGGCGATTCATCATTCGATGCCGTCGACAACCGCTGCGGCGAGAGCATCGTGATCGATGGCGTCGACCAGCGCGCGCGCATCGACAAATTACGCCGCTGTATTCGATGGCGCGCGCAGCAATCCCTGCCGCCGTTACTCGAGCAGGTATCCCGGCGTACCGGCCTTGGTTTTAATCGGGTGAGTATTCGCAGCCAGAAGACGCGCTGGGGCAGCTGCTCGAATCGCGGCAACATCAGCCTCAACGATCAATTGCTGTTCCTGCCGGCGGAGACGGTCGAATACCTGATGATTCACGAGTTATGTCATACGCGCCATCTCAATCATTCCAGGGCCTTCTGGGCGCTGGTGCAGACACATTGTCCGGGGTATCGCGCCCATGAAGCACATTTGCGCAAATCGCGTAACCTGGTTCCCGACTGGTTTCTGCTGAGCCTTTACGCCTGAATAGCCCGCATCTCTCACCAGGGGGTGGGATGATCGCGCAGGGCTTTGGATTCACAAGGGATTTTCTGAAGGAGCGGAATAACCGTGCGTATTTCCGACTGAAGAAAATTCCTTGTGAATTCAAAGAACAAGCGAGGGCCCGCCATCCTGGTGAGAGATGCGGGCTAGCGACCCGCATCTCTCACTGCGCGCTGCGCTGCATGTACTTGATCTCGTTTTCGATCAGCAGGTTCTTGGCGCGCGACAGGCTGGTTTCACTGGAAAAGGGCCCCAGTTGCACGCGATGCCAGGTTACGTCGTCGACAACGGCGGGTTTGACGTTGGCCTCCAGGCCGAGGAAGGCCAGTTGCGCCTTCATGCTGTCGGCTTCGGCGGCGCTGTGAAAGGATCCGACCTGCAGAATCGACTGGCCGACGACATCCTTGTTGATGCTCGGGTTTTCTATGGCGGCGCGCTCTTCGTCGGAAATGGTAATTTCAACCTCGCGCTGGGGTAGGACCGAATAAAAATCGATGGTCGGCTTGTTCTCGCTGCTGGAAGCTTGCTGGCGTGGCTTGTCGGCGCTACCGCTGTTGACTATCTTCTGGTCGAGAAACATCACAAAGGCCACGAAGGATCCCAGCATGAGCAGCAAAAAAGCCCACACCCAGGGTGATGTTATCTTTTTTTGCGCCATTGCCTTTACTACATTTTCTCGGGCGCCGAAACACCCATCAGCTGCAGGCCATTACGCAACACCTGGCCAGTCGCGGTCGCCAGCGCGATGCGCGCGTCGCGCAACTCGGCATCGTCGACAATAAACTGGTGGGCGTTATACCAGGAGTGAAACTGGTTCGCGAGCTCGCGCAGGTAGTTGACCACCTGGTGGGGTTCGCGCCGCGCGGCGGCGACTTCGACCCGATCCGGAAACAGGCCGAGCTGTTTTATCAGCGCCTGCTCGTGGGTATTGTCGAGACGCTCGAGCCTGGCCTCCGGCAGCGCGGGATCAATGCCTTTTTCGCCGCATTGGCGCCACACGCTGCAGATACGCGCATGCGCGTATTGCAGGTAGTAAACCGGGTTATCGCTGGACTGCTCGCGCGCGAGATCAAGATCGAAATCCATGTGTTGTTCTGCCTTGCGCATGACGTAAAAGAAGCGCGCCGCGTCCAGGCCGACATCCTCGCGTAATTGCCTGAGCGTGACGAATTCGCCGGAACGCGTCGACATCGATATCTTTTCACCGTTTTCAAACAGGTTGGCGAATTGCACCAACTGTATCTCGAGGTCGTCAGCCTGGTAACCGAGCGCGCTCAGCGATGCCTTGACGCGCGCAATATAGCCATGATGATCGGCGCCCCAGATGTTGATGACCTTGTCGAAACCCCGATCGAACTTGTTCATGTGATAGGCAATATCGCTGGCAAAGTAAGTCGTCTGGCCATTCTCGCGTTTCACCACGCGGTCTTTCTCATCGCCAAAATCGGTCGATCGGAACCACAGGGCGCCGTCTTCCAGGTATACATGACCGTTGTCCTGCAGGCGTGTTATCGCCTGTTCGATCAAGCCTTCATCACTCAGTGAACGCTCGGAAAACCAGCGATCGAACTCGACCCCGAAGGCCACCAGGTCGGCTCGAATTACCTCGACCAGCGTAACCAGCGCGAGGTCGAAGACGGTATCGTAGGCTTCCCTGCCCAACAGCTGTTGGGCACTTTCGATGAGGTCGTCGATATGCTCTTCCTTGTCTCCCTGCGGCGCATCAGCGCTTACCCCGGCGAATGCCTGCTCGCTCGAACGACGAAAACTGTCACCGTTTTCGCGGTGCAGCGTGGCGGCGATGTCCCATACGTAGTCGCCCTGGTAGCCGTTACTCGGAAACGCGATGGTCTCGCCGCAAAGCTCGAGGTAGCGCAACCAGACCGAGGTTCCGAGGATATGCATCTGGCGCCCGGCATCATTGACGTAGTATTCCTTCTGCACCTCGAAGCCGACGAATTCCAGCAGGTTGGCGAGGGTCGCCCCGTAGGCGGCGCCACGCCCGTGCCCGACATGCAGCGGGCCGGTTGGATTGGCGGAGACGAATTCGACCTGGACTTTTTGCCCCTGCCCCTGCTCACTTGCGCCATAACTGTCGCCTTGCTCGAGTATGCGCTGAACCACGGCATGACTGGTCGCGCTGCTAACGAAGAAATTGATGAATCCCGGACCGGCCACCTCGACTCTGTCGATGCTGTCCTGTGCCGGCAGCCTGGCAACGATGGCGTCGGCAAGCACGCGCGGCGCCATGCCGGCCTGTTTCGCCAGGGTCAGGGCAATATTCGAGGCGAAGTCGCCCTGGCCCGGATCCTTCGCCGGCGTGACCTGGATATTGATGTTGAGATCTGGTGGAAGCTGCGAATCCTGCCGCAGCCCGTGCAGGGCTTGCGCGATCAGATCGTTGATGATTTGCTTCAAGAGCTAAAAACCCGCATTAGCGTAAGAAAAATGAACCGGGATTTTACCCGAGCCAGCGCACCCCGGCCACCCATCTTTTGTACATTGCTGACCGGGTTAAAGCCTGGACCGGGAACCAGTTGAAAAACAATCCGCTAATACTCACTTCGACGGCTTGGGCGGCGGGAATTCTTTTACGGGAGCGTCGACGTCCCTGTCGCGCAATTCCGATACGTCGGACCGCCGCAAAAGATTTCCCGCCGCCCAAGCCTTTACAGTGTTTCAGTTTTTGATATCGAGGCTTCGATATCTCAGTACTTACACAATTACAGAGGCAAGCGATGATTCCCCTCGCGACAGTCAGGGCCGGTTGCCGAAAAAGGGCTGATTTTAAAGGGTAGGGCAGCAGGGACGCTGCCCTAGGCGAAAGGCGACATGGACGTCGCGTAGAGCCGTGCCCTTTAAAATCAGCCCTTTTTCGGGAAGCCGCAGGCCAACCGGCCCGTCGCGAGGGG
>Ga0255051_10000576_pt1 | contig 13493 bp, 10 predicted proteins | sample JV7_2_9_MG_FD_181719 | JGI IMG/M metagenome (GOLD analysis project Ga0255051, IMG submission 181719) | Seawater microbial communities from Jervis Inlet, British Columbia, Canada - JV7_2_9 | ecosystem: Environmental > Aquatic > Marine > Inlet | place: Canada: British Columbia | collected 2016-10-06
TTCACGGTGTTTGAAGCGATGCCGGAACCCGGGGGGATGTTGCGTTACGGGATTCCTTCCTACCGCCTGCCACGCGAGGAACTTGAGCGCGATATCGAGCGTATTAGAAGCATGGGCGTGAAAATTGTCTGCAATGCCGTCATCGGTGAGACGAATTCCATGGAGAAATTGCGCCAGGACTTTGATGCTATCTTCATCGGCAGCGGCGCCTGGGCAGACATGACGATGGGTATCCCGGGAGAAGATGCGAGCGGTGTCTCCTCAGGTATCGAATTTCTCAAAAAAGCGGAGCTTGGTCCAGTAGCCCCGATCACCGGGGATGTGGTTGTGGTTGGCGGTGGGAATACTGCCATGGACGTAGCGCGCACAGTAATGCGCCTGGGGGCGTCGAGTGTGACTGTTGTTTACCGCAGAACCCGCGAAGAAATGCCTGTTCAGCCTGAAGAGGTCACCGAGGCTCTGGAGGAAGGTGTGAAGTTTGAGTTTCTCGTTGCCCCCGCCGAGGTCATTTGCAAAGCAGGCAATTCCGCTGTCGCGATCAGGCTGCAACGGATGGAGTTGGGAAAATTTGATGACAGCGGACGAAGGCGACCTGTGCCTGTTGAGGGAAGCTATATTGAGCTTCCAGCAGAGAACATCATCCGAGCGATTGGTCAGAAAGCGATCATTCCGAACGGCGGACCTTCAGCTTCAAAGTGGGGCACGATCCATGTAGATGACTTTACCCTGGCAACGGATTTTGATGGTGTATTTGCTGGTGGTGATGCCGTACTTGGTCCCGCAACCGCGGTAGAGGCAGTTGCACATGGGCGGAAGGCAGCAGAAACTATCGAGCGCTATCTGCATACGGGCAAGCCCGCACCGTTTCCATGGATCAAACCACGCGCTCTGGACACGGCGTTTGATCCCATGGCTGCTCCGTCGGACACCGCTCGTTGTGAGGCTATCAAGCTGGATCCGCAGGAGCGACGGTCCTGTTTTGACGAGGTGGAATTGTCGTTATCGGCCACCGATGCACGCCTCGAGGCTGCTCGTTGCCTGAGGTGCGATTTCGGCAAGGTATTTGTTTCGCGAGGTGGGGAGCAGTAATGCTAAATTTATCGATTAATGGCCGAGCGGTTACAGTCGAGAAAGGCAAGACGGTTCTCGATGCGTGTCGGGCCGCTGAGGCTTATGTACCAACGCTTTGCGATGACGTCTCACTGAAGCCGTATGGAGCGTGCCGCTTGTGCATCGTCAAGGTTGAAGGCATGCGCGGCATGCCTTCCGCATGCACCACGCCTGCTGCCGATGGAATGAAAGTCACGACCGAGGATTTCGAAATTCAGGAAGTCCGAAAGTGGACGATGCAACTCCTGCTCTCCGACCATCCGCTGGACTGCCTGACCTGCGCGCAATGCGGGGTATGCGAGCTGCAAGAGGTTGCCCAATATTTGGGGATTCGCGAACGCGTCCTGCAACCGATGCAGCGCGAGGCAAAAATTGACGAATCAAGTCCTTGCTATTCAATCGACATGAACAAATGCATTCTTTGCGGCCTGTGTGTACGCGCCTGCGCCGAGGTGCAACATCTTGGGGTCATTGATCTGTCGAAACGTGGATACGCAAGCGCCGTCGAACCGTTCGGCGAAGGTCCGATCAATGACTCATTTTGCGAGGCATGCGGCGAGTGCGTGGAGCGCTGCCCAACCGGGGCGCTGACCACACGGAATTACCTTTCACCCGAGCGCGAAGTTTCTAGCGTGTGTCCCTATTGTGGGACCGGCTGTCGAATTATGTTGGGGGTTCGCGGAAATGCGGTTGTTAGTGCTCGTGGAGATATCGATTCCCCTGTGTCAAACGGGCGTCTGTGCGTAAAGGGCCGCTATGGATCGTTCGAATTTGTTTCACACCCCGACCGTCTCAAGACTCCGCTCATTCGAACTACCGATGGTTTTCGTGAGGCGTCCTGGGAAGAGGCATTGGGCGTTGTTGCTGGCGAATTGAAGAAGTATCGTGGTGATGCATTTGGCGGATTGTCCTCGGCCAAAGTGACCAATGAAGACAACTACATATTTCAGAAGTTTGTACGCGCTGCCATGGGAACGAACAACGTCGATCACTGCGCGCGTCTGTGTCACTCCTCCACTGTCGCAGGCTTGAGGTTGTCATTTGGTTCCGGGGCAATGACAAACCCCGCTAATGACCTCCTGAAAGCTAACGTGATCCTTGTAACCGGATCGAACACCACCGAGAACCATCCGATTATCGGGCTTAAGATTCGTGAGGCCGTCGCGAACGGTGCGAAACTGGTATTGTTCGATCCACGCCAGATACAGTTAAGCCAGATTGCTACCATCTGGGCGCGACAAAAACCCGGCACGGACGTGGCCTGGATCAATGGGCTGCTGCACGTCATTATCCGTGACGGCCTTATAAAAACAGAGTTTATCGAGTCCCGCACCGAAGGGTTCGAAGATGTTAAAAAAATCGTTGCAGACTATACGCCGGAACGGGTGGCAGAGATCACCGGGGTCTCATCAGAGCAAATCGTTGAGGCAGCCCATCTCTACGCCACGGCCGAGCGCGCATCAATCGTCTACGCGATGGGCATAACCCAGCACGTAACCGGTGTCGATAATGTCCGGTCGCTTGCAAATCTGGCGATGATCACCGGACAGATTGGCCGGCCCGGAACCGGTGTCAATCCGCTGCGTGGTCAAAACAACGTACAGGGTGCCTGCGACATGGCCGCTCTGCCGAACTACTATCCTGGCTATCAACTGGTCAGTGATGTCGATGTCCGCGCCAAGTTCGAGAAAGCATGGAATGCCAGGTTGTCTGATACACCGGGCATGACGGTAACGCAGATGTTCCCCGCGGTTCTTGCTGGAAAGATCAAGGCTTTGTATATCATGGGCGAGAACCCCATGCTCTCCGATGCTGATATTACTCACGTAGGGGAAGCCCTTGAGAAACTTGAATTCCTTGTTGTGCAGGATATTTTTCTCACCGAAACGACGAAATTTGCCGATGTTGTCTTGCCAGCATCTTCCTATGCCGAACGCGATGGAACGTATACCAATACCGAACGCCGCGTACAGCTGACGACCCCGGTTGTGCCGCCGCCGGGACAGGCGCGTCGGGATCACGAGATAATCTGTGATATCGCCAGCGCCGTCGGGTACCCCATGGGCTATGCGTCGACTTGCGAAATTATTGATGAAATGAGAAAGCTGACGCCCTCCTATGCCGGAATTTCACATGCACGACTCGAGGCAGGAGAACAGCTTCACTGGCCTTGCCCTTCGGAAGATCATCCGGGGGTGCCAATCCTGCACGGTGAAGAATTTACCCGTGGTCTTGGCCAGTTCCATCCTGCTGAATACCAGCCGGCCGACGAAGAAATCGACTCGTCATATCCGATTGTTCTTACCACTGGCAGGATGCTGGAACATTACCACACGGGAACGATGACACGACGGAGCAAAGCCCTGGATGGCCTGGTCCCAGGCCCATTCGTCGAGGTAAACGGTAATGATGCAAAGGAAATTAGCGTGAAGGATGGTGATCGTGTAACGGTTACCTCACGTCGAGGCTCGATTGTTCTGCCCGCCAGGGTAGCGGACAGGGTGGATACAGGTGTCGTCTTTATCCCGTTCCATTTTTGGGAAGCCGCGGCCAACGTTCTTACCAACCCTGCAACTGACCCGACAGCAGGAATCCCCGAATTCAAGGTTTGTGCCGTACGACTGGAGAGGGCATCTGAGCTTAGTTGAAGAATGCCCGCATTCCAAACATGACAGCAACTGGATTTACTCGGCATTTACTGAATATCTGAGGTCAGAGTAAAAATTCTGACTTATCCGGGAGATTATATTCAGTGAGGTTAAGAGGAACCCTCAGTTTTCTATTTAAACAACCAGAAATTCACCATTCCACCCAGATGGGTGAAACACCATAGCAATACAAACACTCGACCGTAATAGCGGTGATGGCGGTTGAAATGGTGCTCCTTCCTCGAAATCAGCCTGGCCAATATCAGGCAAGTGGCACCGAACAGGGGAATTAGGGCGATGGTGCCGTGAATGGCGATCCAGGGAATATATTGTGGCGATATTTCGGGAATGGCACCAGGAATTTTGTAGCGTAACAAATAGGCGGCAATAAATGCCCAGGCCATGACAGCCAGGAAGATCATTAGTCGCTTGTGAAGCTGGATATTTCCTTGTGTTACTGCATGCCATGCCAGCAGCAGTAGCCCAAGGGCAATAAATGCCCATACCAGTCCAACATAAAGAAATACCTCCCCGTAATTGCTCATGATCTGGTCTTTCTGGTTTTCAATCGGAACACTTAACTTAACTTGATTCTCCGATACTAACCGAGCCTGATTAAAGGTGGAAGCACGGGTGTCTCGTGTGAGGTGTATCTTTGATATTTCGAACTGTCAATATTTGGGGCCGATGAGTTTCATTACCGAGTTCGGCGATAAAAACTGAGATTCGACAAATGACGGGGTCGGGTCGATTCCAGTTATTAATAATTCAACCGCTAATGGCAAGTTTGGGCACAACTCGGAAGCTCATATCAATTTTCTGAGTGTCCACTTTGATGCGAGCCCCGCCAGGCGGATATTCGCATCACCTGCCTTTCCGAACGAGGTCTGGTTTGACCGAGGTATCGAGCCAGCGGCTGACCTGCTCCGCCTCGAGCGGACGGCTGATGTAGTAACCCTGCACGTGGTCGCAGCTCATTTCCGTCAGCATCTCGCACACCGCCAGCGTTTCCACGCCCTCGGCCACGACTTTGAGATCGAGGGTATGGGCCAGTTCGATGGTCGCGCGCACGATCAGCTGGTCATCCGGGTTGGTGATAATATCGCGCACGAAAGACTGGTCGATCTTGAGCTTTTCGACCGGCATCTCTTTCAGGTAAGTCAGTGATGCCTGCCCGGTACCAAAGTCGTCTATCGACAACGACAGGCCCATGACGCCGAGATGGGCGAGCACGTCGATGACTTCTTCGGGGTCCTGCATGATCTGCCCTTCGGTTATCTCGATGACGATTTGTGAGGGCTTGACCTGGTAATGGTTTAAATAGGTTTCGATGCGTTCGGGCAGGCGTCGGTCGTGCAGATCGATCATCGACAGGTTGATACCGACCGCGACATCGCGCATCGCGGGTTGACTGAGAAAGCGGCAGGCGGAATCGATAATCCAGTTGGTCAGCGATTTGATCAGGTGGTTCTGCTCGGCCAGGAGGATGGTCTGCTCGATGGAAATATCATGCATGTCGGGGTCTTTCCAGCGCAGCAGGGCCTCCAGGTACTGCGTCTGGTAGCTTTGCAGATCGACCACCGGTTGATACACCAGCTTCAGTTCGTCGCGGTCGATGGCGCGACGTAACGACTGGATCATGGTGAATCCCGAGGTGTCGGAATCTTCTTCGGCGTCATGGAAAAACTGGATCGGCCATTCGCCGTGCTCGGCTTCCACCAGCGCGATGCTGGCATTGTGATAAAGCCCGTCGGCATCTACCGCATGATCCGGATAAATGGCAATTCCGATAAAAGCGTCGAGGTCAACCTCGCGTCCGTACACCCGGTAGCGGCGGATCAACGACAGGTAGATTTTCTCGACCAGGCTGTTCAACAGTTCGATCTGCTGCACCTCCAGCATCAGCGCGAACAGGTTGCGCTCGAAGCGCGACACGTGATCGCTCTCGCGCAGGCTTTCGCGCAGACCCTCGGCAATCTGCCGCAACAGCGCATCGACGATATACTGGCCGCGTTCCTGCACCAGTTCGTCAAGCCCCTGGATATCGATAATGACCAGCGCATACTTGCGCCCGCTACGCTTGCCTTCGCGTATCGCCTGCACCAGGCGGTCTTCGAAAATAATCCGGTTATTGAGGCCTGTGACCGGGTCGAGCCGGGCCGTCTTCTGCATCAGGTTGAAATACTCGACCAGCGCTGTCAGCCCGGTTTCGACCTCCTCCAGCGGCGCCGGCGAATCCTCCAGCTGACCATGCGCGGCAACGCGCATCTTGCCGGCCAGAACCTGCAAAGGTTTGACCAGGAAGACATGCAACAGCACCAACAACGCGATCGCGGCCAGCGCCAGCAGCAACAGCACCACCGCTGCCTGACGTTCGTACAGCGCCCACAGTGACAGCGGCTCGCGCTTCAGGTGTAGCTCGCCCGACACCGCACCCGCATGTCCGATCGGAATGCTGATTTGCGCATCGCCAGTTTCACTGGTGCCAAATTCATAATACTGAAAGCTCTCGGTGGAATCAGAGGCGCGCTGCATTCTGCGACCCGTGAGATTGGAAAACTCGTTGAGAAAATCGAAATAATCCATGCTCACCAACAACACCACGGCGTCGCCATCGGCGACCACCGGCCCGGCAATCTCGAGCAGCGCCTTGTCGTCGATGCGGCAACTGGAAATACTCGGCACCAGGAAATTGTCAAATCGGTAGCGCAGCATCTGATCGGGCTGCAAACAGCCCGGCTTGTTCGATTTCGAAACGGGCAGGCCGCGTTCATCGAACTGCACCAGGTTGACCGCCCAGATGCTGGGGTTGCGCTGATAGTAACCCCACAGGAAAGACTGAAAATTCTGATTATCGTCCGGCGATTTCGCCAGCGTGTTGAGCAGGTAATACTGCGATTGCAACCATAGTTGCTGATTCTGCTGCAGCTGTTGCACCTGCCCGCGCAGATTGTGCTGTAGCGTCGTGCCGGCCAGCTGATTCTGTCGTTCCGCCAACACCAGCAAGGAAACCATCCACAACAGGAACATCAACAGCGCGAAACTGCCGATCAGTAACGCGTTGAATGACGATATTTTGAGTTTCATGAGTGGCGAACCAGGTTACTCGATATTTTGCACCTGTTCGCGCATTTGCTCAATCAGTACCTTGAGATCCACCGCCTGCTGGGTAGTCACGCTATCCAGCGACTTCGAGCCCAGCGTATTGGCTTCGCGGTTGAGTTCCTGCATCAGGAAGTCGAGCCGCCGGCCGACCGCTTCGTCGCGCTCGAGAACATTCAAGACTTCGGCAATGTGCGTATCGAGCCGATCGAGCTCTTCCTCGACGTCGAGCTTTTGCGCGAGCATGACCAGTTCCTGCTCGAGTCGGTTTTCATTGGCGGATTCGCGCCATTGTTGCAGTTTTTCATCCAGCGCCGATTCCCACTTTTCGCGCAACGCAGTTATCAGCTCAGGCCGATGCTTGCGCACTTCGGCGACGATATCGCTAACCTGGCCGCAGCGGCTGCGAATCATTTCTTCGAGCGCGCCGCCCTCGTCCTCGCGGCTTTGCTGCAACTGCCGCAACGCGGAATCGAGGCAGGACATCGCCAGTTGATGCAAGCCCGCGAAATCGCGCTCAGTTTCGCTGATGACGCCAGGCCAGCTGAGAATATCGGATACCGAAAGCTTGCTGCCCTCGTGCACGATATTCAGGACCTGCTGCTCGACTTCGCGCAGACTATGCAGTATATCCTCGTTCAGGCCGATCTTGCTTTGCTGTTGCTGATCGACTCTGTAACGCAACGACAGGTCTACCTTGCCGCGCGTCAGGTAGCGCCCCAGGAGCTTGCGAATCTTGGGCTCGAGCTGCCTGAATTCTTCAGGCAGCTTGATGCCAGGTTCGAGGTAGCGGTGGTTGACCGAACGCAACTCCCAGGTAATCGAACCGGCGTCGTTGCTTTCCTGTACCCGCGCGAAGGCGGTCATGCTTCGTATCACAATCCTGTTTCCCGCTAACTAAGCAGTTTAGGTTTAATAATGCATCATAGCCTATTTTGGCGCTTCTCTATATAACCCAACAGGGCCAATTGTTGCGGACGCCCCATGGCCCGATGAGTATAATTGCCGCTCTTTTCAAGGAGACCCGATTATGCGACCCAGTGCCCGTTCCGCGGACGAGTTAAGACCGATCAACATTACCCGAAACTATATCAAGCATGCCGATGGATCGGTGTTGATCGAATGCGGTGACACGCGCGTCATCTGCACTGCCTCGGTCGACAACTCGGTGCCGGGATTTCTGCGCGGCAAGGGGCGCGGCTGGGTCACCGCCGAATACGGGATGCTGCCGCGCTCGACCGGTAGTCGCATGCGCCGCGAGGCAAACGTCGGCAAGCAGGGTGGGCGCACTCTCGAAATTCAGCGCCTGATCGGGCGCGCGCTGCGCGCCAGCATCGATACCGGCAAGCTCGGCGAACGCACCATCACCATCGATTGCGACGTGATCCAGGCTGACGGTGGCACGCGCACAGCATCGATATCGGGCGCCTGGGTGGCGCTGTCGGACGCCGTCGAGGGCCTGATCGGCAAGGGCGATCTCAAACAGAACCCGATCGAGTGCCAGGTCGCCGCGATCTCGGTTGGAATTTACCAGGGCGAAGCGGTGCTCGACCTGGATTATGTCGAAGACTCGGCCGCGGACACCGATATGAATATCGTCATGAACAATTCGGGCGGTTTCATCGAGGTCCAGGGTACCGCCGAAGCGGCGGCGTTCTCGGAGCAGGAATTGAGCAGCATGCTCGCATTGGCGCGCAACGGCATTACCCGTATTTTCGAAATCCAGGCGACCGCATGAAACGACTGGTGCTGGCATCGGGCAATCCCGGCAAGTTGCGCGAATTGTCGGTAATACTCGCCGAACTCGGGTATGAACTGCATGCGCAGTCCGAGTTCGATGTGCCAGAGGTAGCGGAAACCGGAACCACCTTCGTCGAAAATGCCATCATCAAGGCGCGTCACGCCACCGATCTAACCGGTTTGCCGGCGCTGGCCGACGATTCCGGTATCGAGGTTGACGCGCTCGACGGCGCGCCCGGCGTATACAGTGCCCGTTTCGCCGGCGCCGACGCCGACGATGCCGCGAACAACGCGTTGTTGGTGGAAAAAATGCGACAATTGCCGGCAGCGGAACGCGGCGCGCGCTACCGTGCGGTTATCGTGCTGATGCGTCACGCTACCGATCCCTCACCCTTGATCTGCGAGGGTAGCTGGCAGGGAATCATCCAGCTGGAGCCCGCCGGCGATGGTGGTTTCGGTTACGATCCCCATTTTTTTCTACCCGAGCTGGGATGCACCAGCGCGCAACTCAGCGCCACCGAAAAGAACCGGCTGAGCCACCGCGGCAAGGCGCTCGCCGCGTTGAAACAAAAGCTCCAGCACCCGGGTGTTTAGCAGCAACCCCCCTCTCGGGCTTTACATTCACCTGCCATGGTGTGAAAAGAAATGCCCCTATTGCGATTTTAATTCGCACCAGGCAGACACGATCCCGCAACAGGCCTATGTCGACGCACTGCTCGACGACCTTGCACAGGACTTGCCGCTGATCTGGGGCCGACGTATCGAGTCGATTTTTATCGGCGGCGGAACGCCTTCGTTGTTTTCGGCCGAGTCCATCGATCGACTTTTCTCAGGCCTGCGTTCGCTGGTCAACTTCGCGCCGGCGATCGAGATTACCATGGAGTCCAACCCCGGCAGCGCCGACGCCGCCAACTATCGCGGCTACCGCGAAGCCGGCGTCAATCGCCTTTCCATCGGCATTCAGAGCTTCGACGATGAACAGCTGGCAACCCTGGGTCGGGTCCACAGTAGCGCACAGGCGGAGCAGGCCTTTGCGCTGGCGCGCGCCGCCGGCTTTGACAACATCAACCTCGACCTCATGTTCGCCTTACCCGGGCAAAGCCTGGACGATGCGCACAGCGACCTGTCTCGAGCGCTCGCGCTTGCCCCGGAGCATCTATCGCACTACCAGTTGACGATCGAACCGAACACGCTGTTCCATCATCGCAGGCCACCCGACCTGCCCGATGATGACCACTGCTGGGAGCAACAACAGGCCTGCCAGGACCTGCTGGTCGTGCACGGCTACCGCCAGTACGAGGTTTCCGCCTATTGCCTCGATAAGCGCGAATCACGCCACAACCTGAATTACTGGCATTTCGGCGACTACCTCGGCATCGGCGCCGGCGCACATGGCAAGATAACGCTGGGCGGTGAAAACCGGGTGTTGCGCCGGGTACGCCAGCGTCAACCGCGCGCCTATCTCGAACAAAGCGGCCATGCCCGCATTACCAGCGAGGTCGAACTCGACCAGTCCGACCTGTGTTTCGAGTTCATGTTGAACGCCTTGCGGCTCAAACATGGCTTCGACACCCGCTTGTTTCACGACAACACCGGGCTTTCGTTAAATATCCTGTTACCCACGCTGAAACTCGCCTGCGATAAGGGATTGCTCGAATTCAATGGCAAAAGAATCACGCCTACGGAGCTTGGCTTTTGTCATTTAAACGACCTCCAGGAACTATTTTTACAGCCCCGACCTGCCGTAAAAAAGCCCATTTTTGAATCTTCGGTAAAAAATTATTCACAACCGAGATATGACCGCTAAAAATGTCAAGCATTTTTTGATGGATTTTCCCCGGAAAACATCAAATTCTTTAAGTTATTGATTTATAAAGTATTTTTAAGTTGGTTAAAAAGTGACACATCTAACGTAAAGCGAGGTTTCTACAGGCTTTGCGTAATTCGAAACAAGGTTATGCACAGGCTTATCCACAGAAATTGTGGATAAAATATTGCGCATCGTCGAGTCAACGTTTTATAAAATTATACTCACAAAGTACTTTAACTGTGACGTCTAAACTGACTCCGCCATGTCGCGGGAAAGGGCCAAAAAAAACTTGCACTTTGGCCGCTAAAAGGTCAAAATTCGCGCCCTTTAGCGACTTGCCCGATAGCAGCTGCCTCATGAAACAAGAAATTCACCCAGAATACAGAGACGTCGTGTTCCAGGACATCTCCTCCGATTTCGCGATCCTGACGAAATCGACGGTATCCACTCGTGAAACCATCAAGTGGGAAGACGGTAACGAATACCCGTTACTGAAACTCGAGATCTCGAGCCAGTCACACCCGTTTTATACCGGCAAGCAGCACATCCTGCAAACCGCCAAGCAGGTCGACAAGTTCCGTCAACGCTACGGCAAGTAAGCAGCGCCTGCTTAGCTGTCCATGAATTCGAAAAGGGTGCCCAGGCACCCTTTTTTTCGCCTTGAATTAGGCGCTTTTGCATCCAATAATCCATCTATGAGATTTATAAACCCGCATATCTCACCGTTTTACGTCGCGAGGGCACCGCAAAGACGCTGTGGCGAGCTGCACGGACCAGAGGTCCGCGCGGGCGTAGTCGTCACTACGTTAAGCGGGCCGTCGGGAGTACAGCTCGCCACAGTGCGCTTTGCGGCGCCCGCAGCAGGAAATCGGTGAGATATGCGGGTTTGCCTGCTGCTGTTGATTTCGAGCCTGGCGCTCGGCGCCTGCGCGACCAACCCGGTCACCGGGGAGAGCGATTTTGCGCTGGTTTCAGAAGACCAGGAAATTGAGCAGGGCCGCGAATACCACCCGCAAATTATCAAGACTTACGGCGTCTACGACGATGACTAACCGGCTGGCCCGATTTCAGGCCAGGCCGAGAATCCCGGTTCTGGCGGTAATACTGTTGCTCGCCTGCGCCAACGCCGGCGCCTCGGAGATAGTCGATTCGGTCTGCGGCAGGATTTCCGACAAACTCGCCAGCGTCAGCTACCGCGAATGCACCCGGCTGGACATGAAGCTGAACGGTCATATCTCGGTCCAGGGCGTTCCGCTGCTGATCAAGGAATATCCGCCGTTAGCGAGCCGTCAACCGCAGGCGCGCATACTGCTGGTGGGTGGCACGCACGGCGACGAACTCGCCTCGATCAGCATCGTGTTCAAATGGATGCACACGCTGGAAAAACATCATTCCGGATTATTTCACTGGCGCATCAACCCGTTGATGAATCCTGATGGCGCGCTGCAACCCAGGCATCGCCGCACCAACGCCAACGGCGTCGATCTGAACCGCAACTTTGACACGCCCGACAGCCAGTATGGTGCGGCGCTGGAATACTGGAAGAATAAAACCTGGGCGAACGAGCGTCGCTATCCTGGCCCCTACCCGCTCAGTGAGCCCGAGACCAACTGGTTGTACCATGAGATCAGGGATTTCCAGCCGGACGTGGTTGTCGCCGTGCATGCGCCCTACTCGCTGGTCGACTACGATGCGCCCGACCGTAACAACGCGCCCCGGAAGATCGGCTATCTGCATAAAAACCTGATGGGGACTTACCCCGGATCACTCGGCAACTATGCCGGGATCTACCTGGGCGTCCCGGTCGTGACCCTGGAACTACCGCATGCCGGAATCATGCCCACCAAACGCCAGATCAGTCACCTGTGGACGGACCTGGTGCGCTGGCTGATACGCAACACTTAGCCTGCATATCTCCCCGTTTTACGGCTCGGCAATTGCTCCTGCATTGCTCTACCTCCTGCATCCATGCAGTCGTGCGGACTCCGCAAAGCGCACTGTGACACGCCGTACTCCCGCCGGCCCGCTAAACGTAGTGTAAACTACGCCGGCGCGGACCTCTCCCCCAATGTGCCTTTGGCACATTGGGTTGTGCGGCGCGCCACAGCGTCTTTGCGAAGCCCTCGCGACGTAAAACGGGGAGTTATGCAGGCTAGCCCGCCAGTATCGCGCGCTTGATGGCCCCTGTCACAAGCGCTCAATATATGCGATATTTGCATTCTTCACCTGCCGCAGAGACGAAAACGTGTCCAGTTACCCCTATACCCGTAAACGGCGCATGCGCCGCGACGATTTTTCCAGGCGCCTGATGCGTGAGCACAGCCTCAGCGCCAGCGATTTCATCTACCCTATGTTCATACTCGACGGTGAGCAACGCCGCGAAGCGGTCGAATCGATGCCCGATATCGAGCGGGTCAGCATCGACCTGTTGCTCGATCAGGCACAGGAAATCAGTGACCTGGGAATACCGGCGATTGCCCTGTTCCCGGTCGTCGATGCATCCGGCAAGAGTGACAAGGCCGATGAAGCCTGGAATCCGGACGGCCTGATGCAACGCGCCGTTCGCGCCGTCAAGGCGGCCCAGCCCGCGCTCGGCGTGATTACCGACGTGGCCCTCGACCCCTACACCAGTCACGGTCAGGACGGCCTGCTGGATGAAGACGGTTACGTCACCAACGACGCGACTATCGAGGTGCTGGTCAAGCAGGCGCTTTCGCATGCAGAGGCCGGGGCCGACGTCGTCGCGCCCTCGGACATGATGGATGGCCGCATCGGCATGATTCGCGAAGCCCTGGAATCGAGCGGCTACCTGAACACCCGCATCCTCGCCTACGCGGCCAAGTACGCGTCGAGCTTCTACGGACCTTTTCGTGACGCGGTCGGATCCGCCGCCAACCTGGCGGGCGGCGACAAATACAGCTACCAGATGGATCCGGCCAACAGCAACGAAGCCCTGCACGAAGTGGCGATGGACATAGACGAGGGTGCCGACATGATCATGATCAAACCCGGTCTGCCCTACCTCGACATCGTGCGGCGGGTGAGCGAGGAACTGCAATTCCCAACCTTTGTCTACCAGGTCA
>Ga0255051_10000585_pt1 | contig 13346 bp, 10 predicted proteins | sample JV7_2_9_MG_FD_181719 | JGI IMG/M metagenome (GOLD analysis project Ga0255051, IMG submission 181719) | Seawater microbial communities from Jervis Inlet, British Columbia, Canada - JV7_2_9 | ecosystem: Environmental > Aquatic > Marine > Inlet | place: Canada: British Columbia | collected 2016-10-06
AGGGGTTTGCAAAGATTATGCGGGCTAGTCGGTAGGTTACGGGCCACCGTTACTGATAGTTGAATCTCGGCTATGGCGGTTTCGAGTAAGTAAAAACAAATGTAATCTATTTCCTACGAAACCTGATGCCCTGCGCTATATCGCATCGTACACGTATTTGGCATAGTTAAATCTGGCTAATATGGAATACCGGTTCGTTAAAAATGGAATACAAAACGACTCTACGCGCATTAATGCTGGCAAGTTTTTTTTTCGGAACTTCAAGTGTCACTGAGGCCAGCGAATCAGACCCGTGGACTTATGCCTATATACCACTCGCAGACTCCGCTACTCTGGTCAGCAATCAACTTGGACTTCTAATCCGGTCGGTTATAGATAAAATCAATTCCAAATATGTGAATAATCCGTCACCTGGAGATACCGAATTAGAATTCAGATTTTTTACAGAGTTCAGATCAAGCCACATTCGTGACGTTACATGGGGGGTATTTGAACGATGCATCGGCACGAATAATTGCCAGGGGTGGCCTCAATTCGAGCGAATCCAGATGTACCCTGAAGAGAGCGTCTATCATCAGGGTCGGTGGCGTTTTATACCATCCCGGTTTCACCTCGCCTCGATTATAAAGGTATGCGGTGTACGCATGGGTGCTGACAAGATAACGCATTTATTCGACGATGGATTTCATTATTTCAATGCGCTTCGCAGTAAGCGTAAAAATCTTGATCTGGAAGATATAAAGACTTTATCCATGGCGTTTGAGCGGAGCTACATGGGAACACGAATTACAGGTATAGTCAGTTATGCTGACATCAAGGCAAACCTGGCAGGTGTCCAGTTTTATAGTGATTTTTTTGCCGGGTCATCGCCGATGATCGGCCGAGACGTAAACGGGTTTCTGACCATGCTGCGAAGGCCCGATATCTGCGATTATGTCTCGGATAAGTTCGACGAACGTATTCTACCAAACGACTACACTTATAGCCTGGCGAACACTTCCAGGGCCCGTAATCGAGCGCGCAATTTGATTAAAATTATCCAGCAACGCGAATATCGATCGCAAGCACTGGCGTTAAATTTAGATCAACAGGAGTTGGACCAACAGAGCGAATCGATTCTGGCAAGGCGTATACCGATGACCCGTTGGCAAAAGGAGTTTCCAAAGTTACGATTAGTCGGGCATGCTACCGGATATATGACTCAGTTTGTGTTTGATTACGATTTTCGTCGCGTTTCAATGCTCTTCGGCTTTAATCCACTTAAGCCCCGAAAATTAAAAGATCGCAAACCAATAGTTATGCAGCATGCCGAAAAGGTACCGAGAGCGCTTTTCGCTGCTCGATAGCTGAGTGTCATCCAAAACCTTCTCTTTGAATCTCTGGTGCCGGAGAGAGGAATCGAACCTCCGACCTACGCGTTACGAATGCGTTGCTCTACCAACTGAGCTACACCGGCAATGATGTAAGAGTACCAGGGAATAAACCACGATTTATAGCAAATACTGGGACACAATACCTATTTCACCAGCATCATTGCTGCCTTTAGAGTGATTATTGAAATAGGTATTGTGTCCCAGTATTTTCTGCGATTGTGAAGAGAGCTATAGTGATGTATATAGCTAGTGTTTTCAATACATGAGAGATACGCACTATGCTCGAGCAGGCACGCCAGCGTACATCCGAGCTTCAGGCCCGCCTTAAAAGCACAGGAATCGATCTTGCAATTATTACCGACGAAAGCTCGATTGCTTATCTTGCGGGTTTCTGGGGTTATCTTTCGGTCGAATTTGGACGCCCCACTTTTCTGCTGCTTCGCCCGGATGAGACACCGGTTGTCATCACGCCCTTGATGGAGAGTGAGATGGTTTCAGCGATGACCTGGGTCGATGATATCGAGACCTGGGAAGATTCGGGTGCTAATCGGTGGGAAAATGTTTTGGCGCGGGTTCTGGGCAAAAACCCCGGTCGCATCGGCGTGGAGTCGGCTGCTTTGCCACCTGTTGTGCGTAACTGGTTTGATGACGCAATGCCGGGTACAGAACTGGCAAATATCTCGGCTTTATTGGGTGAAATGCGCATGATTAAATCGGCCGAAGAAATTCAGGTCATGCGCCAGGCCGGTGAAATTGCCGGCGCGATGATGCAGGCAGCCGAAGGTGCACTTGCCGACGGGGCCCCTGAGTACGAGGCTGCCCTGGCCGTGATAAACGCCGGCACACGCAAAGCGGCCGGGTTTCTTACCGCCAAAGGCTGGGAAGCATTTATCTCGCCGATGATTCACAATTTACAGATTATGCAATCGGGGCGCGATACTTCGATGGTGCATCGTCGCGCGAGTGTTAAAGCCCTGGCGAAGGGAGACCCGGTCTATTTCTGTTTTTGCAATATGGCACAGTTCAAGCTGTACAAGCTTGGGTTTGACCGCATGTTCTTCATCAAGGAAGTGTCGGATGAAGCCGCCGAGGTGCAGCAGGCGGCGATTGATGCACAACAGGCAGCAATTGCCGCTATTCGACCCGGGGTTACCGCGGAATCAATAGCCGAGGTAGCCAATGATATCTATAAACAACGTGGTTACGAGGCCGGGTATCGTACCGGTCGTTCGATAGGCATGGCGTATCTGGAATCACCCGAACTCAAAACAGGTGACAGGACTATCCTGCAGGCAGGTATGACATTCGCAGTGGATGGCGGTATTTCGGTTGATGGTGAGATGGGTGGGCGTATAGGTGACTCTATTGTTGTCACCGATACCGGTAGCGAGTACCTGACCAACTATCCGCGTAAAATTTTGATCGTGAATCGATAACGTTTGCCGATTAACCGGAAGTCTCACCGGGCAGATAATTTTTACCGGAACGCGCAAAGAAGTTCCACAATGCCTGCGAAGAAGGTAACAGGCGTTTATTTTTATGCTTGACCACAAACCACTTCCTGTTTATCGGTAAGCCTTTAACCTTGAGCGAGATTAATCGCTTTGCTTCAAGCTCTGCCGCGACTGTATGAGCAGAAATTATGGCGATGCCCATTCCGGCCATTACCGCTTGTTTGATAGTTTCATTGCTTCCGAATTCGACTCCAGTGCTGGGTGAAAAGTTGTTTTTGCTGAATAGTTTATCGGCGACCGATCGTGTACCTGAACCGGGTTCCCTAAGCAGAAATGCCTGATCTTTTAACGTTGATAATGAAATCCGTGGTTTGCGGGAAAATTTATGATCAGGCGGTGCAATGATAATTTGAGGGTTCTCACCGATATATTCACTGCGTACTTCAAAGTGTGATGGAGGCGACCCTGTAATGGCAAAATCGAGTTCGAAATTTTCAAGTTTATCGATAGTCATTTCCCGATTGCCAACCTGCAGTTGCAATTTGACATCGGGGTATAACTTGTTAAATGCAGCTAGCACGGTTGGTGCGAAATAGCGTGCAGTACTGACAACGCCGACAGATACCTCGCCACGGTCAATACCACTTAACTCATCGAGGGTTTCACTACAGGCGATAAGGGCTGACTGAATCTCGGCGGAAAACTGAAGAACCACATTACCCCCGGCCGTCGGTTTCAATCCATTTTTGGTGCGTTCGAACAGCGCAATTCCGGCACTCTTTTCCAGTTCTCGTAACTGCAGGGATACTGCTGGCGAGGTCAGGTGAAGCTGTTTGGCCGCAGCAGAAATGCTTCCAGTCTGCATTACCGAAGTAAAACCACGTAGTTGTTTGAGTGTTATCTGGCGAATCCATGGTGAAAGTTTTTCTTTCATATAACGAAAGATAATTAAACTTTACTAAATAATCAAGCCGAGACAAGATGATCGCCATAAATCATAGGGGCAGGAGATTTTAATGGCAGGTTGCATCTCTCTTAATCAATATCTGGACACATGGTCCGAGGCCAGGCGCGAGCGAGAAGAAATTGCCGAGACCGTTCTCTGCGTGGCAATGGCTGCCACAGAGCTTAGTCGGACAATCGCCCGGTATCCTGGTTTTTCACCAGTGGGTGAGCCAGGCAGCAAAAATAGTGACGGAGATACCCAGTCTTCACTGGATATTCACGCGCATGAGCTGTTTAAAAACGCTTTATCTAGCGCGCCTGTAGGATTGTTTGTATCCGAGGAAAGCGAGGCAGCGATACTATTAAATGCGTCCAAATCACTAGGTGTTGCTATCAATCCGTTGGACGATTCTTCAAATATCGAGACCAATTTGCCGGTTGGTACCATATTTTCGATTTCTGCTTTTGAACAGGGCGATTCCCAGTTGTCGCAGAATTCCTTTCTGGACTTGGAAGGAGTCGATCAGGTAGCTGCCGGGTTTTTTGTGTTTGGACCGCAGGCAATGCTGGTTTTAACCCTCGGCGATGGCACGCATATTTTTTCTATGGATCCGGAATCCTTAGATTTTCAATTATGTCATGAACGTGTTGCGATTCCCGAGTCGAAACGCGAATTTGCGATAAATGCTTCCAACTACCACTATTGGGATAACTCTATCAGGGGGTATATAGACGACTGCATTGCCGGCAAGGCGGGTCCGCGCGAAGAGGATTTCAACATGCGCTGGATCGATTCGCTGGTAGCTGAAGCTTATCGGATACTGGTTAGTGGTGGTATTTTTCTTTACCCACGCGATTTAAGACCTGGATATGAAGATGGCCGCCTGCGTTTACTCTATGAAGCATTTCCAATTGCATTATTGATTGAACAAGCTGGCGGTGCCGCGACTGATGGTGAAAAGCGAATCCTGGACCAGGTAAATACGACTTTGCACGGCCGCACACCACTGATCTTCGGATCGAAGGATAAAGTCGAGCGGGTGGCGCGTTATTACAAATCACCACCGGTCGAAAAAAATCGGTTCCCGCTTTTCGAACCCCGTCAATTATTACGAAACTAAAAACCACCATGTCAACTAAGCATCCCATTCTTTCTATTACCGGGTCTTCGGGCGCTGGTACTTCAACGGTTAAAGATACTTTCGAATATATATTTTTTCGCGAAAATATAAAATCCTGTTTTATCGAGGGCGATGCATTTCATCGATACGACCGTCAAGCGATGAAACAGGCAATGCATGATGCGGAAAAAGCCGGCAATAAAAACTTTAGTCACTTTGGCCCCGAAGCAAACCTGTTTGATGAGCTCGAGGGTGTATTCAAACAGTATAGTGAGACTGGTACCGGTAAAACTCGTCATTATGTCCACGATCAGGGCGAAGCATCGCGTTATGGAGTAGAGCCGGGGAAATTTACCGATTGGGAGGCGTTTCCCGAGGATACTGACCTGCTGTTTTATGAGGGCTGCACGGAGCAGTGCGAACCGAGACAAATGATGTAGCAAGGTATGCAGACTTAATGGTAGGCGTTGTGCCGGTGACGAATCTTGAGTGGATTCAAAAAATACACCGTGACAAAACAGCCCGCGGGTATTCGACCGAAGCAGTAACCGATACCATATTGAGGCGAATGCCCGATTATATCGATTATATCTGCCCACAGTTTACCAATACCGATATTAACTTTCAGCGCGTTCCGATTGTTGATACTTCTAATCCCTTCATCGCCAGGTGGATTCCAAAGGCGGATGAGTCGATGGTAGTGATTCGCTTTGCCAATCCTGCTGGTATTGATTTTCCATACTTGCTGTCAATGATTGAAAGTAGTTTTATGTCGCGTGCTAACTGTATCGTGGTTCCCGGTGGTAAAATGGAGCTGGCGATGCAGTTGATTTTTACACCTATGATTTTACAGTTGGTGGATCGCAAGCGTCGTGCCGCCTGATATGCGCTAGTCAGGAAACTATTGAACTTTTAACGGCGTGATTGCGCCGAAATCGAAGAGGATTGATTTATGTCCAGAATAACCTTGCGTCAGCTACTCGATCACGCCGCGGAGTACAGCTATGGTGTTCCCGCGTTTAACATTAATAATATGGAACAGGTACTGGCGATAATGAAAGCAGCACAGGAAGCAGATGCACCTGTGATTCTTCAGGCAAGCCGTGGTGCACGCAGTTATGCCGGCGACATTATGATCCGCAAAATGGTCGAAGCAGCAGAGGAGATGTTCCCGCAAATTCCCATTTGCCTGCATCAGGATCACGGTAATAACCGGGCTACCTGCGTGTCGGCAATGCAAGCCAGTTTTACCTCGGTGATGATGGATGGGTCGTTGGAAGCGGATGCAAGTACACCTGCTTCGTACGAATATAACGTGGATATTACTGCCGAGGTTACCCGCATCGCGCACGATATCGGTGTTTCGGTCGAGGGTGAACTCGGTTGTCTGGGATCGCTCGAAACCGGCGAAGGTGAAAAAGAAGATGGTCATGGATTTGAAGGCAAACTGAGCCTGGATCAATTGCTTACCGACCCGGAACAGGCGGTTGATTTTGTTACCCAGACCAAAGTCGATGCACTGGCAATAGCGATGGGTACTTCACACGGGGCCTATAAATTCAGTCGTAAACCGGATGGCGAAATACTGGCGATGCAGGTTGTCAAAGATATTAACAGCCGTTTACCTGGCGTTCATCTGGTGATGCATGGCTCTTCATCGGTGCCGCAGGAATATCAGGATGTATTTAACCAGTTCGGTGGCGAAATGCCGCAAACCTATGGTGTTCCGGTGGAGGAAATTGTACGTGGCATTAAATATGGTGTACGCAAAGTTAATATCGATACTGATTGCCGTCTGGTGATGGCGGGTGAATTTCGCCGGGTCGCGCAACAGGATAAAAGCCAGTTTGATCCACGCAAGTTTCTGACACCGGCGCTGGCGGCAATGCAGCAGCTTTGCAGAGACCGTTATGAGCAATTCGGTACTGCAGGCAAGGCCTCGATGATTACCCCGATCAGTGTCGCGGATATGGCGAAGCAATACGCAAGCGGAGCGCTGAATTCGAATTTGCTCAGCAGTGCCAGTGCGGCCTGATTACCCGGGTAATCAACGCCATCTCCACTTTCTTCGAAACCATAAAATGATAATATCGTCATTCCAGCGAAAGCGGGAATGACGGAATTCGCATAATCATTGTATCCAAACTAGATTGCAGCCATCCCGTATGGGGTATTGTCTGAGGCCTTACATTCAAAGCAATATATCGGTATTGAAGGGGAGGGCGTAGTGAGCATTAGTAGAAGAGAATTTATTCGTTTAATGGGTCTGGCAGGTGCAGTTGGACTGGTTCCACGTTCGGCATTTTCAAACCGAAAAGCCCCATCTGATTTATACGAAATGCCCGTATTCGGCAATGCCAGAATCCTTCATTTCACCGATTGCCATGCGCAATTACAACCGATTTATTTTCGCGAACCGAGTGTTAATCTGGGTGTCGGTAATGCATATGGCAAGGCGCCGCACCTGGTGGGTAAAAGCCTGCTTGATCATTTTGGATTACCGGCTGGTGGAATTGAAGAACATGCATATACCTATCTGAACTTCGAGGATTCGGCGAATCTCTACGGTAAGGTCGGTGGATTTGCGCACCTCGCCACGCTGGTGAAAAAAATGCGCAGCGAATATGGGCAAGGCCGGTCATTGTTGCTTGACGGTGGCGATACCTGGCAGGGCTCGGGTACATCCTACTGGACGCGTGGTCAGGATATGGTCGATGCCTGCAATTTGCTCGGTGTTGACCTGATGACTGGCCATTGGGAGTTTACCTACCAGGATAGAGAAGTACTCGACAATGCCGCCAGCTTTAATGGTGAGTTTATCAGTCAGAATTGCAAGGTAAAAGACGACTCACTATTCGATTATGAATTGACCGATATCGGTGATTTTAACGAAGATACTGGTCATGTTTTTAAGCCTTATACAATGCAGCAAATGGGAGACTTGCGCATCGCCGTGATCGGCCAGTCGTACCCCTATGCGCCAATTGCAAACCCGCAACGATTTATGCCCGACTGGACATTCGGCATAAACGAAGATGATATGCAGGAGATGGTCGATCAGGTACGTGATGATGAAAATCCTGACTCAGTCATATTACTTTCACACAACGGCATGGACATCGATTTGAAAATGGCGTCAAGGGTTCGTGGCATCGATGCAATTTTCGGTGGCCATACACATGATGGAGTACCGGGGGCGATCAGAATCAGTAATCCCGGTGGCAAAACACTGGTCACCAATGCGGGTTCAAATGGTAAGTTCCTGGGTGTGATGGATCTCGATATCAAGGGCAAAAAGGTCAGGGATTTCCGCTATCGCTTATTACCTGTTTTTTCAAATTTACTCGAAGCTGACTCCGAAATGCAGTCTTATATAGATAAGGCCCGCAAACCCTATTTGAATCAGCTGAATGAAAAACTGGCGGTTGCGGACAGTACCTTGTATCGACGTGGTAACTTTAATGGCACCTTCGATCAAATAATATGTGATGCTATGCGTACGGTTGGTGATGCGCAGATATCGTTATCGCCCGGTTTTCGGTGGGGGACCACAGTGCTATCGAACCAGGATATCACCATGGAACATGTGCTCGATCAGACTGGTATTACCTATCCCGAAACCTATGTTCGAGATATGTCAGGGAAAGATTTGAAGCTTATTCTTGAGGATGTCGCCGATAATCTTTTTAATCACGACCCCTACTATCAACAAGGTGGTGATATGGTACGTCTTGGAGGGCTTGATTATGTTATAGACCCGCTGGCCAGGGTGGGAGAACGCATTTCCTCGATGCAACTGGATAACGGCAAGTCGATCGAGGCAGGTAAGAAATATAAGGTTGCTGGCTGGGCCACCGTCGGTTCTCAATCGCCGGGTGCTCCAATTTGGGATGTAGTAGCCGAGTATTTGCGAAGCCAGAAAGTAGCGACGATTAATAAAATTAATACACCAAAACTCAAGAATGTTGGCGGTAACCCGGGTTATGCCTAATTAATCGACTTTTCCCCCAATTGAATAGTATGTAGGGTCGAATGAATTCGACCCTACGAATTCCGGGAAACAACCGAAATATTTAATCTGTCTGTGTTTGTTCCTTGGACTGATAATGATGCTCTATATACATCACAGCCGCTTCAACTCGGGAGTGCACTTCAAGTTTTCTCAGCACTGCTTTTACGTGTAATTTGACGGTACCATCTGAAATTCCTAAATTACGGGCGATCAATTTATTGCCCTGGCCATCGGCTATCAATTCCAGGATTTCGCTCTCTCGCGGGGTTAATTCGCTAAATGGTCCCTGTTTTTCGGTCGCAGTCGTATCACCCTGGATAAAGCGTACTAGTACCGATGTCAGGTGAGGGGCTACCACAGTTTTACCAGCATTGATGTCACGCAGCGCTGTAACCAGAGCGTCGGGTTCCATGTCCTTGAGTAGATAACCGCTGGCGCCGTTTTTCAGCGCTTCGAGTAAGTCCTGTTCGTTGGAGCTAGTAGTCAGTATCACTATCGGCATACTCAGCTCACGTTTTTTCAGTTGTATTAATACGCTGATGCCGTCGATGATAGGCATACGCATATCGAGCAAGATAATATCCGGACTTAATTCTTTGGCTATTTTTAAACCTTCATTACCGTCGCCGACCGCCGCTACAATATCTATATTTCTCCTTTGTAACAGGCTTTGCAGTCCTTCGCGGAATAGTCGGTGATCATCGATTATCAATATCCGTAAATTCATTGTTTTACCCCTGGTGTAAGGAATATCTGTGTGCATCAATTTTTAGCTGGCCATTTGGAACGTTGCTCTCGACTAAAAACGATTCGACCTGTGCTGTCATATCTTGTTCTGTACAGAGGTAATAATCCAGCGCTTGCAGATCATCATGGCTTGCCTGCAATTTTGAAAAAAGCGTTTGTATCCAGTCGGTGGCGCTGTCACCTATGATTTGTGTGTAATGAAAATTATCCAGCGCATCATTCCAGGCGCGACATAAATTGTGCAAATAGTGTCCGTTGTCAGGCCCGGCAATCCAGTATAAATAGATATTCTCGGCTGAATCCAGCGCCATTGCATGTTCGATGAGACCCTTTACCGGTGCAAAACCGCTGCCCTGGGCAATAAATACCAGCGAGTTCGGCGAGTTCTCGTTTAGCGTGAAAGAACCGTTTGGCCCCCGAAGTATCATTGTGTCGTTTACTCTGGCATCAGTGTTAATGTAACTGGCGATCGGATCATCGGCTCGGTTGGGGATGTGAAACTGCAAATTCATATCATCGCAGGGGCAGCTGGCTATGGAATAAATATTTGAACCGATATCGTCGATCGATAATTGTGCCTGTTGCCCGGCGAGAAATCTCAGTCGGTTAGTGCGAGGCGTTTTCGTACTGACGATAATTACCTCGTTGTTGGGGTGGTCAATTTTCTTGATTCGGATTGCAATCTCTTGCCTGGGTATATCGTAAACACCTTCTGCCTCGTCAGCTTCGATAACGACATCAGTGACCGCTGTATTGGCACAGGATAATATGTACCCCAGGCCCTTTTCGGCTTCGCTCAATACGTAATCGTGATGTTGCATTTTTTTTACCTCACCCGATATCACACGGGTTTTGCAGAGTCCGCAATTTCCGTTACTACAGCCGTAATTTAGCGCTAGCCCGCCGCGCAGCCCGGCTTCAAGAATGGTATCTGCTCCCTCGTTAAAAAACTCATGTCCACTGGGTAAAACAGTAACCTGGGCTGTCATGATACGTAAGAAAACTTCATTGGCCAGGGGGTCGCTGGTTTGTGCGTCGGTTTTTTCCAGATCAACAATTGCATCTTTACACCACTGATAAAATGATAGCAAACTGGTATTTTTCTGTTCCTGTGTCGCATTATCGTAATTCAATTCGTTAGATTTAGATTTCAGAGTAGCAATAAATTTATCGTAACGCAGCAGCAGTCGTTTTTGTCGCGCAAGATCCTGGCTGATAGCTAAAACTCGTGTCGCAAGTGCTGCGTTGCCAGGACTGCGAGTATTGGGTTCACCAACGATAAAAGTTGCCTGCTCCATGATTTGCTCGACCCGATCGAGCATGCTGGTATCCTCAATCGTTGTTTTAGGATAGACATGCAACAGATCTGACAGTAGCAATTCGCCTTCAAATGTTTTCAGTTCCCCATTCCTGATCCTCTGTTGTAATGTGCCGCGTTTGACGCCGACTAATCGCGCTGCGCGGGATACTGAGATACGTCGAGCCATAATAAATTGTTTAAAACATTAATCGCTATTATTCTGTTTTGCCGGGTGCCGGATAAATAAATTGCAGAGTGACGCGTGTGCCTTCACCGGGCTCACTATCGATAGTAATGTCACCGTTAATCTGCTCGGCCCGATCACGTAGGATACTCAAGCCGACATGTTCTCCGCCAACAGGCGTAATATTAGCCTCATTAAATCCGATACCATCGTCTTCTACCAGTATGTAGTGTTCGCCACCAGCCCTAAAGGCCCGCAGGAGTATCCTCACACTTCCGGCCTGACTGTGTTTGCGGATATTAGCCAGGCATTCTTGCACGATTCTTAATACCTGTAACTCTATGTTTTGCGGCAGTTCCTGATAGGTCCATTCATTCTGCAAAAATACCTGCATGTCAGTCTCTTCGCGTAATTGCTGGATCGATTCCTGAATCGAGGAAATGAGTCCGCGTTTGTTCATCGGAATCCGAAAGTGCGAGATAAGCTCTCGCAACTCACTGTTGGCCTGTTCGATGATGTATTCGACCCGCTCAAGTTGATCCCATATACCTGGCTCGTCACTGGCGTGAAAAATCTCGTCAAGAATTCTCACCTGAATTCTTAAGCTGGCCATAGTTTGCGCCAACGAATCATGCAACTCATGTGACAGGCGCGTACGCTCCTGTATAACGAGTAACTGGCTTTGATCTTCGTCCAGTCGGTACTTATACACGGCAGTACCCAGATGTTGGCCTATGCTGAGCAATAGCTCATTGTAGTTTTCAAGATCGCTACTCTGGGATTGCGGAAAAAACAAATTGATAATACCCAAGGGTTTATCCCGGTATAACATTGGTACTGAAACCACCAGAAACATGTCGTCATCACCTGCTTGATCTGGATCCATGATGATCAGCGACGAGAGCTTCTCGGGAGAGTAAAAACTCTGCCCCGAACTCGCACGAAACGGTAGCAGGTTATTCACATTGTCGAGAAACGGTTTATTTACCTTCCCATAGATGGCTGCTATTTCGAGTTTGTTACTATCCATGATTTGGCGAATTACCCCGACACGGGCATGAAGGTTTTGACACAGTGAATCGAGTGATTTCTGAAATAACTCGTTGATATCTCTGGATAGGTTAATACTCGAAGCAACCTCGTACAAAATAGCCAGGGACCGCGATTCTCGTGATATATAGTCGGTATGCTTCTGCAGTTGTACTTCAGTTTCACGTGACAGTTGATTAATCATTTTGCTGAGCATATTAATATCGCCAGCGAGTTCATAAAAATCGCTACGCGCATTAATTTCTACTGTGGCGTTGGAGGTAAATCCACGCATTAAATCGGCCCATCTGCACAAACGCAGCAAGGGGTCGAGAAGTACTCGCCAGACCGTGTAAGCAAGAAGAATCACCAATACAATAGCCGCTGTGGAAAACCAGGGTATATAATGTGGCAGGCTGCCTGGTGCATCTGCAGGGAGTGCAAAAAACGAGATTATTGCGATTAGCAGTAACAGGGTAAGTAATATGCTCAGTAGCGAGAATACTCTAAATCGACCACTATTTAGCAGTGCACGTTTTCGCTTATCGAGCCTGGCGAACCAGGCATCGAAAAACCCCGGTATATATCTATCCTCGTGTTGACTGGACTCATTCATATTTTTCATCATACCGGATGGGCAGTAAATTTACGCTAAGGAATCCTAACCCGCATATTGCATGAAGGGAACGAAGTTCAGAGGTTCCCTGATCAAGGGGGATCGATCAAGATCGCCTACAGGGATGTAGCGGTCCGGGGTCCCGGTGGTAGAGCACCAAAAGTAGGCGCTTTTAGGCGACGGCAGGAGCAGCTTGCCGGGAGCAGCCAGATTTTTTCTGACTAATTCGTCTGGAACGAATTTGAACAGATCCGCTGGCCCGAAGGACGGAGGGCAGGAAGCCCGCAGTAATTCGTTCAGGTACCAACTGTATTTTTCAAATATCAGTAATTTTTCTCCTAAATATTTGAATTTATGCCTCGTCCGAGAAATTAGTGGGTAAAGGCGAACAGGAGAAAACAGATAAGTGTATGATTTCAAGTGACTTTTATTGCATCAAGATCGAGAAATCAATGCTAATGTGTAAACCTGAAAATGATGATGCTCTCGCAAAGCCGCCAGGCACGCAAAGAGATAAATGGTAAATGCTTTATCTATTTGAATATGCAGATAAAATCCTTTGCGT
>Ga0255051_10000587_pt1 | contig 13301 bp, 17 predicted proteins | sample JV7_2_9_MG_FD_181719 | JGI IMG/M metagenome (GOLD analysis project Ga0255051, IMG submission 181719) | Seawater microbial communities from Jervis Inlet, British Columbia, Canada - JV7_2_9 | ecosystem: Environmental > Aquatic > Marine > Inlet | place: Canada: British Columbia | collected 2016-10-06
GAATGGAACAAACGGAGGTAACTCAAGCATCCACATCATGACCACCTACTGCTGCGTTATCCTTTTCAGGCAGATCGTCACCGGCACTATCTTCAAAGTCGGCCCTGCCCTCGTCGTCATAATAGTCTTCAGGGCGCATAATAAATTTACGCATCCAGGTGGCTACCAGCACCAAGATGACACAGGCGACAAACCCATATACCGCATAGAAGCCCCACAGGTTTTCCCAACTGTGAGTGGTATGCCGATGTATCACGAAGTCGAGCACGAACAAAACCGCACAACACCCGTAGAGGATACGCAAAATCCGCTTCACATTGTGCGGACTATCAAATAAATGGGTCTTCTCATTGCGCATGGATGATTTCCGGTTTTGCCAGAATCGCGCTGGCCAGTTCATAGAGCGGTTGGGGATAAACGAAGAGAACCACACTGCCCACTGTGGTGATGCTTAGCGCAATCAATGACGCCAGCGGTGCTTCCTTAATTGTAAAACGAGCTGAAGGATTTTGCCTGACCGGTAAAAATGCGCGAATTGGGATCGGTAACAGGTAAGCGATATTCAGTAAAGAACTCACTAGCAACACCAGCATAATTATCCACTGCTGGGTCTCCAGAGTACCTACCAGTAAATACCATTTGCTCCAGGTGCCTCCGCCCGGTGGTACGCCAATGATACTGAGGCTAGCGATAAAAAATGCCGCCATCGTAATCGGCATCTGGTAACCCAGACCGCGCATCTGGCTAATCTGGGTTTTATGGGCAGCGACCAGAATGGCGCCGGCGCAGAAAAACAGGGTGATTTTAGCGAAGGCATGCATGGCAATATGCATCGAGCCGCCAATAACGCCCGATGAAGAGGCCAACAATGCGCCTATGGTGACGTAGCCCAGTTGACTCACGGTGGAATAGGCCAGCCGCGCTTTCAAATTGTCCTGGCGCATCGCTACCAGCGAAGACAGCAACACGGTTGCAGCCGCCAGATAGAGCAACGCCTGTGTGGTTGGCAATTCCTGCAACAGGTCAATACCAAAGATCAACACAGACACTTTTAATACTGTGAAAACACCGGCTTTGACCACGGCGACGGCATGTAACAAGGCACTCACCGGCGTCGGCGCCACCATCGCCGCGGGCAGCCATCGATGGAAGGGCATAATGGCCGCCTTGCCGATACCAAGTATGAACAGCACGAGTATCGCGCCAACGACGGCAGTATTAGCATTGGGTCCGAACACACCACCGGCGCTGAAGTCGAGGGTTCCAGCCACGAACCAGGTGCTTACAATGGCCAGCAGGAAAAACACGATCGAGGTACTGAGTAATATACCCAGGTAAATTCGCCCTCCTTTTTTTGCCGCCTCAGTACCCGCATGGGTAACCAGCGGATAAGTAGATAAGGTCAATACCTCGTAAAAAATAAACAGGGTGAACAGGTTTCCGGCAAAAGCTATGCCCATCACGCTGCCGATGGCGACGGCGAAAAAAGCGTAGAAACGGGTTTGGTTTTTTTCGTTATGAGCGCGCATATAGCCGATCGAGTAAAGCGTTGTAACTAGCCAGAGAAAACTGGCAATTAGCGCAAAGATCATTCCCAGTGGTTCGATCGTAAAACTCAGTTGCAATCCGGGCAAAAGTTGCCACCATTGCACACTGATACTTTCGCCCCGGTCGAGGCCGTAGTACAGGCTAATGACGAAATAGAGAAGCATCAGACTGGTACTGATGGTCACCGCTTCGCGCAGGTTTGGATTGCGCCCCGTTACCACGATGCCCACGGTTGCGAGCAATGGCAAGACGATGCAAAGCTGTAACATGGATTCGAGCGAGATACTCACGGGCCCACTCCGAACAAACTCTGCGCAGCCGCGGTTGCAACATGGACGCCAAGCCGGGTGTCTATGCCGAAGTAAATGTTTGCCGAGACCAGCATCCACACCGGAACCAGGTAGGAAAGTGGCGCCTCTTTGACCTGTTCAATGCCTGCTTGCGGGGCCTTAAAATAGGCGGCTTCGACGATTCGCCAGGTGTAAACGATGGCCAGTAGCGAACCCAGCAGGATAAGGACTGCAACAGGCCACCAGCCGTTTTCAACGGCCGCCAGGACCAGGTACCATTTACTCACAAAGCCAACCGTCAGGGGCACGCCAATTAAACTTAAACTGCCCACCACGATGGCGGCCATGGTGAATGGCATTTGACGACCCAGGCCGTGAAAATCGCGCAGATGAACGCTGCCAACGCGGTAGAATACCGCCCCTAACGCCAGGAACAACGCGCCTTTTATCAACGCATGATTAAACATGTGCAACAACGTAGCCATTAGCCCCGCGGTGGTGCTAATGCTGTAACCGACTATCATGTAACCAATCTGCGCGACACTCGAGTAGGCAAACAGATGCTTGACATTTTTTTGATAGATGGCTGTAGTCGAGGCGACAAATACGCCTAACAGTCCAAGCACCACGAATAGTGTTTGTAACGGCAGCGTAGTGAAGGAGAAGGAAACGCCAAAAACCGAGTAGGTAAAGCGAATCAGCAAATACAAGGCAACCTTGGTAGAGCTGGCGGCAAGAAAAGCCGTCACTATAGAGGGGGCATAAGCGTATGCATTCGGCAACCACAGATGGAGCGGAAACAGGGCCAGTTTTAGACAGATGCCAACGATAAGAAAGCCGAAAGCGGTAAATACAGTTCGCGTTTGTGCGACCTCCGGCAGGCGTTGTGACAGATCTTCCATGTTCAGGGTACCGGTCATCTGGTACATCAGGCCTATGCCAATCAGGATAAATGTGGCGCCAATGGAACCCATAATTAAATACTGATAGGAGGCCCAGAGAGCACGCCTGTCCCTGCCCAGGGCAATTAAGGCGTAAGCAGACAAAGAAGAAATTTCCAGGAAAACGAAAACATTGAAAGCATCGCCGGTGGTGACTATGCCAAGCATGCCGGCTAGCGATAGCAGGTACAAAACGTAAAATAGCGTATGGCGGTCTTCGGGGATTTCCTCCTTTATGCTGGTGCGCGCCGCTAGCAGCACAACGGTACTGATACCGGTAATAATCAATGAAAGCAAGGCGTTGAGGGTATCGATACGATATTCAATGCCCCAGGGAGCCTCCCAGCCACCCAGTTCGTAAACAATAACGCCCGAAGCCATCACCTGTTGAAGCAGAGCGATACTGATCAGGAACGCCGAACCACTGACCAACAGGGTAAACAGCCATACCCAGCCCGGCCGTCTTAGAATTATGCAGCTCGGCGCCGCTAACAGCGGCACAATCACCTGCAAAACTGGCAGGTGCGCTAACACTCTCGATTATCTCTTTGCTGAATTTCCTCCTCTTCTATGCTGCCGTAGGCTTCCTTTATTCGCATTGCGAGCGCAAGGCCCAGGGCAGTTGTTGCAATGCCCACCACGATCGCTGTGAGAATCAGAACATGGGGTAAAGGGTTCGAGTATCGGCTAATTCCTTCGGCCAATATTGGCGCGGTACCGCCATCGATGTTAGAGATACTGATGTAAAAGATAAAGACCGACGTCTGGAATATAGTCAAACCAACAATCTTCTTAACCAGGTTGCCATGGGCGATAACGATGTAAAATCCGATCATCATCAGCACCACCATAATCCAGTAGTTATAAAGTCCCAGAAACATCACGCGTCCTTTGTTCCATTACGCATATAGTCGTCCGTGCGCCCGCCAAAGTTGAAATAGATGATGACCATAACCGATGCAACAGTGCACCCTATGCCTAACTCGACCAACAAAATACCTAGATGCTGGCCAGCAACAGGATCCTCGGATAGCAGGTTGTAATCAAGGAAATTACCCCCGTTCAGCATTGAAACCAATCCGACGCTGCCATAAATCAGGACACCGATGGCGGATAGCAACTGGACCAGGGGTTGATTAATCACCCGGCGCGCCGTACTCATACCGAACAACATGGAGTAGAGAATAATGGCCGCGGCGAAGATCACGCCCGCCTGGAAACCACCACCTGGTCCATAGTCGCCGTGGAATTGCACATAGAGAGCAAATATCAGGATAAATGGAATTAGCATTTTGCTGACTATGCACAGAATTAAATGTTTTTCATGCATTGAAACATTAACGGCATCTATCTCAGCGGACTCTTCAGGGCAGCGCGCCACTGACAACAAAGCCAGTACCCCCACGCCGGCGGTAAAGATAACAACCACCTCGCCAAGTGTATCGTAGCCTCTATAGCTTGCCAGCACAGCAGTAACAATATTAGGCACGCCAATTTCTTGCATGGAATCATTGATGTAACGTGGTGCGACATGCAGGTGACCGGGCGCGTCTGCGGAACCAAAATAAGGCATATCCAGAGTTCCGTAAATCAACAGGGCACCGGTAACAAGGACTACGGCCAACGCCCAGATGGGCTTATGGTGTGCGGTATGTTCGTATCGACCCGTCATCGTCACTGTCACCACCATCAACAAGGTAGCGATGCCGGCCCCCACTGATGCCTCGGTAAACGCCACATCCACGGCATCCAGGGTGACAAAAAAACTTGCTGACAGCAGTCCGTAAATTCCTGACAGCATGACCACCGCAAACAGATCTTTCATCCGAACAATGGCAATGGCGATACATACCAGCAAGCCCAGTAAGACAATGTCGACTAGGGATTCGATGACTCTGCCCCTTTTTGTTTGTCCCTTTGATGCAGTAATGGCAAGAGACCGCTGTGTAGCGCCGCCTTGGCTAAGGCATGACTTGCTGTTGGATTGATAAACAATGTCATTAGTAGAATCATGACCAGTTTGATTAGCACAAGACTCTCAGGACGTAGTAGCATTAGTCCCACCAAAATCATACCTGCGGCCAGGGTATCGGTCACACCTACCGCATGCATACGGGTATAAAAGTCAGGAAATCGTAAAACCCCGACGCCGCCTGACAGACAGAGAAAGCTCCCTATCAACAGGCACAGTGCACTACTGAATTCGATGATACTATCCATTATGAACCCTTTCGAGATTGCTCTATTTGGCTGATGGCGGGTTTGATTTGGGCGTATTCGGAATAGTGCAAAACGCCAACCACGCTAACAAAATTGATTAGGGCGTAGACGATGGCAATATCCAGAAATTCCGGTCGCCCCATGACAAATCCCAGAAGGGAAATAAGCAGCACCGTTTTGGTGCCAAACATATTCACCGCAAGGATCCGATCGTAGAGCGTAGGCCCCATGACCCCTCGAACGATTGCCAGGGCCATGACTACAAGAATGGCTAAGGTTGCAGCTATTAGCATTAATCTTCCAGTAGCCTCACGCGACGATCCATTTCCCCGGCGGCTAAAGCTTCAATATTCGCCCGCAATAACGCGTGCACGACAATTTGATCACCTACCAGATCCACCGCAACTGTGCCCGGAGTCAGGGTAATAGAAGTTGCGTAGATTACCTTTCCCATGTCAGTCTTTTGACTGGCTTTAAGTGTCGCAAGCGTGGGAGAAATTGCTTCGTTGCCAAGCCAGACGTGCTTCACGACGGATATATTTGCGAGAATAACTTCTTTGGCCAGCCATACATAGTAACAGGGAAGCTTTGCAGTCAGGTGCACGGGTTGAGATTCGTGATCTACCACATCCATTCTATGTACCAGGTAAATAACAAAGGCGATGGAGACCACCCCAAGCGTAAGAATAAGGGGCGTGTGGTAATCTGAATTAAGTAACCAAAATGCCCCTAAAGTCAGAGTTAGGCTGATTGTATGTTTCATTGGAATTCGATTACTTTTACTCTTGGCTATCGTGCCTGCGGCATAACTAATGTAATGAATCAGACGCGCGTCACACTCAGGTTCGAAACCCCCATGCAGGCCGATTTACTCATCACCATTCATAAAACCCAACAGATGTAACAAGCTGGTGAACAGATTAAATATGGCTACATAGAGGGTGACGGTAGCCATAATGTAATTGGTTTCGCGGCCGCGAATAATATCGCTGGTCTGGTAGAGAATCAGGCCGCTCATGAGTAATACAAACATGGCCGAAACCGCGAGCGACAGGGCTGGAATTTCAAAAAATATAGCCCCCAGACCTGCCAAAAAAGCAACCAGGATTCCCACCATCAGAAACCCGCCCATAAAACTGAAGTCTTTCTTGCTGGTCAGCGCATAACCCGACAACCCGAGAAAGATTGCCCCTGTTGCTCCCATAGCGGTGGCAACCAGTTGCGGGCCATTATTCATGCTCAAATAGGCATTGATGATTGGCCCCAGGGTGTAGCCCATAAATCCCGTCAGTGCAAAAACACAAAGCAATCCGGTACTACTATTGCGAAATTTGGTGGTCAAAAAAAGTAAGCCAAAGTATCCAACCAGGGTTATAACTATACCTGGGTGAGGTAAATTTAATGTCGCTGCTACTCCTGCCGTAATGGCGCTGAATAGTAAGGTCATGGACAGTAATGCGTAGGTATTGCGTAATACCTTATTGGTTTCCAGGACTCTGCCGCTATCCGTTAAAACTCTAGTAGTTTGCATGTTGTGTTCTCTGTTAGTCGTCATTTTTAGTTTAAAGTGAAATCATGGTCGGGCTTATTGAATAACCTGGTACTTTCTGGTCGCTCTTATCATCTGTACTGTCGTCCTATTTTACTATTCAGCGCCTGACTAGCCCGCTGCGCCGCTCTATCAATCGCAAAATATAGACAGGTGCTGATTCTCACGGGATCAGGTGACTCCGATCAGGCAACTCGTTTAATCCGGGTTTAATAATCAGCCGGCGAATGTCAAAGATCCCCTTCTGGTTTCCGGTAAACGGATCATGGTTCGAGTCTTTCGGCAATGAATGTTTAATCGAAAAAGTGATTTGGATAACGAACATAATACCCATAAACGGTTGGCGACTAATGTCTGTTTGCTATTTATAGCTTATTTGCTTCTTAAAATAAATTCAAATATTATTGGAGTTATCTTCGAAAATATCGATATAAAATATTTAATGACCCGCCTTAACTACAACCATTTGTATTATTTCTATACTGTCGCAACCGACGGTAGCATCTCCAAAGCCAGCGCCAGGTTACACCTGACCCCACAAACCATTAGTAGCCAAATCACGAGTTTTGAGGTGCAAATCGGGTTCGATTTATTCGACCGAAAAGGAAAAAAATGCAACTATCGGAACTGCGACGATTGATTTACAGCTATGCTGACGATATCTTTCAATTGGGTGATAAACTAAAGAATGTTCTTAAAACCCAGGAACTCTCCCATTGGCAAACACTCACCGTCGGTATTACTGAAGTCATTCCCAAGACCCTGGCATACCAGCTGCTTAACCCCGCGATAAATATGGCAGAGCCGGTGCGCCTGGTATGCAATGAAGGGGACCAGGAGAGTTTGTTGGCCGATTTGGCCATCGATAGACTGGATTTGGTATTAACGGGCCAGCCACTTCAGCCAGGAAGTTTCATGAAGGTCTACAATCACCAGTTGGTCAAAAGCGGGGTTACTTTATTTTTGCTACCAAACAACTGGCATTTGACTGTCGCAAAGGGTTTCCTCAATCATTATCAGGACAGCCTTTTCTTCTCCAGGATAAAAAGTCCGCCGTCAGACAGCGCCTGTCATCATGGTTCGAGAGGCACGACATCATACCCAATATTATCGCCGAGTTTGATGATAGCGCATTGATGAAATCATTTGCACAGGCGGGTTACGGCGTATTTGCAGGTCCGACTCTCATTGAGAAAGCGATTATTTCCCAATATAAGGTCCACATGATAGGTCGAACGGAGGAGTTTAAGGAGCACTATTATGTAATCTCTCCTGAACGTCGGCTTAAACACCCTGCTATTGTTGAAATAGTTAATGGCGCTATGACTAAATAAAAAAATCAATCACTCCGGATAAAGAACAAGATTATGCAGAGGATTAAAAATATTCTTTACGTTGCGGCACCCGGCTCTGTCAGTGATACGGCACTGGAACAGGCCGTAGCACTGGCGAACAATAATCAGGCTAGTCTTACGGTAGTTGGAGTGATCGATAAAATACCGACTAACTTAAATCTTAAAACACGTGCTTTGTCTCCCGAGGATTACCTGGCATACATAATTGAGGAGCATCTAAACGAACTGCAAGCACTGGTTTCTCCCTGGAAGAGTAATGCAGTCGAGATACAAACCAAAGTATTTACTGGAATATTGTTTCTGAGTGTCATTCGAAAGGTGCTTCGTGACGGCCATGATTTGGTGATCAAGACAGCTGAAAGCGGCGGATTGCTGAACCGGGTATTTGAAAGTGATGACATGCATTTGTTGCGCGAGTACCCTTGTCCGGTGTGGCTAGTTAAATCAGATTCGCCCATAGCTTACCGTCGAATCATGGCGGCGGTGGACACCGATGATATATACGCACCGGAAGAGTTAAAAACAAGACATCTACTCAATCTTCAGATTCTCGAAATGGCAAGTTCATTAGCATTGTCTGATTCTTCCGAGTTGCACATCGTTTATGCCTGGCCCGATCTTAGTGAAGCATCCATGAGGGGCTTTGCCAGGACACCTGAGGATGAGATCATTGCCTATGTCGAAGAGATCAGGCAACATCATGAGCAGAAGTTTAACGCATTGATGGATGAGGTAATCAACAAGCTGGGGCAAGATACCATGGAATACATCAAACCCCGAACCCATCTACTCAAAGGTCTGGCATGCAATGAGATACCAGCTTTCGCAAGTAAGATCAAAATCGATCTTATCGTCATGGGCACATTGTCTCACACGGGCATTTCCGGGTTCTTCATTGGCAACACTGCAGAAACGATTCTTAACCAACTCGACTGTTCGTTGCTTGCAATCAAACCGCCGGGATTCATATCGCCGATTACCCTAGAGGATAAGTAAGCCGCGATTCTGTGATGCAATATTCAGGCTAAATCGCTTTTTAATTTATCAGGCAGCGCTAGCCCGCATTAGGTAATATCAGACTGGAATCCAGTTTTATGCTATTTCGATGTGTTAAAACAGGCTAGCCGTCAACTGAAGTCGCATTAGTACTTAACTTTATTAGTAAATTCGAACACTCAAGATGACGAAGGTTTTCTCGTAATAAGCCAATGTGTTATCCCCAGGGATAAAACAACCGCAGCTGTTCCTAGCGACCCGCTTGCCCTCGCGTGGCGACTCCCATTCCCCGTGCCGCTTCGCATAATCAAGCCATTCGTCCTTGCTTTCTTTGCGCGGGTTCCATTTGATAATAAAGTCAATCGGTGTTTTCTGCGGATCAGCCTGATTATGTTCCAGGACAACATCAATGTTCTCGATCGAATCATTACCACCATCCAGTCTCAGCAATAAGGGTTGATCGGTAATCCGGCGAGCATGACTCAAGCTTCTATCCAGCAGTGCAGGGGTGCCTTTTTTGACCGATCAGCGCCAGGCCATTATGGCTGATGATATCGGCATCCGATTGCTCAATTTTAAAGCGCTTCATTATTCACCCAACAGGTGTATTATCATGGCTCTGTATTTTATCAAAATAAGCTTTCTGTAGCGCCATTTAATAGCGATTTATAGCTAATTGAAGCTACGGATTCAGGTTTAATTTAACGCCGGTTTGTTACAGGGGTAGTGTTTTCGTAACGAGGCGTAGACAAGGTCGCGTGCACTGATTTCTGGCTCTAGATATTTCCGTTCAAAAAGGTCAATTACTATTTTATCGACCACTTCACGGAGCGGCACAGGGTCTCCAAGACAAAACTCGGCGTAACGTGCCGAACGCCTGTAAATCTCACGATCTGGGGCGCGTAAGCGGATGGCGCGCTCACTGAATGTTTCATTCGCTAACTCCGATTCCAGATTCACCATAACCCGTGCGTCGGTCGCGACCGCACCATCTATAAACCCCTGAATATAGCGGATGCAATACTGGCCGTCGACGCTGCGGCTGACGTTTGGAACTACCATGCAGTGTGAGGACAGCTCTCGTGCAGTCAGTACCTGGTAGGCCAAAGAGTGTTGTACGGGCAGTAAGGCTGTGATCAGGCCAAGCGCACACAAGATTCGAGGGGACATCGTCATTTCCTCCGCAGCTTAAGTACTTAAGTTGAAATTGAAAAATTCGATTCCAATCACCAGAATCGACCGTAATCTAGTCGCTGACTGCCTGAATTGATCGATTTCAGGAATCACTGCCGAATTACCTTTTTAGACTGCATTTCGGCAAGTTCCCGGGGCATATAATTTTCATCGTGTTTTGCCAGTACTTGCTCGGCAACGAATTGACCGGACTCATCCAGCTTGCCATTGGCGATAACGCCTTGCCCCTCTCGGAACAGGTCGGGAAGTATGCCTCTGTATTGCACCGTAACGCGTTGGTCGTTATCGGTTATATCGAACTTCACAGTTAAACCATCACCGGGGCGGTTGACGCTACCATCGACTACCATCCCACCAATTCGGAATAACCTGTTTATCGGTGCCTTTCCCGCAATCACTTCGCTCGGGGAAAAGAAAAACATGATGTTCTGATTCAGCGATTTGAGTGCGAACCCGACGCCAACGGCTACGCCTGCCACCATTAGCAAGATCAAACCGAGTCTTTTCTTTCTAGCAGGTGTCATAAGTCAAAAGGTACTTCTGTGTCAGTCCTGTAAAAATGCTCCGGCAAACTCTTCCAGCCACCATCCGGGTATCCGGAACCTTCGAGCGCGCCGGGAGGTGGTGAAATAAGCTCCACCGACTTTACCAACCCCCAACGCTGATGATTGCGGCTACCCCGAAGAGCAGCAGCATTGCCGTGACGAGATAGACCAGATTGCGTCTATTGGTGGATTCCAGGATTTTTACCTGATTTACCGGAACCGGTAAGTTTGTTTTGTGATGTATGGACAATTGTTGTTACTCCGATTGTTGAAAAGATTAAATTGCTACTATTCCCCATTCATGAATCCCATGAGATGGAGCAGGCTGGTGAAAAGATTGAAGATAGAAACGTACAGGGTCACGGTCGCCATTATGTAGTTGGTTTCGCCACCGTGGATGATGCTGCTGGTCTGGTAGAGGATCAGGCCTGCCATGAGCAGCACGAACATGGCGGATACCGCCAGTGACATGGCCGCAATTTCAAAAAATATTGCGCCCAGACCACCCATGAAGGCGACCAGGATACCAACCATCAGAAAGCCGCCCATGTAGCTGAAGTCTTTTCGCGAGCTTAACGCGTAGCCTGACAGACCCAGGAAGATGGCACCGGTGGCACCCATCGCAGTCATCACTATCTGACCACCATTAGGCAACGCCAGGTAGGCATTGAGGATCGGTCCCAGGGTATAACCCATAAATCCGGTCAGGGCGAACACGAAGACGATACCGAGGCTACTGTTACGAAACCTGATGGTAGCGAACAGCAGACCAAAGTAACCACCGAGCGTCAGCAGCAGGCCGGGATGGGGCAGGTTCCAAACCATCGATGCTCCCGCTGTCAACGCGCTGAACAGCAGGGTCATGGACAGTAGTGTATAGGTATTGCGAATCACCTTGTTGGTAGATAGAACCGTCGTCTGGGTGCGTGCCGCAGTGTTAGTCATAGGTGTATTCATCGTTGGTGTATCCTTTTAAATAGTATTATTCGGTTATTGACTTCATATCGTACGGCCTTGATGAGCGGACTTTAACGCGCTGACGCGCTAGCCGACGGGCTACCGTGCGTCCAACCCGATCAGCCGCTCGATCAATAGCGGTGTAGATATCCATTTCAGTATCTTTGATTACTACGTCTGATAAGCGGGTGAACACCACCTGGATATGGCAGCATTTGTCGGTACCTCCGCGAGGACCGTTGATGTCTGACAGCCACACCATCACACGCTGGATATAGTCATCTCGAGAACTCAGCGCAAAACCCAGGCGCCGTTCAATATGGCTGCGCAAGGCATCCGTAAGTTGATAGTTACGCGCTTGAATATCGATCAGCATGGTTGTCTCCTTGGTTTCAAACTGTCAGGCGGGTAAGGTTAAGTTAAATTTAAACCACGTAATAGTCGAATATTATTGTTATATTGTTCGTATTATACGAAGTGTAGGTAAAGTGATGATTAACTATAAACATTTGCATTATTTCTGGATGGTGGCAGTGACGGGCGGTATCGCCCGCGCTAGCGAACGCCTGCATCTGACACCCCAGACCATTAGCGGGCAACTCAGCCTGCTGGAGGAGCAGTTGGGCGAAACATTGTTTACCCGCGTCGGGCGCAACCTGGAGTTGTCGGAGACCGGGCGGTTAGTGTTGAGCTATGCTGACGAGATTTTTTCACTGGGGGGCGAACTGGAAGAAATGGTGCGTAATCTCCCGGCAAAGAGACCGCTGGTATTTAAAGTGGGTGTAGCGGATGTAGTGCCGAAATCCATCGCCTATCGCTTGTTGGCTCCGGCGCTGAAGTTACCTGAACCCGTACGTATCGTCTGTCGGGAGAGCACCATCGACTCCCTTCTGGCTGAACTCGCGGTACACCGCATAGACCTGGTGATTTCGGACGGCCCTATTCCGACAAGCGTGAACGTACGCGGTTTCAGCCACTCGCTTGGTGATTGCGGCATTACTTTTTTCGCGACTCCACAACTGGCACAGACACTCGATAAGAGCTTCCCGCTTTGCCTCGGCAATTCACCACTGCTAATGCCGGGCGCAACCACAGTGCTACATAATCGACTGCTGAAATGGTTTGACAAGCTCCACATTCATCCACGGATAGTGGGAGAGTTCGACGATAGCGCCTTGATGAAGGCCTTTGGGCGGGCCGGGACCGGGGTTTTCATTGCGCCGACTCCCATTGTGACAGAAGTGGAAGAGCAATATGGCGTGGTGAGCATTGGTCAAACGGAAGAAATACGAGACCATTTCTATGGTATTTCCGTGGAGCGCAAGATCACTCATCCGGCTGTTGCCGCAATTACCGAGACCGCCAGGACGTGGCTAAATCCAGAGGCGTACCAGGGCGGCAACGCCGGTCAGATTAACTCGAAGAAAAGAAATATGCCTCGTCCGAAAAATTAGTGGGTAAAGGCGAACAGGAGAAAACAGATAAGGGTATGATTTCAAGTGACTTTTATTGTATCGAGATCGAGAAATCAATACTAACGTGTAGACCTGAAAATGATGATGCTCTCGCAAAGCCGCCAGGCACGCAAAGAGATAAATGGTAAATGCTTTATCTATTCGAATATGCAAATAAAATCCTTTGCGTTCTCCGCGCCCTGGCGAGAACCACCTTTGTATTAACCCATGAATTATCCCGAAGAGCCAGAA
>Ga0255051_10000588_pt1 | contig 13299 bp, 13 predicted proteins | sample JV7_2_9_MG_FD_181719 | JGI IMG/M metagenome (GOLD analysis project Ga0255051, IMG submission 181719) | Seawater microbial communities from Jervis Inlet, British Columbia, Canada - JV7_2_9 | ecosystem: Environmental > Aquatic > Marine > Inlet | place: Canada: British Columbia | collected 2016-10-06
TAGGTGTAACGCTGGTCGCAGACCAGGCCCCTTAGCGGCAACAGTAGTGGCAGCGCCAGCAACAGTGCCCAGTAGTTTCCAGGCACCTCAGTCAGCCATGGCAACGTGAGTTGGCAGATGAGCAGGATAAACCAGGAAAACAGGCTGATGGCTTTTAGCAGATGCACGTCTTAGCCTGCAAATTGCACCAGTATCCCGGAATCTGTGATACGGCATCCCGGCGCAGGACAGATGCTGCTGAACGCCGGTCTGGACTGAAAGCCATAGCCGTAGCTATGGCTTGAGGGAAGACCAAGTTCAGCAGCATCTGGACAAGTCAGAGCCGGGATAGGGCTCAGGCCGGTCACAAACTGTATTCTTATCGTTGTCTGTAAAATTATCAGTTTACTCCGATCTTTCAGATAGTTATGCATAGGCCTGAGACCGACTGGTGCAATTTGCAGGCTAGGTTTCGCTTCAGACTAGCTTACAGGCGAGGTCGGCGACGCGCTTTCCCAGGGCCCGGCAAGCCGTAACTTCATGCTCGCTCAAGGCCTGGCCCTGTTGCCCGGCGACATGGCTGGCGCCGTAGGGCGTTGCCCCTGAACGTGTTTGGTTGAGCGCGGGCTCCGAGTAAGGAATGCCGGTCACCAGCATGCCGTGATGCAGCAGCGGCAGCATCATGCTGGTGAGCACGGTTTCCTGTCCGCCATGCATGCTCGAGGTTGCGGTAAATACGCCGGCCGGTTTGCCGATCATGGCGCCGGAGAGCCACAGCGGGCTGGTTTGATCGAAAAAGTACTTCATCGCGGCGGCCATGTTGCCGAAGTATCCGGGGCTGCCGACGAGCAGGCCGTCGCAGCCTGCGAGGTCGGACTGGTGCGCGTAGGGCAGGCCCTGGTCGGGAACCGAATCCTCGAGCTGCTCGGTCGCCGCCGAAACGGCAGGCAGGCAGCGCAGCACCGCCTCGCAATCCGCGTTGGACTCGACACCCAGGCCGATCTCCTCGGCCATGCGCGCAACACCGCCATGACGGCTATAAAAAACGATTAAGATTTTAGGCAAGGATTTCCAGCACCCTGGACGGCGGACGGCCGATGACCGCCCGATCTCCTGAAATTACAATCGGTCGTTGCAGCAGCACCGGGTACTCGCATATGGCTCGAATAACATCGTCCTCGTCGAGATTGTCGGCATCGAGTCCGGCAGCCTGGTAAGCGTCCTCACCACTGCGCAGTATTTCCCGCGCCGGGATTCCCAGCAATGCAATGATGCGCCTGAGTTCATCCGCGCCGGGCGGATTTTCGAGGTACTCGATGATCTCGGGGCTGGTGTTGTTGTCTTCGAGAATCTGCAGGGTTTCGCGCGATTTGCTACACCCGGGATTGTGATAAATCTGTGGCTTGTCGCTAGCCATTCCAAGTACTCCAGATGACTGAAATTGACGCTGTTTTACATTAACGCCAGAGCATAAGCAACTGCAGAGTGAATGCGTCACCAGGGGAGTGTAGACAAGGCATTTTGCATCACTTGGGGAAAAGCATGAAAACTAGGCTATAATCGCTCTGAATTGAGTAATATTTACATTAAAAACTTGCCCTAAAGGGTTGATCAATGTAGTCTTCTTGGCAAAATTGGCTATCAAAATCAATACTTAACTAATTAGATAAAGTTCGCGGAGAAAACAATAGATGAAACCAACAGAACTCCTTAAGGTTGCGGTGATCGCGGCCATGACCTCTGGGCTGATCGCCGGCTGTCAGCAAAGCTCTACGGACGACGACATGGCTGCCGATACGACGGTGCAAGATGAATGCATGGGCGCAACCCCTGAAGTTCGCAACGCCATTTATGCCGCCAAGCTGAAGAATGCGCGCGCCAGAAACCTCGGCGCCGATTGGGAAGCGAACGCGAAGATCATCGAGGAAGCCGAGCAGGCAGCCGCCGATTGTGAAAACGTTCGCGCCAAGATCCTGGCCGAAAAGGCTGAAAAGTCAGCAGCAGAAGCCATTGCAATGCTGCAAGCCGAGGAAGTGGTAGTAGAAGAAGTAGAAGAAGAAGCGCCAGCCATGGCGGCCGATGATTCACCTTACCTCGGCGGATACCTCGTCGTCAGTGGTGACAACCTCTGGAGCATCGCTGCCCAGGATACGATTTACGGCAACCCTTTCCAGTGGCCGCTGATCTACAAGGCGAATTCAGGCCAGATCAAGGATGCTGACCTGATCTACGCGGGACAGTACTTCTACATTCCGAAGGCTCGCGGCGCCGACCGTGCTGCCGCGATCGAGCATGCCAGGAATCGGGGTGCATGGACTCTCGGTGAAACCGAGGCATCTGATCTCGATTACCTGTCGCAGTAGATTTTTACCGTTTGAATAAAAGCCCGCCGCGTGCGGGCTTTTTTTTTGATCCCTGCGCTGAATTATCGAGGCAAGATGAACTAATCCAGTAAATCATTCTCCTAGTTCTAACCGTCCAGTAAGCAGGCATAAGAAACCTTGATGAATCGTTATTTTTTTGCCCTGGTGTTTTTGATTGCGCTGCCGTTTAGCGCGCAGGCGTTGGATATGCCCTTGACTGCCGTGGACGGTAGCCAGACTAATCTCGAACAATACGAGGGCAAGTGGGTGGTGGTTAATTACTGGGCTACCTGGTGTCCTCCCTGCATCGTCGAAATGCCAGAGCTGCAGTCTTTTCACGATGAGCATGTGAACCGGGACGCGCTGGTTATCGGCATAAACTATGAACTTATCAGCGAGCAGCGCTTACGGGGATTCCTCGAAGACTACTTCATCAGTTACCCGAATTTCGTCTCCCGGCCCGGGCAACAGTCGGAACTCGGACTGATCCCCGGCTTGCCGACTACCTTCCTGGTTTCACCCGGGGGAAAGGTGGTGGCGCGACAGGTGGGGCCGGTTACACGCGACATGATCGAGCAGTTCATTCAAAACTGGCAACCAGAGTAGGGCCCTCACATCAATCCGTGATGCAAGCGGGTAAAATCCTGCTAATATGCATTAAAACCATGCCGATACTAATAAACCGTGACTAAACCCGCCTGCACCCTTGAATGGATACTGGAGCAACTGGTATCGCAGGATATTGTCGAGCAGGAAAAGGCGCGGATGATCAGTAGCCTGGTATCCGCCAAAGACAGAAAAGGCCTGCACCCGCTGGAAATCCTGGCCAACCGGCAGTGGAGCAACAAGTCCAAACCCGAACAGGTTCTGACACTCGACGTGTTGACCGACTGGCTGGTCGAGCAATCCGAGCTGGAGCGTTATCATTTCGATCCGTTGAAAATGGATGTCGCATCCTGCACATCGATCATGTCTTATGCCTATGCGTCACGCTTCAATATTCTCGCCATCAAGGTAACTGCCAGCGAGGTGGTTATCGCGGTAACCGATCCTTTCAAATTCGAATGGATGGATGAACTCGAACGCATTGTCAACCGGCCGATTACCACGGTCGTGGCGAACCCGGCGCAGCTCAGGGATTTCCTGGTCGAGTTCTACAGTGTCAGCAAAGCCATGGAGGGTGCGGGTAACAAGTCGTTTGGCGAACTGCCGGGTAACATACAGAATCTCGAACAGCTCATCGAACTGGGCAAGACCGGCAAGGTCGACGCCGAAGATCAGCACATCGTCAGTATCGTCGACTGGCTGATGCAGTACGCGTTCAGTCAGCGTGCCAGCGATATTCATATCGAGCCCCGGCGCGACTATGGCAAGGTGCGTTTTCGCATCGATGGCATCATGCACCAGGTATACGAGATACCTGTGAACATTACCACGGCTGTGGTCAGCCGCATCAAGATCATGGGGCGGCTCGATGTTGCCGAGAAGCGCAAACCCCAGGACGGGCGCATCAAAACCCTTTCCCCGAATGGTGCCGAGATTGAATTGCGCCTGTCGAGTATGCCGACTGCATTTGGCGAGAAACTGGTGTTGAGGATTTTCGATCCCGAGGTGCTGGTCAAAAATTTCGCCGCACTGGGCCTCGAGAAAACCGAATCAGATACCTGGAATAACATGATTTCGCAGCCCTTTGGAATCATTCTGGTAACCGGCCCTACGGGTTCGGGTAAAACCACGACGCTATATACCAGCCTCAAGCAACTCGCCAAACCCGAGGTCAATGTCTGTACCATCGAAGATCCGATTGAGCTGGTGGAGCCCAGTTTTAACCAGATGCAGGTGCAGCATAATATTGGTCTCGACTTTGCCTCGGGCGTCAAAACCCTTTTGCGGCAGGATCCCGATATCATCATGGTCGGTGAGATACGCGACCACGAAACCGCCGAAATGGCGGTGCAGGCTGCGCTCACCGGTCACCTGGTGCTCTCGACCCTGCACACCAACGATGCGCCGTCGGCGATTGCGCGCCTGATTGAGGTCGGCGTACCCCCCTACCTGATCAACGCCACCCTGATCGGCGTTGTGGCGCAACGCCTGGTACGAAAACTGTGCCCTCATTGCAAACACCAGGTCTCGCTTGAGCTAAGCGACTGGCAAGCCCTGATCAAGCCCTGGACTACCTCGCCCCCGGATAAAGTTTCGCGCGCCGAAGGTTGCCTGGAGTGTCGTAAAACCGGTTTCGTCGGACGCGTAGGGATTTATGAAATGATGCCGATTATCGATTCGCTGAAACGGGAAATAACGGATAATTTCGACCTGGTCAAATTTCGCAAGGCGGCGATTCGCCAGGGCATGAAGCCACTCAACCTCGCCGGTGCGCAGAAGGTAGCGCGTGGCATGACGACGATCGAAGAAGTCCTCAAGGTAGCGCCGCCCCGCTACGACCTCTAGTCGAAGTACACCTGTGAAATCAGTTATCGGGCCTGGCTTACTGATCGCTGCAGCCGTGCTGGTGCAGGCCTGCAGCGATAACGCCAGATCTCCCGAGGATGAGATTCGTCAGTTCATCGAGGCCGGGGTGGAGGCCGGGGAAAATCGCAGCGCCGACGATTTGAGTGAACTCATCCATCCCGATTATAGCGATCAGAACGGTTATAATCGCAAACAGCTTGGCAAGCTGTTGCGCGCCTATTTTTTCCGCCATAAGAGTATTCACCTGTTCACCCGTATCGACGAAATCGAATTGCTGACCGATAACGAGGCGAGCGTGCGTCTGCACGTGGCCATGGCGGGCACGGTGATATCCGATGTCAATGCATTGTCCGGTTTGAGCGCGCGCATCTACCGCTTTGAATTACAGCTCTTCAAGCAGCAGGAATGGTTGTTACGGCATGCCAGCTGGGCTCCGGCGAGTATCGCGGATCTAGCCCGCATATCTCACCAGGGGGCGGGCTGAGTAATCCGTTCTGCCCGGGTCAGCTATCGTATCGGGGAAACCGATGATTCAAAAATATAAGTACAAGATAGCCATAATCGTCCTGCTAATCTCGCTGGGTATCGCTATGGAACTGGCCGGTTTAGTCGATACGCGCCAACTGCTGGAGATCGCCAGAGGGTACACCCAGCACTGGTGGTTGATCGTGGTGCTGATATTGGTGCAGGCGCTGTTGTTTACCTTCGCGCTGGCGGGTTCGCTGTTTCTGTGGGTCGCGGCGCCGCTTTATCCACCGCCGGTCGCAACGCTGATCCTGGCAGCCGGGGGGACGCTGGGAGGGATAGGTGCCTACCTGTTTTCGACCTACCTGACCGAAGAATGGCAGCGCAGAATCGAAAACTCGCACAGTTACAGAATTCTGCAGGCGCAGGATAATTTTTTCACCCTGTTTGCGATGCGGGTGTTCCCCGGATTTCCACATGCGATCGTCAATTACAGTTCCGGCGTGTTGAAGGCGAGGCTGAGTCATTTTATCATCGCCGCGATTCTGGGCATTTCCATCAAGTCGTATCTCTACGCCAACGTAATCTATGCCGCCAGTAGCTCGCTGTCGCTCGAACTACTGCTCGATTTCAGAATTTACGCACCGCTGGTGGCGTTGTCGCTGGTTAGTGCGTTGCTCGTCTACGTCAACTACCGCATGACGAATGGCAAGGGATGACGTTGTCCGAAAGCTACCACGGAGTGCGTGGCTCGGTTTAGCGCGGCACAATCCCGAGCTCGCAGGACAATCTATTGTTTGAACCAGTGATGCTGCAAGGCCGCGATCACCTTGTTGGGATATACCGTTTTGCCCAGGCTGCCATTGTAGCGCGCCAGCGCACGGCCCAGGTCATGTGGTTCCATGTCGATGTAGTAACGCAAAATGGTGCAACCCATGCGCAGGTTGGTGTTGATCTTGAACAGGTTCTGATCTGAAATTCCGATCTCGTCGAGCCAGAAGGGCATGACCTGCATCAGCCCGCGCGCACCCGACACCGAAATGGCATACTCGTCGAAGGCGCTTTCAACCTCGATTACGGCGAGCACCAGTTCGGGCTCAATGTCTACCCGCCGGGCCTCGTAATGGACCCGCTGCAGCATTTCGATCCGGGTTTTCGGGTCCCCGACAAATTTCTCCAGGCGCTGCGACATGTCGAGCAGCCACACCTGGGCGTCGAAGCGGTCCTCGAAGCCAAGGTCAGCTTCGACCGCTTCCTTGAGCAGATGTCTTAACTCGGGATCGCTGGTGCCCTGCGCGGGGGAATACGCGCACAGGGCCAGCAGTATCAGGCTTGCCTTGATTAACCCGCGGGTTAATAGTAATGGCCTGTTTATACGGCGGCGGCAGCGCATGGACTGGAGCCCAGTCGGTCGAGGAAGGAGGCCATTTGCTCGAGCGCCAGTTGCTGCGCATCCTGATCGCTGCGACCCTTGTGCTCGAATTGTTGCGCGCCCAGACCGCGTTCACTGAGGACAATACGGTGAGGCACCCCGATCAATTCCATGTCGGAAAACATGACGCCGGGACGCAGGGCGCGGTCATCCAGAAAAACATTGAGTCCGAGCGCGACGCATTGCTGGTACAGCTTGTCGCTGGCTTCCCTGACCGCTTCCGACTTATGGTAATTAATCGGGCAGATTGCCAGTTGAAAAGGCGCCAGCGCCTCGGGCCAGATGATGCCGCGATCATCGTGGTTTTGCTCGATCGCGGCCGCGACCACGCGGGTGACGCCGATGCCATAACAGCCCATGTACGGGGCCACCGTCTTGCCCTGTTCGTCGAGTACCGTCGACTGCATGGATTCGGAGTACTTCTGGCCGAGCTGGAATATGTGACCGACTTCGATACCGCGCAAGATCCTGAGCTGGCCGATACCGTCGGGGCTGGGGTCACCGTCGATGATGTTGCGCAGGTCCGTTAGTGTCGGCTCGTCACAATCCCGGCCCCAGTTGACGTTGACCAGGTGTTTGTCATCCTGGTTTGCTCCGCAGACGAAATCAGCCAGCTGTGCGGCGCTGTGGTCGACATAGCAGGGAATGCTCAGTTTGACCGGTCCGATGGAGCCGATATCGTTGCCGAGAACCTGCTTGATCCTGTCGCGCTGGGCCATGCGTAACGGGTTCGCGACGCCCTCGAGTCGTTCCGCCTTGAGCGTGTTCAACTCGTGGTCGCCGCGCACTACCAGTGCAACCAGGCTGTCGTCATCATCGCCCTCGACGATCAGGGTCTTCAGGCATTGCTGCGCCGTCACATCGAGACCGCTGGCGAGCGCCTCTATGCTGTGCATGCCGGGCGTATCGACGGTTTTCATTGCGGCGCCGGGAGCTGCACGCTCGAGCGCGGGCGGCAGTGCTTCGACGGTCTCGATGTTGGCGGCGAAGTCGCCCTGGTCGGAAAACGCGATGGCGTCCTCGCCGGATTCGGCGAGCACGTGAAACTCCTGCGAAGTGCTGCCGCCGATCGCGCCTGAATCGGCGCTGACGGCGCGGTAATCAAGTCCAAAGCGATCGAAAATGTTGATATAGGCCTGGTCCATGACATCGTAGGAGGCTTGCATCCCGTCCCTGTCGATGTCGAAGGAATAGGCGTCTTTCATGATAAATTCACGCGACCGCATAACGCCGAAACGCGGCCGTATTTCATCGCGGAACTTGGTCTGGATCTGGTAGAAATTGAGCGGCAGCTGGCGGTAGCTGCTCACCTCGCGGCGGAAGATGTCGGTCACGATTTCCTCGTGCGTCGGGCCGATGCAGGCGTCGCGACCGTGGCGATCGGTGAGGCGTAACAATTCGGGTCCGAACTGATCCCAGCGGCCCGATTCCTGCCACAGTTCGGCCGGCTGAAACGACGGCATCAGAAGTTCCAGTGCACCGGCGCGGTCCATCTCTTCGCGGATGATATTTTCGACCTTGCGTAATACGCGTAATCCGAGCGGCAGCCAGCTGTAAATTCCGGCCGCGTGCCGGCGGATCATACCGCTGCGCAACATCAGTTGATGGCTGACGATCTCGGCGTCGACCGGGGTTTCCTTCAGGGTGGCGAGGTGGAAGCGGGAAGCTCTCATAGGACCTTATTCACAGCGGTGTCGCATCAGTAAAATATCGGGGGCATTATAGATGAACCGCCGTTCAAAGGCATGATGGTATCGATATTGTTTTACAACGGCTGCTAACTTATGGATCTGCAACCCGGGTGGCACTTTTGCGCTAATTACAGTAACGATCGATCTGGGCCTGGGACGAGACCCTGCGCCGTTCAACTTCGTCGGCGGATAGATTGCGAGTGGAGCCGTCGGCCTGCTTTAGCTGGATGTTGCTACTAGTGTTGATTATGTTGAGGTCATTACGCGCGCTTTCGCAGAAGGACTGGGCCTGTTCGTCGGAAACATTTTCCGGGTCCGCCGAGCCATCGCCACTTGCGCCCCCAGCGCCACCGGCTTGCTCCGTAGACAATCGCGGCAGGGCCTTTCCGGGATTGCTCGGTGCTGACTGCACGCTGACGCTTTCGGTTTTCGTTGTAACCGGCGGTGCATCACCATAGTGTACATTGCCATTTTCATCGACCCACTTGTGGATCGCGCCCGCGTGCAGCGATGTCGAGACCACCAGTATCAGGCATATCAGATAGCGCATGGATTACTCTGTTAGCGACGATAATTTTATAGTTTACGAATCCAGAGAATAGCTGTCATCCACATATTTACAATATATAAATTAAATTCGCAGGTTAGAACCGGCGGCTGTGCTGGCGGCTATATCATCAATCTTATTTATCTCTTCTGTAGGTATTCATAAAAATAATATATAATCACCGGCCGCATAAATGGGTGAATGCACGCAATGAGCGATCGCCGACTCAAGGTTTTCCATACCGTTGCCAAATTGCTGAGCTTTACCAATGCCGCCGAAGAGTTACATATGACCCAGCCGGCGGTCACTTTCCAGGTGCGTCAGCTCGAGGAATATTTCAATACCCGCCTGTTTGATCGCACGCATAACAAGGTCAGCCTGACGCCCGCCGGGGAACGCGTTTCCGAGTTTGCCGAACGCATTTTTGATCTGTACTCGGAGATGGAAAACAGCGTGCGCGACCTGACCGGTGAAATCAGCGGTGCACTGACCATCGGTGCGAGCACCACCATCGCCGAGTACATGCTGCCGGCCCTGCTTGGCGAGTTCAAGAACCGTTATCCCGATATCAACCTGCGGCTCAAGGTTTCCAACTCCGAGGGCATAGTGTCGATGGTCGAACACAATGTCATCGATCTCGGGGTAGTCGAATCAGCGGTTAGCAACAAGAACCTGATCGTCGAAGTTTGTCATGACGATCAGCTGGTCTTGGTCGCTGCTCCCGATCACGACCTGGTCAAACGTGGCGGCAAGGTTAAGGCCAGCGACATCGTCAACTACCCCTTTGTCAGTCGTGAAGAAGGCTCGGGCACGCGCGAGGTGATCATGCAGTACCTGTTTGAAGCAAAGGTGAGCCTCGGCGATATGAACATCTGCCTTGAACTCGGCAGCCCGGAATCGATCAAGGGCGCGGTCGAGGCCGGTATGGGGATTACCATTATTTCGCGCTCGATAATCGGCAAGGAGCTGAAGTTGAACACGCTCGCCGAACTGCAGCTCGATCCACCCTTGAGCCGCCCCTTTTCCTTCGTTCGCCAACGCCAGAAGTTCAGGGTTACGGTAATGGAAAAATTACTCGAGTTTGCCCAGTCCTATTTCAAGAGTAACGGCTAGTGCTCTTTCAATGTGATCTGATGGACTATTCTTCACATCATGCTTGATATTCTGCAGCACTGGTATCGTCGCCATTTCACCGATCCACAGACGGTAATATTCGCGTTTATTCTGATTGTCGGCACGCTCCTGATAGTCGTGCTGAACGCTCACTTGATGCCCATCCTGGTGGCGATCATCATTGCTTATCTGGCCGAGGGCATGGTGCTCCTGCTGAAGCGGGTCAACCTGGGCCGGACCGTGTCCGCGAGTTTTGTCACCGCGTTGATGGTTACCACGATATTTCTGGTGTTTTTTGTGCTGTTGCCGTTGTTGTCGAAACAGGTCAGCGACCTGTTCAGGGAAATGCCCTACATGCTCGCCAAGGGGCAGCAGTTATTGCTGCACTTGCCCGAAGAATACCCCGATTATGTCTCCGCCCAGCAGATCGAAGAACTGCTGACCCTGGCGCGCATCGAACTGGGCTCGATGGGACAGCGCGTGGTGAGCCTGTCATTGTCGTCGGTGGTTGGCGCCATCACCTTCCTCGTCTACCTGATACTGTTACCCCTGATGGTTTTCTTTTTCCTCAAGGACAAGGATATGATTCTTGGCTGGCTTGCCAACTTCCTGCCCGAGGAACGTCGCCTGTTGCGCACCGTGTGGGCCGAACTCGATATCAAGATCGCCAGTTATGTGCGCGGCAAGGTGATCGAGGTGTTGATCATCTGGACGGCGAGCTATGTTGCATTCGCATTGATGGGGCTCAATTTTGCAATGCTGTTAAGTCTGGCGGTCGGTCTGTCGGTCATCATTCCCTACGTTGGCGCAACCGTGGTGACGATACCGGTCGCCCTTATCGCTTTTTTCCAGTGGGGGTTCACCAGCGAATTTGGCTGGCTGATGGCGATCTACGCTTTCATCCAGTTTCTCGATGGCAATCTACTGGTGCCGCTGCTGTTTTCCGAGGTGGTGAACCTGCACCCGGTTGCGATTATTGTCGCGGTCGTGTTTTTCGGTAGCCTGTGGGGGGTGTGGGGAGTATTTTTCGCCATTCCGCTGGCAACCCTGATACAGGCCATTATCAAGGCATGGCCCGATGAAGCCTTTGTTGCCGAAAAAGTGGCCGAGTGAGTTTGGCTGAAACCCCTGGCCAGCCGGTCTCCATGACCGTTGCCGGTTCAGCGATAATGCCCGTTACGCGCCGCTCTTTTCCTGATTCGAAGGCCTTAAATCGTTGTTGCGTTCAGGTTACGTCGATTGCCTGGTTAAGTAAGTTACCCACAGGTACAGGAATCACTTCAAAATGGGTGATTTTCTTTATAACATACGCCCCTTGATTAGCCATGGGCAGGCAGAGGTAATCCATGTTTAAAGGCAGCATAGTAGCATTGGTGACACCAATGCTGAGCAACGGAGACGTCGACTTTCCGCAACTCGAAGCATTGATCGATTTCCATGTCAGGGAAGGCACGCAGGCGCTGGTGATAGCCGGCACCACCGGAGAGTCCGCGACTTTGAGTCCCGCGGAACATTGCGACCTGTTGCAGAAAAGCTATGAAATAATCAATCAGCGTTTACCCATGATTGCCGGTACCGGCGCCAATTCAACCTCGGAAGCCATCGAACTCACTAGCTGCGCCAAAGCCAGCCGTGCCGAGGCGGCTCTGCTGGTTTCCCCGTACTACAACAAGCCCACGCAAAAGGGCCTGGTATTGCACCATAAAGCGATTGCGGATGCGGTCGATATTCCACAGATTCTTTACAATGTGCCCGGACGCACCGCCTGTGACATGCAGGCCGATACCGTCGCCGAACTATCCAGGGTCGCTAACATTGTCGGCATCAAGGAGGCTACCGGCAGCATGGAGAGGCTCGCCGATATCAAGCGCCAGGTCGGCGATGATTTTTCGCTGTTGACCGGCGATGATTCAACTACCTGTGAATTTATTCTCAACGGCGGCCATGGTGCGATCTCGGTCACCGCCAACGTAGTACCGGCAAAAATGGCCAACATGTGCCAACTCGCACTACAGGGCAAGGCTGACGAGGCGCGCGCCGCCGACGCGGAAATTGCGGAACTGCATCGCCTGCTGTTTATCGAGTCGAATCCGATACCGGTCAAATGGGCCGTATCGGAAATGGGTTACGGAGAACTGAATCTGCGACTACCGATGACGGTACTCGATGAACAGTATCAGCAACCTCTCAGGCAAGCCCTGATTGCCAGTGGCGCCCTGTGAAGTTTTACCGTAAGACATTGCTGCTGGTCGCGTTGGCGTTGCTGGTTGCCTGCGGAGGTGGCCTGGACAAGCGTTACCTGGATGTATCGCTGAACCAGCCGCTGGAGCTACCGCCGGATCTCTCCGAATTCGAGAGTGAGTCCAGCTTCGAACTGCCCGATACTATTGCGAGCGATGGTCTAACGGACGCAGGCAAGGTGCCGGTGCTGGCGAACGTCGACTCGGTGCAGTTGCAGGGTAGTGCCGACCTCTATTGGCTCAGTGTCGATGGAAAGGTAGAAGAACTGTACCAGCAGGTAAAGAACTTCTGGGCCTCAGAAGGTTATGGGCTGGTACTCGATGAACCGATTATCGGCATTATGGAGACCGAGTGGATTTACACGGAAGAGGGCGGCGATCATAAAAGCGACTCCTGGTGGGCCGCTCTGTTTGACTCCGAAGACTTGTCGGCCACCCAGGATCAGTTCAGAACTCGCCTCGAGCGCGATGGCTCGGGCCTGGGCAGTCATATCTACATCGCTCACCGCGGCACCGAGTACGTGCATGAATTTCAGGTAGGTGATCGTGATACGGAAGGCGAAGGCGACATTGATAATGAATGGCGACATCGTCAGTCCGACCCCGAGCTTGAAATTGAAATGTTGTCACGCCTGATGATTTACCTCGGCCTGCAACAGGCGGCAGTCGACGGCCAGGTGGAGCGGATCGGTCTGTACGAACCGCGCGCCAGTCTGCAGGTCGATGCCGAGGAAAAATCGCCTTTCCTGATTTTGAAGGATCCCTACCATATCGCCTGGAACCGGGTCTACCATGTTATCGAGCAAATAAATTTTGAAATAAATCACTATGAATTCAAGAGTGGGTTTTCCGGAGAGGGCGTGATTTCCGTCAAGTCCAAGGTGGTTACAATCGAAGAGGATAGCGGCTTCTTTTCGTTTGGCTCTTCCGAAGAGGAATCGATGCGCGATTTCGTGCTGGTTCTGTCCGAGGAGACTCACGAGTTAACCCGGGTGAT
>Ga0255051_10000589_pt1 | contig 13294 bp, 10 predicted proteins | sample JV7_2_9_MG_FD_181719 | JGI IMG/M metagenome (GOLD analysis project Ga0255051, IMG submission 181719) | Seawater microbial communities from Jervis Inlet, British Columbia, Canada - JV7_2_9 | ecosystem: Environmental > Aquatic > Marine > Inlet | place: Canada: British Columbia | collected 2016-10-06
CCTGGTTATCTTCCAGGAATTCGAGCTTGCGGCCACAAAATTCCTCAACAGCGTGCCAGCAATCTCTCAGTCTTTCTGTTTGAACGATGAGAAGGCTAATGCCGCCAACTTCGATTTTGGACCAGCCGGTAACAGCATCGAACGCGTACTCATAGACATCAACTCCGGTAAACCTCTTCAACTCGTTATCGAACCAATCGAGTGGATATCTGTGATCGAAAGTCTCCCTGAAGCAATCGACCAGGGCATCTATTCCTTCGCGACTATCGCGACTAGGCCTTATCTCGCTGAAATAATAGGCCAACCGGTAGTGCAGATGATGAAAATACATCGAAATATTTCGGCTGATCGGGTCACGTACAAGCGTGATTATTTTTAGTTTGCTTCGCCGGCGCACTCCTTCTCTTATCAAACGATAGAAGATCCAATGGACGGGCCTTTTGTATAGGCTACTCCTATAAAAGGGCTTGTGAGACCAAGGTTCGTTACTGGGGTAAAAGTTGTGAATCTGAAGGGCGCGCTCACCCAACGCTTTCGCCAGCGATGTAGAACCGACTTTGCCCATTTGATATATCAGTATGTTGTCTTCGTTCCTATACGCTCGATAAGACTGAACGAGGTGTTTGACTACATTTTTCGCCCGTTTGAGCATAGGCAATCCATTCACTTTCGGTGAACAAGCTGTCCGTTATTATCACGGTAACTGGCGAAAGGTGTCGTATGCAACATTACGCAGTGATGCCTGACACCGTCCATGACACGAGTTGGACTGACCGTACCCCTTGACCCGAGCCACGGGCAGTTACACCTTCACCATGGTACTGACGCCCGCATCATTCAATGGCCCGCCGCTTAAAGTCTCAATTCAGGTGAACGTCAACTGAATCTGAGTTTGTAACCATCAGCCCCGCCCACTGTGGCGGGGTTTTCTTTGTGTAGTGGTATCGGACTTGGCGCTCCAGCATCGCTTAATGCGGGTATCGTTGCGGGTACTAGACCGCCCTAATCCGTCCCAGTCCTTTCCCATTCAGCTACTTACACGGGCAATAGTGATTGTGGCCGACCAGCGACCCTAAAGAGTGTTTGCCCTATGCGGTCTTACATTCTCCGAAGCGGCCAATGATCACCTTTCGCCCTTCCTCGATCTGAGAATCTACGAAGTCAGCCCACCACTGGAGCATGTCTTTTCTCTGCGCCGCGTACTCCGCTCGGTTGTAGACGCCACGAACGCCTTTCTGCTCGTGCGCTAGTGCTTTCTCGATCCAGTCCGAGTTGAATCCGGTCTCGTGCAAGTGAGTAGATGCCGTTCGGCGAAAGTCATGGATTACAAAGTCCCGAATATCTACGTCCAATGTCCGAATGGCTACATTCAAACTGCTATGAGACATCGGGCGGTGAAGATTATGAGAACTCGGCAACACGTACTCGGAGCCGCTCGCCAGCGTTTTTAATTCCTCGAACATCGCCAACGCCTGGTCAGAGAGATACACGACGTGTGGCCTATCCTGCTTCATTCGCTCAGGAGGTATCGTCCACAGCTTTTCCTCGAAGTCGATCTCGTCCCATCGGGCGTTTAGCAGTTCAGACTTCCTGACCATGCAGAGGATAAGCAGATGGAGCGCGAGCTTATTACTCCGCCGCATGGACGACGAGTAGATAGCTCGAAGTAGCTTCCCAATTTCCTCTGGAGTTAGGGCAACGTCGCGACTTTTAGCCTGGGCGATATAGCGTGCCTCAATTGCTCCTGCCGGGTTGGTAGTCGCCTTCTCTCTCGATATGGCATAGGCATACATTCGCTTGACGGCATTCCGAGTAACCAGGGCCATATGATCTGCCCCCCGAGCCTTGATTCTGTCCGTGATGGCCAACACATCGAGTACCGTGACCTCTGTCAACCGCTTTGTACCGATAGCGGGTATCACATCCTTGTCGAGCAATCGACGCAGATTCCGCGTGTCCTTCACGTTCTTGGCGACTACATCCTCAAACCACTTCTCTGCAAACACAGCGACCGTGTCCGTGCCCTTGGCTTGCTCCTTCGCAGCTTGCTTCGCCTTCATCGGTGACTCGCCTCGCTCGACCAGCTCCCGGCATTCTTCGCGCCACTTCCTGGCCGCTCCAAGTGAATAGGCAGGGTATTCCCCAAGGGTTACTTTCTCCTGCCGATCAGCCAGCCGATACCTGAGCCGCCACACGCGCTTGCCTCGTGGCGTCACCTCAACGAATAACCCTGCACCATCCGCGACCTGATACGGCTTCTGGCGTGATCTCAAGGCGCGTAGCTTGGTATCTGTAAGGGACATGCAGCCTCCTGTGCCCATAATGCTGAATTTGTGCCCATGAGAATACCCCATTTTTGGCCGATGGGCACACCTATGGGCACAGAAGTTATCGGATGTTGCAGGCCCTACCAGGACCGTGTTGAACGCTACAGGTAAGTAATTACGAGGGTTTCGGAGAAATGACAGGACTGCTCTGGACGCTCTCGGAATGGCGCTTATTTCCCGATACAAAAACTCGAAAAAATCTCGCCGAGCAGATCGTCGCTCGTGATTTCTCCGGTCACTTCGCTGAGAGCCGCCTGGGCCGAACGCAACTCCTCGGCGGCGAGCTCGAGCGCGAGTGTGTTGACGAGCTGTGATCGCCCGTCTCGGAGATAATGCTCGGCGCGTTGCAACGCGTCGACATGCCGCGTCCGCGCGCTGAAAGCGCCCGCCGCATCGCTGTGATAACCGGCGATCGATTTCAGATGATCCGTCAGGGCTTCCACGCCCTCTCCGGTGAGCGCGGACAGACGGATGACGGTAACGCCGGCGCTCTCGAGGCGCCCGGGCGCGTCCTCGGTCAGGTCCACCTTGTTCTGAACGACGGTCACGGCCGCATCCTCGCCGGCTACCTCGCGTATCTCCGCGAGTTCGGTTTCTAGATCGGAGCGAATATCGGTCACCCAGATCAGTCCGTCGGCGCCTTCCAGCGCGCGCTGCGCACGTCGCATGCCTTCGAGTTCGACCGGATCGGCCGACTCTCGAAGGCCTGCTGTGTCGATGACCGTTATTGGCAGACCGTCGAGTGATAGATGCTCGCGCAATGCATCCCGCGTCGTTCCCGGGATATTCGTGACGATCGCCGCATCGTATCCGGAAAGCCGGTTCATCAGGCTGGACTTGCCGGCATTGGGAGGTCCCGCAATAACGACAGTCAAACCGTTACTCAACGCCGCGCCTTCTCGAGCTTGGCTCAACAACGTACCGAGTGCGGCGATGGCCGTATCGAAATTCCGCCCGAACTCGGTCGTATCGTTAAGCTCCAACTCCTCGTCGGGAAAGTCGAGCCACGCTTCAAGTTGCACCCGCAATGCCGTGAGCTGCTCCTGCACTTGATGCACGTGCGCAGAGAAGCGCCCATCGAGCGATCGGTAGGCCGCGCGCGCAGCCTTTGCTGATCCGCTTGCCACGAGGTCCGCAATTCCTTCGGCTTGCGTCAGATCGAGTTTGTCGTTGACGAATGCGCGCAAGGTGAACTCGCCGGGCTCCGCAGCGCGTGCACCGAGGCGCAACGTGCTGCCCAGCAAGATCTCGCTAACTACCAGACCACCGTGACCGTGGAGCTCGACGACATCCTCACCCGTAAACGATCGCGGGCCGGGAAAGTACAGCAACAGGCCGCGATCCATCGGCTCGCCTGTTTCGTCACTGAACTCGCAAAGATGGGCTTGCCGCGGCTCGGGAGATACGCCGGTCAGCCGCTTCCCTATCGAGTAGGCCTGCGGCCCGGACAGGCGAATAATCGCGACGGCACCGCTTCCCGGAGGTGTCGCGAGTGCTGCGATCGTGTCATCGGATCGGTATTTCACGGGCCGTTACCCCGGTCCTATAGGTTAGCCGTCGGTACGTTGCTCGTTTAAGTCGCTCCAACGACTTTATTTATTCGCCATTGTTGAAGGATCGACAGAGCCGTATTCGTTAGCCAGTAGAGCACGAGCCCCGCCGGGAAAAACGCGAACAGTGCGGTGAAGGCCACGGGCATGATCTGCATAATCTTGGCTTGAACGGGATCGGGCGGCGCCGGATTCAGCCGAGTCTGCATTAACATCGCAGCACCCATAAGCAGCGGCAGCACGAAGAAAGGATCTCGCGACGAAAGGTCGGTAATCCAGAGCATGAACGGCGCTTGCCTGATTTCCACGCTCTCGATCAACACCCAGTAGAAGGCGAAGAAAAACGGCATCTGGATCAGAATCGGCAAACACCCCGCCGCCGGATTGACCTTTTCTCGCTTGTAGAGCTCCATCATCGCCTGACTCAGAGCCGTGCGATCGTCCTTGAAGCGTTCTTGCAACGCTTTCATTCGTGGTTGCAGCTTGCGCATCTTCGCCATCGAGCGGCCACTGGCCTGCGTGAGCTTGTAAAAGGCGAGCTTAATCAGCAGCGTCACTAGAATGATCGACAGCCCCCAGTTATTGACGAACCCGTGTACCTTCGACAACAGCCAGAATAACGGCTGCGCGAGTATCGTCAGCACGCCGTAATCGACGGTGAGTTCCAACTCATTACCCGTGGCGGCAAGTTGATCCTGCAGCTTCGGCCCGACGAAAAGTTGTACGGGATACGTCAGGCTGTCGCCCGGGGCGACGGCTCTGACCTGACTTAGCGCAGTGAGCTGATAGTCCGAGCCGCGCGTGATCGCTTTATAAGTAACCATGTCCTCAGCCGGCGGGACAGCCGCCGCGAGAAAGTGGTGTTGAATACTGGCCAACCAGCCGCCGGATAGCGTCTGATCGATCGGCTCCAGAATGAGATCCTCTACGTCCAGCTTCTCGTACTCGTCGCCATCATAGAGCACCGGTCCGGTAAAGGAGTATGAGTCCACGGACGTGTAGGAGCGATCGACAGGAATATGGTGGCGAGACAGCTGGGCGTACGGCGCACCACTCCACGGCTCAGCCGACTGATTTTCGATCACTAGATTGAGTTCCACGCCGTATTGCCCGCGCCGAAACGTGTAGATCTTCTGAGCGCGCAATGGGCCCGAGGTCTGCCAGTCCAGCGTGACGATGAGCTCATCGTCACCATCCGCCAACACATAATCCGAACGCGGGCTCGTGAATGCAGCGAGGTGATTGGGCGCATCGCCCGCAGCGACGCCGAGGAATCCCGTCTGAAACACCCAGCGGCTTTCTGGTAAGAAATCCAGCAATCGCACCGGCATATCCGGAGTATCTTTGTCCACCGGATATGCCGGTAGATCGGCCCTGACGAGATCGCCGCCCTGAGTATCGATCATGATCTCGAGAACGTCCGTGCGGACGCGTATGACGCGCTCTGGCGCTGCTGCCTCAAATGGAGGGGTCTCGACCGGGGCGTCCGATTCAGTCAGCGCCGGCAGCGATTCGGCGGGCGAGTCGAGTTGGGGCAACTCCAGCGGCAGTTCTGGAGCCGTCCCCGCAGCCTGCTCTGTCGGTGCTGTAACGACGGCGGGAGGGTAGTCAACCAGCCACGCGCGATAGGTAAACCACATCATCATGAATAATGACATCCATACGAGTAGCCTGATGTTATTGAGGTTCACTTCAATCCGATCGGTGTACGCTGCGGTGGAAGTGTCGCTGTAGGCTATCGCGCAAGACAGTGTTGTCGGCTGCCGGGGCAGCTCTGTTCGCCAAAACAACAAAATCCAGTGCCGTTAGGTCTGGCTGTCGGCGAAATACTTCGCGGGCGAGACGCTTGAGGCGGTTACGAGCTACAGCATGTTTGGCGATACGTCGTGACACGGTCAACCCCAGCCGCGCTGTGTCACCTTGGTTCGGGCGTGACAGCACGGTGAAATAACGGTCCGACGACCGCGTTGGGTGAGCAAAGACTCGACCAAACTGCATAGTTGTCGTCAGCCGTCTAGGACGAGAGAAGCCAGCCGGTTTTCGCAACGAGATCCTACTTGAGCTCAGAGGAGCTAGGGGGCTAGTCGTATCCGGCCCTTGGACCGTCGCCGTTTCAGAACTAGACGCCCGGCTTTAGTCGCCATGCGAGCTCGAAAACCATGGGTGCGTTTGCGCTTGATGTTGCTGGGTTGAAAAGTTCGCTTCATGATGGGGCCGACCCTGATTCCGGTCCTTTAATAAAAGTTCTAGGCAAATCAATAAGATGTGCTAGGGCGAGAGAGCAGGAAACTTTACGCGCGGCGAGGAGTACTGTCAATAGCGCCGGCCGGCATCTAAGTTGTGGATAACTGGGGCGGTGCCGTTATAGACTGAGGTCTCTTGCGGGGACACATACCCTTACCGACAAACAACGATAACCGACAACAGAACGACTACCGTGACAGCAAACTCGGCGGTACATCCGCCCTTGTGGAATCAGTGCCTGCGGGCACTGGAAATCGAACTTTCTGAGCAGCAGTTCCATACCTGGATCCGCCCTCTTCAGCCTGTCGAGGAAAACGGGCGCCTCAAACTTCTCGCTCCGAACCGCTTCGTCATCGATTGGGTTCAGGACAATTGCTTCGACAAGATTCTTGCTGTCACCGGCTCCGTACCGGTATCGATCGAGGTCGGGAGCCGACGTCCACCGTTGATTGCTGCTAAGCCTATTGCTGTTCCGACCCCACAGCCCCGGCCGCCGGTGTTGGGAAGCCAGCTCAACGCAGCCTTTACATTTGACAGCTTCGTCGAAGGAAAGAGTAATCAACTCGGCCGCGCTGCCGCTCTCCAAGTTGGCTCGAATCCAGGCCGTGCATATAACCCGCTGTTTATCTATGGTGGCGTCGGTCTCGGCAAGACCCATCTGATGCATGCGATCGGTAATGTAATACTCGAGAACGATCCTTCGGCGAAGGTCGCCTACGTTCATTCGGAGCGCTTCGTAGGCGACATGGTGCGCGGTTTACAGCACAACACCATTGCCGAATTCAAGCGCACTTACCGTTCCTTGGATGCCCTGCTCATTGATGACATTCAGTTTTTTGCCGGTAAGGAACGCTCGCAGGAAGAGTTCTTCCATACCTTTAACGCGTTATTGGAGGGTCAGCGACAGATTATCCTCACCTGCGATCGTTATCCAAAGGAGGTGTCTGGTCTAGAAGAGCGACTAAAATCGCGCTTCGGGTGGGGTCTCACGGTAGCGATTGAACCGCCCGAACTAGAAACCAGTGTTGCGATTCTGATGAGCAAGGCGGCGGCCGACGGTCATCTGATTCCGGAGGAGGTTGCGTTCTTTATCGCTCAGCGGATCCGCTCAAACGTTCGCGAACTCGAAGGCGCCTTACGACGGGTAATCGCCAACTCACAGTTCACCGGTCTCCCCATTACTCTGGAGTTCACGAAGGAAGCATTACGTGATCTTCTCGCTCTGCAGGATAGGCTTGTCACAATAGACAATATCCAAAAGACAGTTGCCGAGTATTTCAAAATGCGTATCGCAGATTTACATTCGAAGCGTCGCAGCCGATCGATTACACGGCCTCGACAGATTGCGATGGCGCTGGCGAAAGAGTTGACCAGCCATAGCCTGCCCGAGATCGGCGATGCGTTCGGCGGCCGCGATCACACGACGGTATTGCACGCCTGCCGCCGGGTGAAACTGCTAAGAGAAACTGAGACTCGAGTTGCCGAGGACTATGGCAACCTGTTGAGAACGTTGACCGGATAAATGTATAAGCTGTGGACACACTAAACGTTCGTAGTTCTCCACAGCCGTTTCACAGGTTTAATGACCAGTAACCCCCTGCTTCATACTTTCGTAAGTTTTTGTTTTTAAACGATTAATAGTCTTTTTCCCCATGTTTTTTGAGCTTAATAATAACTACTATAAGAAAGTCTAATAGGTATATGAATTATGAAATTTAGTGCGTCACGAGAAACGATACTGAAACCGTTACACGCGGTTATCGGTGTTGTAGAACGGCGTCAGACTATGCCGATCCTCAGCAATGTCCTGCTATCAGTGAGCGATAACAAACTGACGATGACGGCAACGGATCTTGAAGTGGAGTTGCGGGCCGAAGCAGAGGTGGAGGCCAGTTCGACCGGAGAGATCACGATACCCGGGCGTAAGCTACATGACATCTTTCGAGCGCTTCCGGATGACGTTCAGGTAGATTTCGCTTTGAGTGGTGATCGGGTCACCATCAAGGCCGGCAGAAGTCGATTCACATTATCGACTCTACGCGCGGCTGACTTCCCGATGGTAGAGGAAGTTGCGGCACAACAGACGCTGCGATTAGCACGCCAGGAGTTACGCCATCTATTGGAGCAGACGCAATTCTCGATGGCTCAGCAAGACGTTCGTTATTACCTCAATGGGTTGCTGTTCGAAACAGAGGGAAAGACGTTACGGTCGGTCGCGACCGATGGACATCGCCTGGCACTCGCCGAGCTCGAAATGGCAGAGCCGGCGCAGAGAAACGAACAGATTATCGTGCCGCGTAAAGGCGTGTTAGAGCTGCAACGGTTGCTGGATGGTGACGGTGAGGTTGAACTGACGCTAGGGGCGAACCATGTGCGGGCGCAGGTCGATAGCATTCGGTTTACGTCGAAACTTATAGACGGAAAATTTCCGGATTATGGACGCGTCGTACCGGCGGAACCGCCGAATATCGTCAAAGCCGACCGGAACTTATTGCGACATGCGCTGCAGCGGGCGGCGATTCTTTCGAACGAGAAGTACCGTGGGGTACGGCTGGCGCTGGCAGAGAATAACGTGACCATTCAGGCGAATAATCCGGAGCAAGAAGAAGCGGAGGAGTCTGTAGAGGTGGAATACAGCGGGGAGGTGATGGAGATCGGTTTCAACGTGACCTACCTGCTGGAAGCGTTGAGTGCCGTCAGCGAAGAACAGGTTGAAGTCGGTCTTGGCGATACCAATTCTAGCTGCGTGATTCGGGCGCCGGGTAGCGTGAATAATAAGTTCGTCGTCATGCCCATGCGGCTTTAGCCTGTTCAGCGCGACCGGTCGTTCTTATCGTGCCTCTGACCCGGGTACGGATTCAATCTTTTCGGTGTTTAGCTGCGGTCGAGCTTGAGCTCGACCCGCAGCGCAACTACTTCTTTGGCCGCAACGGCGCAGGCAAGACCAGCCTGCTCGAGGCGCTGTATCTCCTGGGACGCGGCCGATCGTTCCGAACCCGCCAAAACAGGCGACTTATTCAACATGGCGAGGACGGGTTTTCGGTATATGGTGAACTTGACGATCGGGGTCGACAGCACCGGCTGGGGGTTGCGCTCGGAAAGGAAGGCTTGCAGCTCCGGCTGAACGGTCAGCCGGCCCAAGGGATGGCTGCGCTGGCTCAGGTACTGCCGGTACACGTGATCGAGCCGAATATTCATCGTTTGATTGAAGGAGGCCCCAGCGAGCGACGGCGTTTCCTGGACTGGGGAGTGTTCCACGTGGAACCAACCTATCTCAACAACTGGCGACACTATCGACGGGTTCTCGGCCAGCGGAATGCGGCACTGAAACAAGGACAGGGCGCCGAAAGCTGGAATCAGGGCTTCCTGGACGCGGCCGCCGTCGTCGATCAAGCGAGATCGCGCTACGCACGGGATCTACAGGCTGCTCTGGTCGGTCTGGGTGAGAAACTACTCGGCACCGCCGTCGAGGTCGATTACCGTAGCGGCTGGGCCAACGGAGTAAGCCTCGAAGACGCACTGAGTGCCTCTTCTAAAAAAGACCGATCGTTCGGTCTGACTCACGTCGGCCCGCATCGGGCTGATATCGGCGTCAGCATGGATGCTCGCGGGGTGCGCGAGGAGGTCTCGCGCGGCCAGCAGAAGCTCGTCGCCGCAGCGCTGATATTAGCCCAGATACGGGTTTTCGCCGCGGGCAGAAGTGACGGTGGCGTCCTATTGGTAGACGATCCCGCCGCTGAGCTTGATCAAACCGCGCTGACAGGATTACTCGCGGCTCTGGAGGGGCTGCCCGCCCAGTTGATTCTGACCGGGCTATCGGAAGCGCGGCTACCGCCTGCTCATGATTTCCCCGTGTTTCACGTGGAACAGGGACAGGTCGCCCAGGTGCTATAATAGATCGGTTTTGCTAGGGATCGATTTTCGAATGGGTCAAGACGACTATACTTCTAGGAATATCAAGGTCTTAAAGGGCCTTGAGGCAGTCAGAAAACGCCCCGGGATGTACATCGGCGATACCGATGACGGCTCTGGGTTGCATCACATGGTTTTCGAGGTCGTCGACAACTCCATCGACGAGGCACTCGCCGGTCACTGCAGTGAGATCGCAGTGACCATTCATGCGGACGAATCCATCACCGTTACCGATGACGGTCGTGGCATACCCGTCGATATCCACCCCGATGAGGGGCGATCTGCGGCAGAAGTCATCATGACCGTGTTGCACGCCGGCGGAAAATTCGATGACGACTCCTACAAAGTCTCCGGCGGACTGCACGGCGTCGGCGTTTCGGTGGTCAACGCGCTATCGGAGACGCTCGTGCTGACGATCGAGCGAGCCGGTAAGGCGTACTCACAGACCTACGCGATGGGAGAGCCGTTGGCACCGCTCGACGTCAGTGGTGAGACCGAGGGAACGGGCACAACCATACGCTTCAAGCCCAGCCCGACGATTTTTACCAATATCGAGTTCGACTACGACATCCTGACCAAGCGCCTGCGGGAACTGTCTTTCCTGAACTCGGGTGTTCGGATATCTCTCACCGACGAGCGCGACGACCGTAGCGATGTGTTCGAGTACATAGGCGGTATTCAGGCGTTTGTCGAACATCTGAACCGGAACAAGACGCCGATCCATCCGTCGATCGTGCACTTTAAGGAGAGCCGTGCGGATATCCAGGTCGAGGTTGCGTTGCAATGGAACGACGGTTACCAGGAAGGGACTTTCTGTTACACGAATAATATTCCCCAACGAGACGGCGGGACCCATCTCGCGGGATTTCGCGCGGCCCTGACGCGGACGCTGAACGCCTATATCGAGCGCGAGGGTATTGGCCGGAAGGAAAAAGTGTCGACCAGCGGCGACGACGCTCGCGAGGGCCTGACGGCAGTGCTCTCAGTAAAATTACCGGATCCGAAGTTTTCATCGCAGACGAAAGACAAGCTGGTCTCCTCTGAAGTTAAGGGTACGGTTGAGTCTGTCGTCGGCTCCCAGCTCGAGGCATTCTTGCTCGAGCATCCGACCGAGGCCAAAGTCGTCGTCGGCAAGATCATAGAAGCAGCGCGAGCCAGGGAAGCGGCGCGCAAAGCTCGTGAAATGACGCGCCGAAAGGGCGCGCTCGATATTGCAGGGCTACCCGGGAAACTTGCCGACTGTCAGGAAAAGGACCCCGCGTTATCTGAGCTGTTTCTTGTCGAGGGCGACTCCGCCGGCGGTTCGGCCAAGCAGGGCAGAGACCGCCGAACCCAGGCCATTCTGCCGTTAAAGGGCAAGATACTGAACGTCGAAAAAGCGCGTTTCGATAAGATGTTGCAATCGCCCGAAGTCGGTACGCTGATTACAGCGCTCGGCTGCGGCATCGGGCGAGCCGATTTCGAGCCCGACAAGCTGCGTTACCACCGCATCATTATCATGACCGATGCCGATGTCGATGGATCGCATATCCGGACGCTCCTGCTGACGTTTTTTTATCGGCAGATGCTCACGCTCATCGAGCGTGGCCACATCTATATCGCGCAACCGCCGCTGTACAAGCTCAAGCGGGGCAAGCAGGAGTATTATGTTAAAGACGATGCCGAGCTGAACGCATTGTTGCTGGCAAGTGCCATCGAGGACGCCGAACTCCATGTCAGCCCGGACGCGCCACCGATCAAGGGTGAGCCCCTGGAGAAGCTCGCGCTAAAGTATATGGAGATCAAAAACATCATCGAGCGCTGGGGACGGCGTTACGACGACAATGTGCTCCGCGCCATGATGTGGCTACCGGAGATGACCGAGGCCGATCTTGACGATGCCGAAATCTTTCAATCCTGGTGTACACAGCTCGAAAATCGGCTGAAGATCTTGAATGGGGCGGGACCGCGCTACCATGTTCGTGTTCAGCAGCACGAGGATGATGCCGATGCTTCCATCGTTGTCGGGCGTGACCATCACGGCGTGACGTCGCTGAAGGTTATTCATCAGGGCTTCTTCCGCTCGCCTGAATACCAGCAGATCGCCGCCATTGGCGCTGAGATCAAGAATCTCCTCCAGCCCGGAGCCTTCGTGTCGCGAGGCAAGGAGCAGACCGAGGTCAGCGCTTTCCCGGAGGCGATTGACTGGCTGATGAACCAGGCCAAACAAGGCCAGAATATCCAGCGCTACAAGGGTCTGGGCGAGATGAATCCCGAGCAGCTATGGGATACGACGGTCAATCCCGAGACCCGGCATCTGATGCAAGTTCGTATCGAGGACGCCGTTGCGGCAGATGAGATCTTCACGACGCTGATGGGCGATCAGGTTGAGCCACGCCGTGACTTCATTGAACGCAATGCACTAGCCGTGGCCAACCTGGACATCTAGTTAGGAGCGCGCGACTAGCGTCCGATCGCCGTCACGGTAGTCTCAATCCACTGTTGTACTTCGTTGGTTAGATCCCTGGGGTTTCGACCCACGGTCTCTATCGGCGCGCCGACGATCACTCGTATGGTTCCCGGACGTTTGAGCCAGCTACGGCGGGGCCAGAATTCACCGGCGTTGTGCGCGACCGGTATAATCGCGCGGCCGGCGGCGATTGCCAACAGCGCGCCGCTCAATCCGTAGCGTCCCGCCTGTCCGGCCGCGACCCGCGTCCCTTCGGGGAAAATCATCACCCAGTAACCTTGCTCCAGCCGCTCTTGCCCCTGCGCGACGACTTGTTCGACAGCGGCGCGACCCGCTTTCCGGTCGATCGCAATGGGCCGATATCTTCGTATCACCCAGCCAAGGATCGGTGCCCACAGCAGCTCTCGTTTCAGGACCCAGGTCTGCAGCGGGAAAATCCGGAACTGGGCGATCGTTTCCCACGAGGAGGAATGTTTCTGCAGGACGACACAGTTGTCTCTGTCCAGATGCTCTGCACCCTCCACAACGTAATCGAGGCGACACAGAATCCTCAGGAGATACAGCACGGATCCTGCCCAGGCCACCGCGACGCTGTAACTCAGTTGACGCGATACGAACCCGAACAGCAGGGCGACGATGCCGTAGACGGCTACGGAGAGAAAGAGATAACCGGTAAACAGAACCGAGCCGATGTACCGAGCGAGGGTACTCACTCGTCGAGCTCCGCAATTAAAGCTCGGGCCGCTGCGGCCAGATCGGCAAAAGACTCGACCCCGTTATCGTCGAGCGCGGCCACGGTATCTTGCCCATAG